>ULQA01019385.1_pt1 | contig 15308 bp, 8 predicted proteins | sample 1954001 | NCBI WGS metagenome assembly ULQA01 (sample SAMEA4835643, study PRJEB28245) | human gut metagenome | biome: gut microbiome; material: fecal sample | place: Denmark | collected 2008 | reverse complement strand
CCGGCCTGCCCGGACGGCAAGAACAGCTGCGACGTGGATCCGACGACCGGCTGGGGCGGCTTCTACGTGGATTACGGACGCAAGTTCATGCCTATCCCCGACTGGGACCGGTCCAAATTCGGCTGGGACAGCAGCCAGGAGGGCCTGCGTCCCGACCAGCAGCCGAACTCGCACCAGAAGCTCCAGCATTGCGTGCAGATCGGCAACAAGCCGAACAACAACGGCCAGAAAATGAACCGTTTCGCGGAGATCATCGCCGAAACCCCGGACGAGTACATCTACTAGGACATCGCCACCACGCCGGGCGTCATGTACCGGTGGAGCCTGAAGCACGCGAGCGAGGACGCATCCCACGTCGACTCCATGCAGGTCATGATAGGCAGTCCAGGCAGGGAGACGGCGCAGGACGCCACCCGCACCACGTCCAATGGCCGCGGCGACCGGACCGGCGTGACGTCCAAGACCATTGCGACCAAGGGCGGCCAGGCCGAATGGGAGACGTACACCGGCGTGTACGTCGCCACCTCGACCGTGACCCGATTCACGTTCAAGAGCGCCCAGGGACGCGACTCCACGCGCGGCAACTTCATCGACGACGTCATGTTCACCAAGGCGTACAAGCTTACTTATGACAAGAATTCGGCCGATGCGTCCGGTCAGGTCCCGTCGAACCAGCGTGGCAAGGAGAACACCGTCCAGCCCGCCAAGACCAAGACCAACGGAACCGTGAAGACCGTCGCGGATACCAACGCCAGCCTGCCGGACCACCTCGTCAATGGCGACTTCAGCGTGAACTACCACGACCAGTGGAAGGACAGCTTCGGCGGCTGGACCAGCATCGACCCGAACGCGGGCAAGACCCTGCACGCCACCAGCCTTCCCAGTGGCTTCAGCTGGAAGTGGACCGCCATCAACGGGTGGGACAAGTCCAAGTTCGGCTGGACCAGCACCCAGAAGGCCGGAAGCAACGTCCAGCAGAAGGCCAACGCGGTCGAACTCCAGTACGACGACTCCACCGCCGACAACGTGTACGCGGAGCTCTGCGCCTACGAGGCCGGCACAGCCATCTACCAGGACATCAGGACCGTGCCCGGCACCCTGTACAAGGTGCGGTTGAAGCACGCCAGCCTCAACAGCACGTACCTCGACAAGATGCAGGTCATGATCGGCACGCCCGGCCACGAGCAGCCCGTCGAAATGACCCGCACCAGCGTCAACGGGCACGGCGATAAACTCAACGAGAAGTCCACGACCATCGCCACCAAGGTCACGAACGGCAACAACCGCCACCACGCCGACCAGTGGGAGACCTACGAGGGCACCTACCTGATCCCCGACGGGCAGACCACGACCCGCTTCACGTTCAAGAGCATCGACGCCAAGCAGCTCGACTACGGCAACGTGCTCGACGACATCGTGTTCGACAAGGCGTACAGGCTCTCTTACGACAAGAACGCATCCGACGCGACCGGCAAGGTCCCGTCAAATCAGCGTGGCAAGGAGAACACTGTCGAGCCCGCCAAAGCCAAGACCACCGGAACCGTGAAGACCGTCGCGGACGAGAACGTCCGGTACGGTTCCCTCGCTAATGGCGATTTCTCCTACCCCTCGTTCTCCGACATTCAGAAGAACGAGCAGGAAACCCCTGCCGATCTGCGCACGTTCATCAAATCGGATGACGGCACGCTTTGGTACAACATGTCCAACACCGATCTTTCCAAGTACGGAAAGATCGGGCAGATCCCCGGTTTCGACTCTTCCAGGTTCGCATGGTCCAGTACCGAGAACGGTTCAAGGGTCGAATTGCAGCAGGACCGCAACACCAAGAACACGTATGCGGAGATCGTCGCCCAACAGGACAACACCAGCATCTACCAGAACGTGTCCACCGGCAACGGCGGCGTGCTGTACAAGATCCGGCTCAAGCACGCCAGCCGCCAATCCTCCCATGCCGACAGGATGCAGGTCCTCGTGGGAGCCGACGCGGATCACGCGACGCCTGTGGAGATGACCCGCGTCATCTCTAACGGCCATGGTGACAAGGTGGGCGGGAAGTCCACCACCATCACCACGAAGGTGTCCAACACCGATCCCCGAGACCATGGCAACCAGTGGGAGACGTACGAAGGCTACTATCAGGTGCCCGAAGGGCAGAAGAACACGGTATTCATGTTCAAGAGCCTCGAAGGGTTCAAAGAGTATGAGACCCTGTCCGGCAACAACATCGGCAATCTCGTGGACGACATCGAATTCTCCCGCTCCTACAAGCTGACCTACGATAAGAATTCCGATTACGCGACCGGCTCCGTCCCGTCGGATACGACCGCGAACACCGTCAAGCAGGCCAAAGCCAAGACCTCCGGAACCGTGAAGACCGTGGCGGACGACGACTCGTCCAAGTCGTTGACCGTGAACCCGGGCTTCGACGTGCCGGACTACTCCAAGCTGGATGACGGCGGCCTGCATTGGATGTACGTGAACCCCTCCGAAGGCAATGCGTGGTCATATTACGACTACATTAATCCGAGTGCTCCGAAGCATCAGGTCTCCGGATTGAGCCAGGCGACGTTCGGCTGGCAGGAACTGACCGGCGGCGACCATAAGACCACGTCGTTCGAGCTGCATCGGGAGAAGGACGGCAACGTGTGCGCGGACGTGCATGGCAGCCGGACCATCGGCCAGACCATCGACACGCAGGCGGGCGTGGCCTACACCGTGAGCATCCGTCATTCCGGCCGTTCCAAGGGCAACGCCGGCAGCGTGCAGGTGCTCGTCGGACCGGACAAGGACCATCTGCAGCCGTTGGAGATGAGCCGCATGAACGTGTCGCGCACCGGCGCGAAGTACGGTGACAAGACCGGCAAGGTCGGTACCGTCATCACGACCCATTCCGATTCCGTGGACTCCACCGAGGGTGACCATCCCGCATGGGACCATTCCGATGATTGGGAGACGTATTCCGGCACCTATGTCGCGACCGGCGGCAAGACCGTGTTCGCCTACCGTGGCGTGGATGAGAACGGCGATTCCGTCTCCGGCAACGACCCGGTCGCCGATTCCGTGATCGACGATCTGAGTTTCAAGCTCGCCTATCGTCTTTCCTACGATAAGAATGCGGCCGATGCGGCTGGTTCCATCCCGTCTGACGAGTATGGCAAGGAGAATACCGTCAAGCAGGCCAAGGCCAAGACGACCGGCACTGTGAGGGCCGTGGCGGACAGGACCGCTTCCGGTCTGACGGTGCATGACCTCGAAACGGATGATGTTCCCGGCGATTACCGCCAGTTCGTGCTCAACACCACCGACACGAGGCTCTCGCAGGTCGAGTTCGAGGACGGCGCGTGGTACAGGTCCACGGACTCCTCGTCCCAGGGCATGTGGCCGTTGAAGGCGGGCGCCTCGTTGACCATTCCGTCCGTGGGCGACTGGACCGACCCGTCCGGCAGGACCCACCAGATCAGCATGACCATGCGTTTGAAGGACTGGAACGGCGGCAGCGTCAGCGAACTGTACAGGTTCGACGGGCACGGGAACATCGTCGGAGACGGAAGATTCTGGATCAACACGGCCTACGGTTCCGGCTATTCCAGCCTGCCCGCGAAGGTCGAACAGGCCATGGGCAAGGTCGACATGTCGAAACGCGTGGGCTGCTCGTGGACGGTCGAGTTCACGTACGCGGACACCGGCGAGAAGGTGCCTGACACGTTCAAGGGCGTGACCGGCTTCAACGACCTCGACGGTTGGGACGCGCAATCCGATCTCAAGTTCGAGGGCGTGCAGCTGCTTTCCGGTTTCGACGGCGCGTACAAGCGTTCCGACGCGGAACTCGCCTCCTACGGCACGAACGGCTTCGCCGGAATCAAGCATGACGCCGGCGACGAGGCCCATCTGGACGCGCCCCAGCAGTCCAGGCACCGTCTCGCGGCCACCTGGACCGGAAGCACGTTCACGTTCTCCTACGATCTGGGCAATCCCGCCGGACGCACCGACGGCTCGCGCATGACGTTCGGCGCGCCGGTCACCCGCACCGCGGTCCTCACCTACGACAAGAACGCCGCCGACGCGGCCGGATCCGTCCCGTCGGACACAACGCCGGGCACGACCCGGACGGCCTCGTCCAAGACGGACGGCAAGGTGTCCGACCTCGTGCAGCGCACCACCACCCACGAGGACGGCAGCGTGACCGTGAGGACCGTCGACCAGAGCACGGACGTGGTGTCCGGCTGCCAGGTCTACTATCCGGCCGGCCAGCGGATCACGTTGGCGACCGTGGCGGACGACGACTGCTGGGATTCCAGCATGCTGTCGCGTCCGGGCCACACCCAGCTGGGTTGGAACCAGGACCGGAACGCGACCCAGGCGCAGGCCCAGGTCACGATGGTCGAGGGCGGCATGACCGTGTATGCGGTGTGGGTCGGCAACCCGGTCCTCACCTACGACACGAACAAGCCGAGCACGTGGGGCGGGCAGATGCCGTCCACCCCGGCATCCGTGAGCGTGCTCTACAACACGGCCGCCGCGGACAAGTCCGGCTGGGCCGCGGGCGACACGTCGAAGATCCGCGGCTACAAATTCCTCGGCTGGTATACGGGACCGCAGGACAATGCGGGCCTGTACGACTGGACCAGGCCGTTGACGGGCAACGTGACCGTGTACGCGCACTGGCAGCGGTTGCAGGCCAACGTGGTCTACAACGCGAACGGCGGCACCGGCTCGCACGCGAACACGACCGGCTGGCAGTATTCGGACGTGACCATTCCCGGCGACACGTCGAAATCGTTCACGCGAGACGGATACGTCTTCAAGGGATGGTCCCTCAAAGCAGGCAAGGCCGATGTCGTCTATAAGGATGGTTCACAGATCCCGTTGCAGGACAAGGACATCACCCTGTACGCGCAATGGCAGGGGATCCATGAGAACTTCACCGAGACGGGCGGCATTAGCCTGCCGCTGCTTATCGCGGGAGGTATCGGTCTGCTCGTGATGGGTGTCGGGTCCACGGTCATGCTCACGAGACGTATGAACGGCCACGGCATGCCGGACGGCGAGTGACCGGGAACAGATGACGGGAGGGCCGGCGGCCGGCCATCCACCACTCCGACCGGATGCGGCGTGATGGCCTGGACACCGGCTTTCCCTGTTCTTCCCGATATTCGTGGAATGGATCGTGGCGAAGGCATGGACGTTATGGACTGGGATTGGATCATCGAGGGCGAACGCGCCACGGAGGGCCGGCGCGGACGGCGTGTGCGCCGTCTGCATGCCCGTCGCGCGCGTCGCGTGTTCCGTGCTCTCGTCGCGGTCACCGTCGCCTGCTGCCTGTTGGGCGTGGGCGTTTTCGCGTGGCTTGGCGTGGAACAGGCCGGCACGGCCCGCCGTGCCGCCGAATCCTCCGCGTTGGCGGTGAAGGACGACCATTCGGCCGAACGGTACGCGCGCATGGTCGCCAAAGCCCGCGCATACAACCGGCGTCTCGCGGCCACACCGCAGGTCATCGGCGAACTGTCCGGCGAGGACGGCGCCGTCAAGGGCGATTTCGGGTTCAAATCCGACAGGGAGTACCAGAGCCTGTTGGATTTCGGCGACGGGATCATGGCGACAATCGAGATCCCGTCGATCGGCGTGGACCTGCCCGTCCGGCATGGGGCCGACGCGTACGCGCTGGACAACGGGGCGGGGCATCTGCATGGCACCTCGCTTCCCGTCGGCGGCAAAAGCACGCACAGCGTGATCACCGGGCACACGGGAGTCGCGGACAAGGCCCTGTTCACCCGGTTGACCGAACTGCGGAAGGGCGACGTGTTCTATGTTAAGGTCGCGGCCCAGACCCTCGCCTACAAGGTCACGCGCATCAGGACGGTCGACCCGGACGATCTGAGGAGCGTGCGCGTCGAACCCGGCCGCGACCTGGTGACGCTGGTCACGTGCACGCCGATCTTCCTGAACACGTATCGGCTGCTCGTCACGGGCGAACGCGTGAGCATGCCGGGCGACGCGCCCTATCCCGAGGACGCGCCAAAGACCAGTAGGCGGGACATGCGCCCCTATCTCGTGTCCGGCGTGACACTGCTCGCGGGACTGCCCGCGGCGGTCGTCGCGTCCAGGAGGAAAACCCGCCCGTACGGGAGACACGGACGGAAGGACTGACCTTGGACGGCGTCACGTGGGGTAGTCTGTAAGGGTGTGACGCCACGCCACCGCCGACAGGCCGACACGCCGATGACGCCGATATCGGATTGGGGGCACGTGGAATGTTTGACGGAAACGTCGCAGGGATGTTTCCACTGGAGCCGGATCCCATGGAGGGAACGGCATTGGAGGGTAGACAGATATGAACAAGAAGGCTTTCAGCGTCGCGGTCGCATCCGTGGCGGTCGCGGGCACCATCGCCGCACCGGCCATGGCGGACGAGACCGCGGTCACGCCGGTCGAACAGGCCCAGCAGGCCGTCGTCCAGGCGCAGGAAGCGGTCGACCAGGCCGCGGCCCAGCAGGGCGCGCAGCAGGATCAGGTGTCCGCCGCCCAGCAGCAGGTCGCCAATGCCAAGGACAGCCTCGACCAGGCCAACACCGGCGTGCAGGACGCGCAGCAGGACGTGCAGCAGGCCCAGCAGCAGGTCGACCAAGCCCAGCAGGACGTGCAGCAGGCCCAGCAGAACGTCGAGGACACCATCAACCAGGACCGGAACGTGCAGCAGGCCACCACCGGCGTCCAGCAGGCGCAGGACAGCCTCGGCCAGGCGCGGGACAATCTCAAGCAGGCGCAGGAGAAGGCCGACCAGACCGCGAAGAACGCCAGCAAACTCGAGAAGGCCATGAACGACAGCCAAGCCATCCGCGACGACGCCGCCAAGGCCAAGGAGCAGGCCGACCGGAAGGCCAAGCAGGCTCAGGCAAAGGTCGACGCGACCGACAAGGCGAAGCTCGACCAGGACACCGCCGCCAAGAAGACCGACGCCGCCAAGGCTCAGGCGAAGGCCAACGAGGCCCAACAGGCCGCGGACAAGGCGCAGGCGAAGAGCGACGAGGCGAAGGCGAAGCTCGACGAGGCCACCCGCCTGGCGGGCGACGCGAACGATCCCGCCAAGGTCAAGGAGGCGCAGGACGCCGCCCAAAAGGCCGGCGAGGCCGTCAAGGACGCGAAGCAGGCGCAGGCCGAGGCCACCGTCGCCGCCGCGACCGCGAAATCCACGGCCGACAAGACCCAGTCGAAGGCCGACGACGCGCGGAAGAAGCTCGACAAGGCGAACGACGCCGCCGACCAGGCGAAGGCGCAGGCCGACAAGGCCCAGGCCGCGCTCGACAAGGCCCAGGCGGACAAGACCACGTCCGACAAGGCGCTCGACAAGGCCCAGGCCGCGAACGACAAGGCCCAGAGCGAGCTCGCCAAGGCCGACCAGAAGGCCGCTGACGCGAAGACCGCCGCCGAGAAGGCCGCCCGGCAGGCGGATGCGGCGCAGGCCGCGTACGACGCGGCCGTGAAGGCCGCGCAGGATGCGAAGAAGGCCGCGGACGAGGCCGCCGAGAAGGAGGCGCAGGGCGCGGCCGGCTGGTTCCAGTCCGACAACGCGGAGCAGGCGTACAAGTATCTGACCGATTCCAGCGTGTCCAAGTACCTCGAATACACGCATATCGGCGCGAAGGACGATGCGACCAGCCTCGACAACCTGCTCAAGGCCCTGGACATGATCGACGAGTGCAACAAGCTGCGCGCGGAGAACGGGTTGGAGCCGTTGAAGGTGTCGGAGACCGCGTTGGCCATGGCCATGGTCCAGGCCAACTACGCGGCCAACGGCCACTACGAGCACAACTACCAGTACGACAACGTCGGCGAGAATCTCAACTGGGGCTTCGCCGATGACGATCCGTACGATGGTTGGTACACGATGGAGAAGGAGACCTACGACGCGGCCGTGAAGTCCGGCGACTATCCCGACCTCGCCAGCCTGTCCGCGTACGACGTGTTCCGGAAGTATCCGGACCTGTATTACAAGGTCGGCCACTACCTCAACATCGTCAATCCGGACTACATCGCCACCGGCATGGCCTACAGCGGCTACGGCGAAACCAACTATGACCACGCGTTCACGCAGGAGTACTTCAACGACTGGAACTCCTACAATACGCACGACACCGTGTACGACGCGGCCGTCTACCGCACCATGGTCGAGAACTACGTCAACCAGGTCCGTTCCGCCCAGTCCACGTACGACGAGGCGTTGAAGAAGGTCGACGAGGCCAAGAAGGCGCTCGACAAGGCCAACCAGGCGAAGGCCGACACCACGGCCGCGCAGGCCGCCGCCGAACAGGCCCAGCAGGCCGCGAAGGCCGAGGCCGCCGAAACCGCGAAGGTCCTCATCGCCGCGACCGCCAAGAGCCAGCAGACCCAGGTCGCGTACGAGCAGGCGAAGAGCGCGAACGACAAGGCCCAGGCCGACTACACGGCCGCGGACACCGCCCGCCAGTCCGCCCAAGCCGACTATGACGAGGCGAAGAGCGCGAACGACAAGGCCCAGGCCGACCTCAAGGCGGCCGAGACCGCCGTCGGCCAGGCGCAGACGGCTCTGGACAAGGCGCAGGCGGACAAGACCCAGGCGGACGAGCGTGTGAGCATCCTGACCGACGCGGAGAACGCGTTGGCCCAGGCCAAGACCACCTACGAGCAGGCGAAGAGCGAGGCCGACCAGGCCCGGCAGGCGTTGGAGGCCGCCAAGGCGGATCTCGACGCGAAGCAGGACGCGTACGCGCAGGCGAAGGCCAAGAGCGACGAGGCCGCACGGCAGGTCAAGGATCTCGAGGCCGCGTTGGCCGACCTCGACGCCAAAACCCAGGCGTTGACCGCCGCGCAGAAGGACCTCGACGCGAAGACCCAGGCCTACGAGCAGGCTTCCACGGCCCGCGACGACGCCGCCAAGCAGGTCGAGGCCGCCAAGACCGCGGTGAAGGACGCCGAACAGGCGCTGTCTGACGCGCAGGCCAAGCTCGAGCAGGCCAAGCGGGACGCGAAGGACACCGACGCGGTCAAGGCCGCGCAGGCCGCCGTGGACAAGGCCCAGGCCGACCTCGACGCCGCGAAGCGGGCGTTGACCGCCGCTCAGGCCAAGCTCAAGGCGGCGAAGGCCGCGCAGGCGCAGGCCAAGACCGCCGTGGACAAGGCCCAGGCCGCATTGGCCGCCGCGATCAAGGCCGCGGCCGACAAGAACGGCTCCAAGACCGACAACAACAACACCGGCAACGGTTCCGCCACGGTGCCCGGCGCGCAGACCGGACAGACGGGCCTGAAAGCCAGCGAGACGGCCGCGCAGGCCGCCGCCGCGAAGGCCGACAAGGTCATGGCATCCACCGGCGCGAACACGAACGGCATGCTCCTCGCGGCCGTCGCCCTCACCGGCATCGGCTGGACCATGCTCGACATGAAGCGCCGCCGCATGGACGTGACCGCACGCCACAGCACACGCTGACCCAAATCCCCCTCCAATCCAGAACAAGCGGCCGGAACAGGACCCATGGAAACCCGTACGACGGTTTCCGGAACTCCCGTTCCGGCCGTTTTCCTTTCTGGTGCGTCAGAACTTGTAGACATGGTGCACCGCAGGGCGCCGCACCCCGGGACAGTATGGGAGCGTCGAGAAAACGAAAAACCGAACGAAAGGCCCACGGAATGGCGCAAACTACCCGGCAGCAGATTCAAACCATGTTCGATTTGATCGAGACCTTGAAGGAACGCAAATACCTTCCAGGGGAATCGAAGATCTCCGATGACCGCATCACCGACGCGCTGCGCACCATGGTCGAGCCGAACGGACTCATGGACGCGACCATCGCGAAGGTCCTTCGCCCCGACATGTCCGGAGAGGAGTTCGAAGCGGTCGCCATGTTGGACGAGGAGGCGTCGTACGGACTGTTCGACACGTATCGCGCCATCATGATGCCGTCCGATTACGACGTCTCGCACGCCATAGCCTGCGCGTTCAAGCAGGACATACCGCGCCTGTTCTCCGATTTCGCGCTGCAGATCCATCCGACGTCCGACCGCGCCGGCGCGTACCGCATCGCGGCTACCGTCAGCTATATGGAAGGGGATCCTGCGGCCAGATGCAAGCATTTCGCCGACCAGCTGTACCGGGTCAAACCCGAGGACGAGATGCTGAGGAACCTGTCGGTCGCACTGATCCATGGCATCGAGCCGGCGCGGACGGCCGGCGCGGACGGCATCGCGGCCGAACGCGAACGCGTCCAGGCCCAAAGGGAACAGACGGACGCCGGCGAAGGACTCGCCGCGGAAGCCATGAACCGCGTCGCAGCGCGCTGACAGGGAAAGGACTCTCTCAGGATGGACGAGATCGACGAATGGACCGTCGGTCCGATTCCCATAAGGCCGGCGCCCGCCCCGTTCCGTCGCCGGAACCCCGGATCCCGGACTCATCCGAGAACCGTTCCGTCGCCGGAACCCCGGATCCCGGACTCATCCGAGAACCGTCCCGCCGCTTCGGACAAGCCTCCGGTCCAAAGACCCAGGCTCAAGGGGCTGTCGCATGCCCGTACGCCCGAGATTCCGGACATGCCTCCGTTGCCATCGAGGGCGCCGTCCCGGGACAGCATGCCGTCCGTAGCTCCCGCGCCCGCGCCGATCCGTCCGGAACCATCATCCTTCGTGGCCGCGAGTCCGGAAAGCGTGCGCGACGGACTCGAGGCCGTCGCCGACATCCCTCCCGAGACCCACGGCATCCCCCGTGCCGCCGTCATCGTCTGCTGTTCGGTCGTGGGAGCCATGCTCGTCTCGGCCATCGCCGGAGGCTGCGTCGTCGCGGCCGGCCGCGTCCGGGAAGCCAAGGCCGCGGAACAGTCCCGCGACCGATGCGAATCGTCCCTGGGCAGGCTCTCGTCCGCCCGACGCGAACTGGACAAGGCCATGGAAGAGGCGGAACGGACGTCGAAGACGGATCCGAAGACCGTGAAGGATCCGAAGACCATCGACAGGCTGAACCGCGCGGCATCCGTGAAGACGCCCGGCATGGTCTCCTGCGACGCGTCCGACGTGGACGGCCTGGACACGGCCGCCGTGAAGGCGGACAGGAGCGCGAAGACCGCGAAGACCTCCGTGAAGGCGATACGGACGGCCGTGAAGGCGGTCGAGGCGTCGAAGCTCGACAAGACCGTCGACGACGCGTCACGGCTGCTCAAGGATTCGGAAGGCAAGGTCCAGGACGCCAGGACCCGGGAGACGTTGTCGAAGGCCATCAAAGCCCGCGATGCCGTCGCGATCGCCAAGGCCGTCAAGGCCGTGAACGACTCGAAGGCCGCGAAGGAGAAGGCCGACGCGGAAGCCAAGGCGAAGGCCGAGCAGGAGGCCGCGAAGCGGAAAGCCGAAGAGGAGTCCGCCGCCGAACCACAGCAGTCCCAGAACGTCCAACGGCAGACCGCCGGAACCGGACAGGGCCGCGCCCAACGGCAGGAGAGCGTCCAAACGCCGTCCACGACGCAGAGGCAGCAGCAGTCCTCGACGCCATCCGCCCCATCGTGGAGCGTCCCGTCGGAAAACGACGACGGAGGAATGCCGGACACCGATCCAGGACTGTGAGAAAGAAGGAACGAATGAACGTCCAGAACCAACCGCCTTTGCCCCGGGCACCGCATCCCCGGCCGGCGCTGACCCAACTGGTCCCTCCGTTCGCGGCCCGTCCGACCGCCGACCGCGTATGGCTGGTGGCGGCGCATGGGGGAGCGGGGTGCACCACAATCCGCATGAGCGCGAGGGACCGGTACGCGGACGCGGGACGCGGCCTGCCGGTCAGCGCCGACCCGCGTCTCCCGAGCCGGGTCGTGCTGTGCGCCATGTGCACGGGACGCGGCCTCGAAGCGCTCCGCGCGCTGCTCGCCGACTGGAACGCGGGACTGTTCGGCCAGACCATCCTCATGGGCGTCGCCGTCACCATGCCGTTGCCGAAGACGCCGCGGGAGCTGCGCAAGGGCGCGCTTCTGGTCGGCTCCGCCGCGCCCGCGCTGTGGAGGCTGCCCTTCATCCGCGGACTCGACCTCGACGGCTTTCCCGAAACGTATCCGCGCGCGTACGCCAGGATGCTCAAGGACCTCGAAGCGGCTGGCGGAACGGCATGAGAAAACTTGTAGACGCCGTGCACCGCCGCGGCGCCGGGGATGTGCGACCGTGGAAGGCGCACCAGCAACGAACATCAAAGGAGAAATGATGCTTGAACACATCGCATCCGCCGCCGCGGCCGCGAAAACCACCGCATACGGCATGGTCCTCGCCGACCTGTCGAACCCGAAGGCGTGCCTCCCGCCTGGATTCTCCAGCCCGGTGAGCACCGCGCTCGGATGGGTCAAGGCCCTCGGGCTGGTCGTCGCGATCGTCGCGCTGATCCGCATCGGCGTCCACGTGCTGCGCCAGCAGGGCGACGGCGTCCCGGACAGGGACGACACGTTCGACAAGCTCATCAACTGGGTCGTCGGCATCTTCATCGTCGCCGGCGCCCTGGCGTTCATGAGCGCGCTCGGACTGTCCATCGCGGAAAGCTGCTGAGCGGATGACGCGCCGGCGCAAGGGCCGCCTCGCCGCGATGCTTCTCGCGCTGGCGGCCGTCCTGTCACTCGCGGCCTGCGGAGGACCGAACTTCGACGCGTTGAAGGACGATCTCAAATTCGGCGACGAGGAGATCTCCGACGTGATGACCACGTATTCGATGAAGATCCCCCAGAACAAGCCCGGAAAACTCATCCGCAGCCCGCAGTACGCCTGGGCCAACAAGAACCAGGGGAACGCGGTCGCCGCCGCCGGATCCGCGAAGGTCTACTTCGTCGCGAACCCTTCCGCGCAGTGCGACGCGCTCAACGCGACCAACTCGCAGATCTCCGACGACGACGCGTCGGAGGGCTCGGGAACCTGGACATACGTCTCGTCCACGAGATCATGCGACAAGCAGCGCAAGCTCAGCTGGCTCGAGAAGACCATGTGGACGATGTACGAGCAGCAGTCGGGCGACACGATCGACTGGCTCAGCACCAGCCGCAACACGCTCGTCGCCTCGTCGGGGACCGTCTCCACCCTCCAGAACTCCGTGCTGCCCATGTACGACGCGTGGGACACGAACGTCAACAAATACCTCAACATCGCCCAGGGCGTGCTCATCGTCGCGGCCGCGATCAGCCTCATGGTCCTCGCGGCGCGCATCGTCTGGCAGATCGGCAACGGCTCGGCCGGCATGGACGGACACCTGCTGGGCAAGATCGGATGGATCTTCCTGGGCGTGTTCATGGGCTCGTCCGCCGCGAGCATCGCCCTCACGTTCTTCAAACAGGCCCACATGACGAAAACCGTCGTCAACGGCGTGCCCACGGCCACGGCCGGACGCTCCACTCCGGCCCTCGCGTCATGGACGCCCGGATCGGGAGCCTCGTTCTTCGTGTCCGACTGGGTGAGGCTCCAGGTCGACCCGTTCCTCATCATCGCGGCCGTCTGTGGCGTCGTCGCCGCCGGCTTCAAGCTCATCACCACGCAGGAGGGACGCGAACTCGTCCCGTTGGGCAAGGCCTTCATGTGGGCCATGCTCACCAGCGTATGCCTCGCCGGATTCGTCAACCTGTTCCAGGACACCGTGGACACCTGGACCGCGGGCGTGCTCAAAAGCGCGTCCAACATGATGCGCGACTCGTGGCAGCACAACACGCTCGCGGCGACGGAATTCTTCAACCTCGACTGGCCTATCGCCCTGGTCCTCACCATCGTGGTGTGGTTCTGCAACCTCATCAGCAAGGTGTTCTGCTACCTGCGCGCCGGCCTGCTGCCCATCATGGTGGGCGTCGCCCCCGTCTGGGCGGCGATGAGCTGGATGGAGACCGGACGCCAGGCGTTCGGCAAGGTCATGGGATGGCTGTTCGCTTTCCTTTTGTACAAACCCGTCGCCGCGCTCGTCATGGCGACCGGAAGCGCGATCATGGTCACCGCGACGGACGGCGACGACAGCCAGGCCATCACCCTCATGCTCACCGTCAGCGTCATCGTGCTCCTGCCCGCGATGATAAAGCTCATCGTCCCGGCCGTGGCGGGAAGCGTCGGCGGCGGCGGGGTCATACCGTCCATGCTCGGCGGAATCGCGGGCATGGGCGTCATGGCCGCCGGCGGCGCGCTCAAGGCCGGCGCGAAGGGCGTGGTCGGAGCGGCCGGCAAGAAGAACACCGCCCCCGACGGCGCGAAACCGTCGGGAGCCGCGCAACCATCCGGCATCGGAGCCGGCGGCGGACCGGCGGGAACGCAGGCGGGCTCCTCCGGCGGCGGAGGACAATCCACGTCGTCGGAATCCGCCGTCCCTGACGGCGCGAAGGACACGGCGGACAATCCCATGCCGTCCGGCATGGACCAGCAGTCCGCGGGCTCCGGCTCCGGAGGCGCCCCGGACGGAGCGAAACCCGAATCCTCGTCCACCGCCGCGCGGATCGAACAGTCCGTCGGCCGTTCCGGCTCCGACCCGTCGGCCCCGGCGGGCGCCCGCCCGTCCGGAGGCGCGAAACCGTCCGGAGACGGGCCCGACGGCGCCAACCGCGCCGCGACCCGCAAGACCAAGGAGTTCTAAATGGCCTCAAGCACGACATACGGCGACTGGATGCGCCCCATCGCGGGCGGCATCCGCAACATCGGCAAGCCGCTGACCTTCGCGGGCCTCGGCGTGCTCGTCGTCACGCTGATGCTGTCCATGGTCAACGTGGTCGCGGCCATCGCGACCGCGGTCATCGGCATCGGCACCATCGCGGTGCTCGCGGTACGCGACCGCGAACATCGAAACGTGCTCGACCGGACCGTGGAACGGCGCTCCTGGCTCTCGGAGTCCAGGAAGGGCAGGGCCCTGTACCGTTCCGGAATGCTCGCGCCCGTCGAATCGGGCGAATGCCGCCTGCCCGGCATCCTGTCGCGCGTCTCGCTCGTCGAGGCGAACGACGGGTTCGGCAACCGGCTCACCCTCGTGCGCCACGGGCACACCGGAGAATACTCGCTCCTGTTCGCATGCCAGCCGCAGGGCGCGGCCCTCGCGGACGACGACGTCGAGGACGCGTACGTCGCCTCGTGGGCCGGCCTGCTCGAGGCGCTGGGCGGCGAGGCCGGCGTGACCCAGCTGGCCGTCACCGTGGACACGTCGCCCGACTCGGGCGTGCGCTTCCGCCGCAACCTCGCCAAGCGCACCGTCAAGGACGCTCCCGAGCTCGCGGCCCGCGCCATGGCCCAGATCATGGACCTGTACGCGACCGGCGGCGCGTCCAGCAGCGTGATCCTCACGCTCACGTTCCGCTACGTCGACG
>ULQA01013091.1_pt1 | contig 15615 bp, 9 predicted proteins | sample 1954001 | NCBI WGS metagenome assembly ULQA01 (sample SAMEA4835643, study PRJEB28245) | human gut metagenome | biome: gut microbiome; material: fecal sample | place: Denmark | collected 2008 | reverse complement strand
TCAATAAAGAAAGTATAAAGAAACAGTAAAAAAACAGAGACTATATAAATGGTTTATATAAGTCTCTGTTTGATAAATTGTGCTTAATCGAAAAGTATGTGATAGCCAGGAGCCTTTGAAAACTAATCCAAATCGGCAAGACCTACACGCTGTATCTGGAAGGTCTTGTATGCCTTTGCTGTTGTAGTTTCTTTATCACCACCGCTCACCTGTGACTGGTAAATCTTACTATATCCTACGGCATAAATCTTTATAGAATTAGCTCCCTCCGTTAAAACACTCAATGGTACCTTTACCTTATATGTCTTGTTATTTTCAAAGAAGTCCCTTGGATCCTTATTTAATTGACTGTTTTCTTTACTGTTATTTATCTGTTCATTTTCTGTTCCATCATTATTCAGTGTATAGATATCCCAGTCCACCTTCTTTAAGTAAATCTTATCATTTCCGGTGCCAATCGTTTCATCTTTTGGATTTTTTTGCGGATCCTCGATATAAAAGTCCAAATAAACAACAGTTTTTTCATCAATCTGATTTCGCACAAGGTTTGAATCCTTTACCGTAAAATAAACATCCTGCGTACTGTCTGCACCCTCTAGTCTGGCATCCGCTTTATTAGCTGCTTCTTCTTCAATGGCATCATCAATAGTTGCATATAATGTAGTTATGTCATTTGAATCAGTATCTGCATTCTCTTTAAGATAAATTGACGGCTCATGAACTGATGCACTATATGCAGCAATCATAGTGTTTATATAAAGTTTCAATTCATCATCATTATTTGAGAAATCGGAATGTCCTACACCTGAGTATGTTACATTTCCCATTGTGTAAATATAATAATTATTTCTTACATCCTTTGGAGACTGCTCATAAATTCCATGGTTTGACAAGGTATACCATACAACAATATCACTCTCACCATCACCATCAGCATCCTGATTCATATCCAGCTGGTAGTACTGCTTATGAGTGGTAGCTATATTTATTTCGTCAGCAATCTTAAAAGGATATGTGGTAATCTGTCCTGAATTAACCTTGACTGCCTTATTAGTCTTAGCTTCAACATCATTACCATCTAGCCCTGAATACAGCCTGTACTCGCCATGATCGTTACCATTATCTTTCCACTGATACTGATTTAAATCTGCATAAGTAAATCCCTGATTCTGTCTGACAATAACTGAATTATCAGATTTTGGCTCATATGCAATATCAGTATTATTCTTTTTGGCAGTCTGTACAGCTTTATCAAAATCCTCATCAGTACTCTTTAATGTATTGCCCTTCTTTAAATACTCATTTGACAGGATTCCATACCTGTCCAGTCCGACAGTATCACGAATTATAGAGTTAAACTTATATCCCCAGACATTATTCTCTCGCGTATCATTTTTATTATTACAAAATGATGTTGTATCATGAGCAAACAATACCGGTTTTCCTGACTGGATATATGCTTTTATTTTATCGAGATGATTATTTGTATTATCAATATCATAACAATCACCAAATCCAATAACAAGCATATCGTATGTCTGCAGCTTATTACATACCTCATCCATTTTATTTACGTCATCATAATAAACTGTTTCTATATCCAGGTCAAAATCCTTCACTTTATTAAGTAATTCATGAAACTTTGTATTGCCATTCTTCTGCGCCTGCATATCAAAATTTCCCCTAAAGCCCTCATTATGCTTCAAGGTTGAATTAATCTGAAGAATCTTGACTTTTGTAGGACTGCCTTTTGAATTTTTGGCATACACATATCCGGATTTCTGATCATATCTGTAGCTATTTGTAGCCTGACTTACACGAAGCTGCCAAGGCATAACTCCTACATAGCCATTCGGCAAATCATAGACCAGTTTATAATTATAATTGCCTGCATTCAGACTATACATATATTTACCATTATCACCCATTACCGGATTCACAATAGTACCATCACAATATAGTTTTATTTTATTTGCAGCTATTCCTTCATTGGTTGTCGAAAACTTACCATCAGAATTTGAATCCAAGAACAGCTGTGCATTAAAACTCGCTTTAGAATCCGCACCACCTGCATTGTTTATTGAAAATTCCAATGTGATCTGATTATTACTAATCTCAACATAATCTGTATCTTTTACTTTTTCCTGCTCCTTGAGTAATATTTCAGGTTTTTCAGTAGTCAGGTAGGTAACAAGCTCCGCTGGCTCATTTGACTTATTTTTTAAGTCTCCCTTGTTGTCCACTTCAAGAACATTGTCTTTACCTTTTGCATATTTTAAAAAATTAAAAATATTTGAACAGTTATCAATGTAATCCTCATTAATTCCACTTTCATACTTGCTATCCTTGCTGAAAAAGCCATCTGAAAAGACGACAGGAAAGCCCGCCTTTATATAATCCTCCAATTCTGAAACCTTCTGCTTAGTAATATCATTGCCTGAGCCTCTGTATGTGTTTGGAGCAGTTAAATAATCAGCATTATTTCCATTTCCTCTTAATGTAAGCTGAGTATTAAGCGCCTCTCCATTATTTATATAATCAGTATCCAGCAATCCCGCATGACCATTCTTGAGCATATCATATCCCCAATAATTTACCACATCTTTCGGATTTATAACAACAATGTCACCAACATTTGAGTATTTAAGCCCATCCATTTTCCAATCATTATATACTGTATGACCATCTCTATAATTCAGATTATCGGCTACAAGTCCCATATATATCATATCATAATTATTGAGATCCTCTATTCTTCCAATAAATTCTGCACTCGTAACCCTTGTTATTGTAACCTTTTTTTTCTCCGGGCATCTTGATCCAAGCCAATTTTTTAGCTTATCATAATTTAAAGCGTCAGACTCATTTTTTACAGTTCCGGGCTCTATATCCAGTATGTTCAGACTATCTGTCGGATTTATAATGTCTCTTTTATCGGCATACGATATGATATAGCTTAAAACTATCGCCTTTGAAATCTCCTTGTCATAGTATGCATACTCGTCCTTTCCAAGAGTATCATTTTCTTTTTTCCTGCTTGTATTCTCTGAGTTGATATACTCTGCTATCTCGTCAAAATTTTCATTTTTAGCTGCTTCGACAAATTGAGTTTCATCTTCATTTGCAATAAATGCAGAAGCAAAATCATCTCTTAAAACAAATGGCACATCCGTACTAGGATTATAGTTTCGTGGAATGACATATTCGTTGCCAATTACAAAACCTTTTGTATGGGTTTTACTGTCAACTTTATAATACTTTATGTCATTATTCCAATTAATAAAATTATCAGCTGAGTCCTTGGTAAAATTCAAGGAGCTGAAATTGTTACAGCTTAAAAGACCTGCAAGCTTTTTAATATTGCTGGAGTAATCAGCATTCGAATCAGGCCACACAATACCATTATCCACTATAACAGGCATCATGATACCACTCTGGTGCACGCGCTGGACTATCTGCTTTACCTTGTCCCATGAAATGTCATTATCAGTATTATATGTTGCAGCATCGTTTCCTAAATCATTTGAAAGAACAGACTTTGAGCCGGAAAGATAGAGTAAATCAATTGTTGATACATCTATCTGCTCAAGCTCCTTGGGTGTGACCGTTTTTACCTTGAAGGTCATATTGGCAGTCTTATCATCATCGCCTGTCTTGCCCTCCTGATTGAACACACCTGTTCTGAACCAGTTATTGTTCTTGAAACCACCCTTATAATATATGTGTGTGGTATTTACAGGATAATCAAGCGAGCCGTTTTTATCAGCCACCATGATATAATCACCATTTCCCTCACCCACATAGGTGTATGTCTGGCTGTCCTTAACTATATCAAAATATCCGTCTGTATCAGTGAGGATTACCCTGCCTGTGTTACCATCATTATTCTCTGTAGCAGAATCAGCTATTGAAGCATCATCTGAAATATCATCTGCGCCGGTCTTACCTGCCGGCTGATTGTCCGATGTGCCATCATCTATCTTCTCGTATGGATTCTGTGAGTCAAGCACTGCTCCATACTCGCCGGTCTCATCGTAATTAAACTCAATAGGTACCTTAGTGTCCACCTCGTAGTAGGTCTCGTCATCAATGATTTTATCTGCAGGCACATACTCCATCTCAACCGTACAGTATGTATACTTCTCATAATCCGGCTTACTGCCATCAGGCAGACTTGCCATCCGGTCAGCTCTTGCAACAAATTCATATGGTGATGTGATATCTGAATTGTCTTTTCTGTAAATATATGCCTTTGGGTCATATTTTGCTATGTTTTGCATGCCCTCAGCAGAACCAATGGCATATGCGCTCTTTATAGAATAAACCACATGCTTGTCTGATGTGTCATCTGCTGTGCCTGTATCTGTCGTATTGTCTGTGCTGCTATCGATATTACCATCTGTACCGCTGTCTGTATTTCCATCAGCTTTCTGTGAATTATCAGTCCCTACCAGATACTGTGTATTTGTCATGCCATCCGGCAATTTGACTGCAGTAAACGCAACACTGTAGTAGCCTCTTTTTCCTGTATCCACAGATTCAGAGCCATCTTCTGTCTCATCCTCGCCCTGCATGAAAACATAATGGTCAACATTCTGTCTGTAATAACCTATAGGCAGTCCCTCTTCATTTACAGCAAGCTGGTAATCAGTGTTGAACTTGTAGTCACCCTTCTCCTGCTTTGTCATCTTGTAGCCTTCGGTGCCCTGATTTATTTTATCCATATTTACAAGGGCAAGCTCACTCCAGTCATTGCCCAGACTGACATAGCTCTCCTCATACTGCTCATAGTACAGAGGCTTTGTGTTATCCTTTTTATATGTAGTAATAGGCTCAAGCTTTGTTTTCAGACCAGACATATAGTCAGCCCTTTTTTGTACACCGTCACCCTCTTTGTCAGACATCTTTGACAGTGTTCCAAACCAATCGTCAGGCTCCTGACCGTCAATCAGATAGCCAATGGATGCCATTTTCTTGTCAGGCACCACCTCCACTATATTGAAGGGCTTGTCCTTGCCATGTGAGCTGACTATATCAGATATTCCATTGAATGCTACATTTGCATCGACCTTTGTTAGGCTGTCATTGAGCACAAAAGCTGCCACAACGAGACATCCTGTAAGTGTGAGTGATATTGGAACCACTATTTTTTTTCTTAATTTGCTCATTGCGATTGCTCCTTTTGTAAAAAACTACTCTGTTTCATGATATGTGTAAAACGTAATTGTATTTGACTTAAATCCCGACTCTTCCTCAAGTCCAAGCCAGACGCTGATATTTAATTTTTCTCCGACAAAAAAATTTTTTCCGAGAGTGATATGCATTTTTTCATTTTGATTACCATCTACAATATGATAATTAAGATAGTTCCTATATTTAGGATCATCTTCATGACCTTCTGCTCCGGTTTCTCCGGCAATCTCCTTTGAACTAAACTTAAATATTCCATCAGGCTCACCATTGCCATCAGGACCATAAATCAGCTTGCCATCATCGCCCATTCTAAAGGATATATCTCCCTTGTGCTCGGTTGCACCTGTTGAGCTGACACTTTCTACCTCCATATGCCATACAAAATCCTTAATCTGATATTTGCCATTTAATGAAGAATTTTTCAACTCCCCTTCATCAATAAACAATTGATGCGTCTGTCCTAAATTGAAATGCTTATCTGCATCACAATGCAGAATATTGATTGGATGTGCTACGTTTACAGTTACCTTTGCCGTCAATGACGTATCGTCTTTGGATGTTACTGTGATAACAAATTGATCTGTAGTTTCATTATCCATAAGTTCTACATTATATACATCACCATTAGCATTAAAGTTTCCACCATTTTTTGTTCCTGAATGATTCCACGTTACATTTTTTGAATCATACTTTCCACCAAGTATCTTATCAGTAAACTTTAAATTATTATTCGTTTTCTTCATCTCATAGTATACTGTTCCGTTGGTTACATCCTTGCCTTTGTAATATATCCTTATTCCTTCAGGCTCTGCCGGTGCCACATACTCCACATCTGCTCCTGTCGGCACCTTATTGCGCATAGTGAAGTTCTGCTTTGATGTATACTTCTTGTCTCCTGCCTTAAAGTCCACGACAATTCCGACAGAGTTCTTGCTTTCTGCCTCGCTTAAATCAGTGGTAAATCCTGTGACATTTTCTGCCATAAGAGATTCCTTGCCCTGACCATCTGCCTTCACCGCACCTGTTGCAGGATCAAGTGTATCCTTTCGCAGATAAATTTTGTGCTCTGACGGTCTGTATATGATATTGTATGTACAATCCTTGTTGTAGATAATCAGCTTGCTGTCGGATGATGTTTCCTCAGATGATGCTTCTTCGGATGACTCTTCTTCCGCTGATGCAGTTGCAATATAACCGGCCTCAGGGGCTGCCGATGCCACCTCCACCGGCGCTGCCACTGTAGCAGGCTCATACTTAACGCCCTTTTGCGCATCAATTATCAGGTCTCCTATCTGATTCATGGTAAGCTGTGCCTCATACTGTAAATCTACGTCCTTTGAAGCGTACTTATACTGCTTCGTGCTCGTACCGATAAAGCCTGCAACAGCCAGGCCCAGTATTCCCATTATCGCCATGACAATGACAAGCTCAACAAGTGTAAAGCCACTGTTTTTCCTATTATTTGATTTGTTCATGCGCCTTAAAAGTTTCATGGTTCATCTTCCTCTCCGATTTCATCATACAACCTTATAACAGCCTTGCGTCAAAATAAAATATTCATCATTAAACTATGTAAATTACTCACATACCACCTTGCCGGTCTCCTTGTATATCGTGATAACCTTTTCGGTGCTGTTTTTTTGAATCCAGATACGGCTGCAGTACTTACCATTGGCATCAGGCTTTTGTGCACCTGAGCTTCTGTCAAACTGAAGCACTATACTGCCTGAACTGTTCAATTGTGTCTTATCACTATAATCATCCTTCATGGAATAATATACATCAATCCTGCTCTTTCCTATTTTGCTAGGAGCAGATACTGTACCATTTATGGTCGTCTTATAATAGTAGGCACCATCTGATGCATCCTTATATATCTCAAGAACTGCGCTGTCCTTTCCCATCGTGGTAACTCTTGTTTTGTTAATTATCGATTCAATATTTCTGGCACACTGCTTCACCTCAACACCCATGACCGAGCGAATGGATATGGTTGCCGCACCTATAAGTACGACAGATATCGCTATCACTACTATAAGCTCTACCAGAGAGAAACCACCATTATTCTTTTTTTCTTTTACAGACATATTGGATTCCTCCCTTGTATATATCGTCAAAATTTGTCAAATATAAATATTTCGCAGCTGTTTTGCGCCTTAAAAGCCGCTTGTTTTCTACTCCTTGGTCCAGTTCTGGTATGTAATGAGCGTAGCATAATCTATTTTTGTGTCCGCCTCTTTCTTATTTGAAAAAGAAGAAACATTACCCAGATAGTTGGCACCGTCCATGAACACATCATACAGGTGCAGTGCATCGTCTGCATCACTTACCTTTTCAAGAAGCAATGCCTTAAATACCTCCTGAGTACCATTATCAATCTCGCATTGGTCTTTGTTTACAATTATCCTGCCCTTTGCAACTATGGTACCTGTAAAGTCAGCATTCAGTGTCACATCTCCCGTAGCAACAATTATATCCACATTATGTGATTTGTCATTTGCATCATAGGTGTAGTTACCGTTTTTGACAATTGCCTGGTATTTTTTTCCCTGATACTCAGTCTCAAATATATGTTTATTACCGGAATTTGGCACTATTTTCAACAAATTGGTATTGTTAACTATATTTGTAAAAAGCGAAACACTTGCTGCATTTGTCGGTAAATCCGCATAATTTGTCAAAAGCTTTGAGTTTAGTGCAGTATACGTGTGCTGTAAGGCATCTGACTGTGCATCCATGTCCACACCATCAGCTATGCCCTTCAAAAGGCTTAAATTGCTGCCATCGTAGATGCTGTAATTGCCGGCAGTATAGATGCTTGCTGCCTCATTTACCTTTATGCTGTCAGTATAGAACTTAGTGTATCTATTGAGCTTGTCACTGTCTGCGCCAAAATAGTCTCTGTAATACTCAGCTGCCTTGTTCGTTGGCAGATTTACATAATAGTATACAAGTCCATCATCACTATTATCAGTAGAAGGAACAAAGACCTTCTTTATACAGTTGTCGATTGTCTTTTTCTCCGGCAGATATGCCGAGAGAGACTTACCTGTCTTTGTGCTGACCACATTAGCATTAACTTCAGTATACTTTGTCTGATCCTGTCCGGTTGCCGTGATATCCTTGTACTCCTTATAGGAAAGTGGATTCTTGTTGTAAAGCGATTTGGCATCCGCACCATCTCCACTTGTGCCTATGCACTCAGGCGGCACAAGGTATGCTATCTGGTCACCCTTTACAGAGATTGACTCACCCATGCCCACATTGCTGTTTTGTGTACCCACACTACTTGAGTTTACAATAGCCTGGGTATTGATATATGCGGTTCCTGCTAACATAAGCTCCCTGATATTTGACATATCAAGAGATGCCTCCCTGCCGTTTATGATAATAGCAGAGCTATCGCCTGCGACAGGATTTTCCTTGTCAGCACCTCCGTTGCCAAAGCCGACGTACTTCGCATTGTTATTCTTATTATTCTTGCCAAGTGTAACCTTTGAGCCTGTACCCTTTAAGGTCATGTCATCTGCCACATATGTCATGCCATCCAGCTTGACTGCTGCACCATTTACATTTATGTTGCTTGTCCACAGCTGGCACTGTGAATCAACAGAAAGTGTACTGTTATTGTGTACCCCCGCCATGTTCTTTTTTATTGTACCAGTATCTTTTCCGGCAAAGTCTCCCACCTCTATATCGCCCTCTGCAATCATATAGCTGGTATCCTTTACATCAAGTGTGGCATTGTTTGGAATGGTAACACTCGTAGTAGAAGTCCCTGTGCCTGCCGCATTTTCACAGCCGGCGTAGAGATTACCGGATAGATTCACTTTATTAAGTCCTGATATAATATCCAGTCCTTCATTTCCGACAAGAGAATATGTAAAAAGCTCCGGAACTCCTCCCGATGCTGTAAAGCTCATGGATGGAACTCCCAGAGAAATATCTGTTTCTATTATTGATTTAAATCCCTTTTCATCGGTATACTCTACCCTGATGCCATTAATGACTGCGCGGCTGTTGTATACCTTGAGCAGTCCATTTCCATTTTCATCGGCATTTACCGCCTTGACCACAGCGTGTGGCTTTGAGTTTTCGTCTGTGAGCTTACTATCCACATAGTCTTTAAGCTTTTCAGTTTTATAGTGCATACCGGTATTGTCAGACTCAAGACTTCCCTTTAAGCTCTTTAAATACTCCTGCGCAAATATACTCTGTCTGCCGGCCTCATTTATGCTGCTGTCAGAGTAATTCTCCATAACCTTTGTATATCCTGCTGAGTAAGCCTTGGAAATATCTCCCTGCAGACCGGTACATATCTGATCCAGCACACCCTCTGCCGAGTAAAAGTTGTCTGTATTTTTTTCGTCCGTCACCTTCATCTGGAGGTTCATAAGTGCTATCCACAGCACAGTCACAGCTAAAACAGCCACTATAGCCATTGCAACTACAACCATCACAAAGGAGGCACCACGGTTATCATTACGCTTCATAATTAATCCCCCATGCTTCCGGTCATCGTAACAACCGGGTCTTTATCATTAAATATATCATCCAGTGAAGCCTTGCTCTCGTATACAGCCACCTTCACATCATACAGCCTTTCAGATGCATTGCTTTTTGTCAGATTCTTTATATCGACAATTGCCTTTACATCATTCTGAATTACATTGTTATTAAAGCCATATATAGCTTGATCGGGCTGTAGTGGATTATCCGGTGCTCCCATATTTACATTCAGATTGGTGGCTATATGAGTATAAGCATGACCTGTACGATTTCCCGGCTCACTTACCTTCACATATGCCTTATATGTACTCTCCTTCGTGCTCAACTCTGACTGATCCGATATAGTCTTTTGCTTTACAATGTTTACCGTGCAGTCCAGCTTGTCCTTATTATTGATTATAATGACATCGTTGCAGGTATTGTAAAGTGTTCCTGTAGATGTGTACCATGGATTGTAAAACAGATAGACATTCCTTAGATTATGGTTCACAGTATCTGAAGAATTATCATAAATCACCATGGTATAATCATCCTTCAGTGCACTATTCGGATCCGGAAAAGTCTTTCTTACTCCATTCTTATTGATAGAATATGAATACGACACCGTAACCTTGGTAGCCTTATTACTCGAAGCTCCATACTTTTCTATATCTATGGTGATAGTTCTTTTGATATCCTGCTGAGTGATGCCGCCTACACCAGGCATATTATTAAATGCATATATAATATTTGTAGCAGAATACTTGTCTGCACTCATGCAGTCAAAATTTGCATCCATGGCCGACATATCCGCTACCTCGTCCATGTTGTACTTTTTAACCTTATTGTCCGACTCTGCGTCCGATTTTGCATCCACTGTCACAAGAGCATTGTATTTCTTTGTGCCTGCCTGCACGCCTGACATATAGAAATAATACTTGTGCGCATCCGACTCCCTGAAATTCCAAAGCGATGTATCGCTTATTTTGGCTGATGCATCAGTCTTGTGGATGCAGCTAGTAATGACATCATCCTTGTTTACAATCTCAGCACTGATATCCTCAAGCCTCTTTACATTATCAAACTTACCCGACTTCTTAAGAAGCTCACATGCACTGCTTCCATCTGATATATTAAAACCGTCCGCCACATCAAAGCCCTCCGACGGATAGTTAAACTGATATGCCAGTGTCTTCATGGAGTTCTTTTCAATACCCTCCATAATGTTTGTCGCCAGATGTGTAGCATTCATCTCGTTTTTAGCCTTTACATTGGTCTTTGTAGCTGTGACAAATGCATTCAAAAAAGGAAGCACGATTATTGCGAGAATAGCAATCGACACAATAATCTCCACAAGTGTTACTCCTCGATCATCGTTTTTTAGCTTTCTCAAATCTGCTTCCTCCCCTCTTGTATTTTGTTATCTCATAACTCAATAATCTAACATTTGATATTTATCACTTACGGTCTCAATAACCCGCTAATCTAATAACCTAATATTATAATAATCAGTTAGTTTGTTGTACCAAACAGATTATTTGTACCATGTGGTACTGCAGGTATGTATGGTGCCTCATATGGCTTATCAAGTCCATACAGGAAATATGAATCCACAAGCATCTCACCTGTCAGCTTGCCTGTCGAATCATCAAAGCTCACATTGAGCGTGCTGATAGTTTTCTTCTGTGATGAACCAATCACCTCGCCGAGCATAGCCTTAAGCCCATGATACTCTGTCTTGAATGCCATAACTGTGCTGACATCATAAAGCTGATAACCTGTAACCGTAGACTTTGCAGAGCCTGTTGATGTACTGCCATCAGCTGCACTGCCGTCGCCTGTCTGTGACTGAGAGCTGTTGCCATCAGCGGTCTGAGAGCTCTGCGAACTGTCTGCATTACTGCTATCCGTGGTACTGCTGTCTGAACTGCTTCCTGACGAAGAATCTGTACCGGCTTCACCGGTCGGATTATTCACATCAATAGCTGTCGGTGAGCCGACTGTAAGCTCTGTAATATTTGTATTGGTAGATTTCTCGATAGCAACCGCATCCATGATGCCGTTTTCTATCTGTAAATATGAAGGGAAATTGTCATATACCTGCTGCATGGCATCAGACATATCCTTTGTCTTCTCTGTGTAGTCATCCGCCTTTGCCGCAAGTGCTGAAAGCTGATTGTACTGTGATTTCAGATTCATATTTTCGCTCTTGAGTGAATCCCTCTTATTGGACTGTGGAATAAAAATCAAAAAATATGTCAGTGCTAAAATGGCAACACCCGCTAATATAATAAGTAACTTTTTATCTCTCGTTGACATCCTAACACCCCCTACTGATTTGTACTGTCTGTATCTGATGATGAATTACTATCCGTCTGTGCCTGTGATGACGCATCTTTTGATGTATCATCTGGCTCACTGCCTGTGCCATCTGCCGATTCAGAAGCAGCACTGTCATCAGCCTTTACATATGTGCAATCTACTGTGAACTGAACCTTTGAAGCACCGGTCTCATCAACCTCCTCTGTAATGGTTGACACATTGGATACCATGATACTCTCAAATGTACGAAGCTGTGCAATCACATCAGCCGCTATATCCTTGCTGCCTGTCTTTATGGTCATCGAAACACCATCAGTCGTAACAGACATATTCACAAGCTTGGCCTCTGACGGAAGCTTCTGCTCCAGCTCATCCACGAAGCCCGTTATCTCATCATTCTTGTTGGATGAGGCGCTCTCAAGAAGCTTAGTCCAGTCATAGTCCTTCTTTGTCTGGTTGTACACATCATATATATTCTGTGCATATGACAAATCAGAAACACGCGCTTTAAGCGTCATATTGTCTGAAGTTAAAACAAGATTTGAAAAAATGCTGTATGCCGTGATACCAACTGCAACTACCACACACAAGCCAAAAATGAGAAGCTGCACTGCAAAAGAAACAGGCTTTTCGGCTTCCTCCCCTGCCGGTACGGGAAGAGGCTTTCCATCAGGACCAACAGGTGGTTTTCCCTGCATCCCTGCCTGTGCGCCGCCGGATGGCATGGCACCTGCAGCTGTTCCTGCCATAATCGGAGCACCGATTCCCTTGTTTTTCTTACTGTCAAGTATATCAAGCGGGCTCAGTGAACATCCGACACAGTTGAAATACTCTGCCAGCTTTGCCTCTGCGAGGTTTATGCTCTTTGCCACATGTATACCGTCAAACTGCTGAAGCGGAACCACCTTGACATTGAGCTCATTGGTCAAAAGCTTTGAGAGTCCGCTGAAATCAGCACCTAAGCCAATGAGGAAAATTCTCTCGATAGGAGTATCTGAGTTTCTCGACTGATAATAGTCTATAACTCGTCCGAGACTGCTTATCAGATTGGAAAGTGAATATGATACATTCAGGCGAAGCTTCTTAAAGCGCTCAGAATCAATCTCATGCCCCATAGGATCCATGCCGCCGCCCGCCGGCTCATCAGGTACTGTGCCATCAGGCCTTATTGCAAGGCAGGTCTTTCTGCGTGCCACATCAACTGCATCGGTAAATGACAGATACTCTCCAAAAAGCTCACTATCCTGAATCGCCTCAATAGCATCAGCAAGTCCATGGTTGACATTGCGCTGCAGCTTTACCATGCTTCCATCCATTACAGTCAGTGTGGTAGAAACCTCATCCACCTTGACAGTCACCTTCACATCTCCGGGAATCTCTCTTCTCATGAGCTGCTTGATGGCATTTCCACTATAGTCAAGTGCTACAAGCTGCAGCCTGCAATCAGCTGCAAGAGCACCATACGACAAAATAAGATCATTAGGCACAGCAATAACCGAAAGACGTAATTTCTTTTCTTCCGGTCTGTCAATCTTCTCTATAATCTGATGTACCAGCTTGTACTGGCTCAAATCCACCGGAAAATAATCCGATGCATTCATTGCAATCATTTCCTTAAGCTGTTTTTCCTTAACAAGCGGAAGCTCAATATCTCTGCTTGCTATACGCGCTGAATTTAAAACAAAAACAGCTTTTTTGGTGGAAATCTTCTTTTCCTTCAGCTTACTGTATAAGATAGAACGAAACATCCCATCCGGCTGTACCACTCCATCATCAATCATCCCCGGTGGTGTCGGAAAGCCGAACATATTGTAAATCTTGGGATTTTTTGCTTTGTAATCAATCTCAACTACTCTGGTAAGGTTCTCCCCTATTTCAATACCGAGTACCCTATTTGCCATAACCTAGTCCTCCGTGTTTATCTTTGTTTTACACTGTATACATCTGTAAAACATTCGTAACTGCTCAGTTACAAACATTCTATATATATATTTCGGTATATCTGTGTCTTCTCTGCTTTTGTCTCACTGCTGGTCGTACTGCCTGTTTTATATTAAGTACGCTATATTATAACACACTTTTCAAAAGCCTGCGAGTGTCAAATATGCCGATATCATTTTCTCACCCCATAGCATCGAAATAAATATTCCGGCTGCCAAGTACGGTCCCATCGCAAGCCTGTTGTCTGCGTTTGTCACTTTCATACGAATCAGATGTATCACGGAACCGATGATGCATCCTAATAAAAATGCTAATGTAATATTCTGCCAGCCTATCGCAAGGCCTGCACATGCCATGAGCTTGACGTCTCCGCCACCTATGGCTCTTCCTCCACTTACAAGAAGAAGGATCTCAAGGAATAAACTGACGCAAAAGAATCCTATCACATATTCAGACCAGTTATCATGGTCTAAAAACACATGCAGGATTCCAAGCACCAGTATAAATATATTGATTCCGAATGGAATTTCATATGTTCTCCAGTCTATCACACTCAGAACTATGAGTGCAGATGTAAGAAAGCAGTAGATGATACTCGTAAGCTCAAGTCCATTTACTGCAAATACTACTATGTATAATATACCGTTTAACGCCTCAATAATAGGGTATTGAGGTGATATCGGTTCTTTGCACTTGCGGCATCTGCCACGAAGAAACAGCCAGCTGAAAACCGGCACCATATCGTACCACGCGAGCTGATACCCGCATCTCATGCAGTGGGATCTTTCGGTCACCACTGTCTCATGCTGCGGTATACGGTAGATACAGACATTTAGGAAGCTGCCTATAACTATACCGAATGCAAATATTAAGATGTAGATGGGTATCAGTTCTGTGGTCATGATTGGATGTCCTTAAAAAATCAAATTACTTAATATAGTTTTTTATTTTATTACTTTGTTTTAGCGCCCTTTTTGAATTGATCATTTTCTGAATGATAATATGGAGAATCTCCTGTATATGTAATAGTTCCGTCTGCCTTATTATATTCAATTTTTATAGTATCACTAGTCCACTTTGTGCCTTTAATTTTCGCTTTTGTTAATCCAGCATCTTTAACAGCCGCATCAGCACCTGTTCCTAGCTCTGTCTTACTCAATGTAACAGTAACCGTAGTAGCAGTAGCCGAAGCCGAAACCTCTTCGTCTGCATAATATGTCTTTAAAGCTGTAGCAATATTATCACATGTTTGGATATCTGTAGCCTCTCTAGACTTCTCAACATACTTGATAAGCTGTGGAGCAAGTACACCTACAAGCACTGCCATGATGGCGATTACAACAATAAGCTCTACGAGAGAGAAACCTTTGTTGTTCTTCTGTTTCTTTCCTAACTTTTTAAATACATTCTTTACCATAGTTCTTTTCTCCTTTTCATTATAACATGGTTTTTTGTGCAAAGAGCTGTGCCCTATCAGCATCTCTTTGGTTTGTATGCGCTCATTGTACCATAAATCAAAGCATAATGCAAGTTATTTTCTAGTACAATAGCACTATTGGCACACAACTTTTTTCGCTTTCTTTAGCAATTTCAACCAAATTTCATCCGTTTTATTGCATTTATATCATATTTTTGGTAAATAGTAACCCGAGAATCCCCTTTGTAACCCAA
>ULQA01042846.1_pt1 | contig 15683 bp, 3 predicted proteins | sample 1954001 | NCBI WGS metagenome assembly ULQA01 (sample SAMEA4835643, study PRJEB28245) | human gut metagenome | biome: gut microbiome; material: fecal sample | place: Denmark | collected 2008 | reverse complement strand
GCCATGGCCGGCGCGATGCCGCTGCTCGAGCCGACGGGCAACGGCCTTGGGTCCGACTGTTTCGCGCTCGTGTGGATTGAGAAGGAGAAAAAGCTCTACGGCCTGAACGCCAGCGGCGTTGCGCCGATGGCGCTGAGCGCGGACGAGGTTCGCGCCAAAGGCTTTGACGCTGTCCCCGAAGAGGGCTGGCTCCCCACGATGGTCCCGGGCGCGCCCGCGGGCTGGGCGGCGCTCAATGCGCGCTTTGGCACAAAGCCGCTCTCCGAGCTCTTCGCCCCCGCCATTTCCTACGCCGAAAACGGCTATGCCGTGCCCGTCAATGTCGGCAAGCTCTGGGCGCGCGACAGCAAGCGCATCGCCAGGGTCATGGCGCAGGACCCCGCCCCCTATGAATACTGGTGGAAGAGCTTTATGAAGCCGGACGGCTCGCCGTACCGCGCGGGCGATGTCTTCCGTTTCCCCGCCTATGCCGACACGATGCGCTCCCTTGCCGAGACGAATTGCGAGAGCTACTATCGCGGTGAGCTGATGGAAAGGATCGTCGCCCATTCGCGTGCCACGGGCGGCTACTTCTGCGAGGACGACTTCAAGAACTACCACCCTGAATGGGTCGAGCCCATCACGCAGGACTACCGCGGCTACACCGTCTGCGAGATCCCGCCCAACGGCCACGGCATCACGGTGCTGATGGCACTCGGCATGCTCAACGGGCTGACACTGCCCGAGCAGCGCGAGGACGCGGACTACTATCACAAGGTCATGGAGGCCATCAAGCTCGCCTTTGCCGACACGAAGACCTACGTCGCCGACCCGCGCTATATGAAAACGAAGGTCAGCGAGCTGCTCTCGCCCGACTATCTTGCTGCCCGCCGCGCACTCATCACAGACAAGGCGCTCGAGCCCAAAGCGGGCGACCCGCACTGCGGCGGCACGATCTACCTCTGCACCGCGGACGCAGAGGGCAACATGGTCTCGCTTATCCAAAGCAACTACTGCGGCTTTGGCGCGGGCATCGCCATCCCCGGCACGGGCATCTCGCTTCAGGACCGCGGCGCGAACTTCTCCCTCGACCCGAAGAGCGATAACTATTTGGAGGGCGGAAAGAAGTCCTACCACACGATCATCCCGGGCTTTCTGCTCAAGGACGGCGAGGCCGTCGGCCCGTTCGGCGTGATGGGCGCGTTCATGCAGCCGCAGGGGCAGGTCGAGGTGCTGACGAGCACCATCGATTACGCCATGAACCCGCAGGAGGCGCTCGACGCGCCGCGCATCCAGTGGATCGGCGGCAAAAAGCTCCAGATCGAGCGCGAGGCGGGCGAGGCGATCGCCGAGCAGCTGCGAGCAATGGGGCACGAGGTCGAGATCGTCGACGACTGCACGGCCATGGGCCGCGGCGAGATCATCTGGAAGTGCGAAAACGGCGTTTACGCCGCGGGCACCGAACCGAGATGCGACGGCACGGTCGCAAGCTGGTAATAAAGCAAAAAAAGGGGGCTTCCCGACGGGAAGCCTCCTTTTTTGCACATTTTTCAAAATTAAACCTTGGCCTCGCTGTTGTGCTTGCTGGCGACGTAGCTTCTCATCGAGTTCACGACGATGGTCGCGCCGAGCACGATGAGCAGCACCGCGATGATGAGCTGCAAGCCGTTGGCGATAAACACCGCGCCCCAGGTCGTTTCGCCCGCGGGGATGGTGACGGCAGCGGCATTTTGGATGGCGCTCACCATGGCCATCAGGCGCTGGACAAGCGCTGTGAACGTGACGCAGAGCATGATGACGAGCGGCGGGAAGAGCATCTTGTTGCTGCGGCCCGTGACCTTGAGGAAGACGCACAGCGTGATGAGCACGAGCGCAGAGAGCAGCTGGTTGGCAGAGCCGAACAGCGGCCAGATGTTGGAGTAGCCGATCTTCGTGAGCACGTAGCCGAGCACGAGCGTCAGTACGGTGGAGAAATACGTGTTGCACAGGAGCTTGCGCCAGGGCTCGGCGTGGGCCATGTCGTCCACACTGAAAAGCTCCTGGAAGCTCATGCGCGCGATACGCGCGACGGCGTCAAGGCTCGTGAGGGCGAGGGCGGAGACGCACATCGTCATAAAGACCGTGGCGGCGTAGTTCGGCACGCCGAACATCTCGAAGAAGCCCGCAACGCCGCGGCTGAAGATCTGGAACGGGGTACCGGCGGCGGGAGTGCCGTCCGCCGCGGCGGCCGCACCGGCCACGCAGAGCGCGAGCACGGCAAGCAGGCTCTCGAGGATCATCGCGCCGTAGCCGACCTTGAGCATGTCCTTCTCGTTTTCGACCGTCTTGGACGACGTGCCGGAGGAGACGAGGCTGTGGAAGCCGGACACCGCGCCGCAGGCGACGGTGACGAACAGGATGGGGAACATCGTGCCGAGCTTTTCATTGTTGAAGCCCGTGAAGACGGGGAGGTTCATCGTCGGATGCGCAACGAGAAGGCCGACGACCGCGCCCGCGATCATGCAGATGAACATGAAGGTGGTCATGTAGTCGCGCGGCTGCTTCAAAAGCCACATCGGGAGAACGGCGGCGAAGAAGATGTAGACGAACGTGATGTAGCTCCAAGTCACCTTGCCGAAGATGAGTGGGCAGTTCATGCCGACGGCGAACGAGGCAACGATGCAGAGGATGCCGAGCACGGCTTCCTTCCAGCCCGAGAGGTTCAGCTTCTTCTGCACAAGGCCGAAGACGACGGCGAACACCATGAACATGATGGACACCATACCGGCTGCGCCGTTGGTCTGCGCGGCGTCAGCGAGCTGCGTCACGCCATCGACCACGGTGTAGGCGTTGAACGTGCCGGCGACCATGTCGGCGAACGCCGCGATGACGATCAGGCAGAACAGCCAGCAGAACAGCAGAAACAGCTTGCGGCCGAGCTTGCCGATGTACTTTTCGATCAGCATGCCCATGGACTTGCCGTCGTTTTTGACGGAGGCGTACAGCGCGCCGAAGTCCGTCACAGCGCCGAAGAAGACGCCGCCGAGCAGCACCCACAGCAGCACCGGCAGCCAGCCGAACGCAGCGGCCTGGATCGCGCCGGTGACAGGGCCCGCGCCCGCGATGGAGGAAAACTGATGGCTGAAGACGGTCCAGCCGTTGGTGGGGACAAAGTCCTTGCCGTCGTTACACTTGACGGCGGGCGTCTGCGCCTTGGGGTCGATGCCCCAGGTTTTGGCGAGCCAGCGCCCATAGAGTGCGTAGGCGGCGACGAGGACGACCGCCGCGATCAGCACGATGACGAGTGTGTTCATGTGATTTCCCTTTCTTTCCTAAAAAATGCTGTATTCTTCGCCAATGCCGGGAGCAAAAAGAAAAGCCCCGCCTCTGCTGCGGATTTTCCACAATGAAAACCCATCGCAAAGACGAAGGCCAATATCGCGGCGATATCCGCCGCAGATCTCAACTTCCGCGTTACCACTTTGCTTGCCGGAAAACCGGCCGCTCGACCGCTGCCCGAATGGATCGGAGAGCGTACCCTGTTAACGGTGGGGGACCGGCTGCGATTACTCGGCGTTTGCACCTTTCACCGCAGCTGCTCACAGGGGATGGCCTGCCCGTTCCTTGCTGCCGTTTTGCACCACCAACGGCTCTCTGAAAGCGGTGATCCGGGGAAGTCGTGTCCTGCTCAAAGCATTTGACGAATGATGTGTGTACAATAGACCCATCCTCCGCCGTTGTCAATACAATTTTGTCCGTGCAGGACGGATTTCGTCGAAGAAAATAGACGCCCCATCACTTCTCCGCCGCCGCTTTAGGCAAAATGCAAATGCGAAATACAAATAAAGCTATGCCGAAGCGAAATGGAACCTGGCCGGCAACGCAGTCATAACAACGGGATGCTTTCAAATTTTGACCCGTTTCGGCAGTTTTCGGTTTGCCGAATTTCCGCTTGAAATATTTTAACAAAATATTAAGCTCAGTTCTCATTCTTTGCGTAATTCGTACATCTTCCATTGAAACAAGGTCGATTTCCCTTGTTTTTCGCGCTTTTTCGAATCCAGCATTATTGACAGTTCTAATCCGTTAGTAACAAATCTTCCTCGTCATCAAACTGACTATTGGCTCATTATACTGCATAGTCTTCAAAAATGGAAGAGAAACTTTCCTCGTTCCCTTCTTATTTGACAAACCGCTGTTTTTCCGATATGGTGTTCCTATACTCCCGCCGAAATAAAAAAGAAAGAGGGATATTGTGGGCCTGCTCGATTTTCTGTCGTCCTACTGGCTTTGGACGATCATTGCGCTGTTCGTGGCGAAGTGGGTATTCTCCCTTGTGTCTCGTAAAAAGTCTCTTTCTGACCGTGAGCGTTCTGTTGATGCAAAAGACGCCGATTTGAGAAAAAAAGAGTCTTCTCTTAATTCCGCTTTTGAGGGCAGAGAACGTGCGCTTGAGGACCGGCGAAATCGCATAGAAGAGAGCTTGCAGATGCGCTCTCGTAACTTAGACTATCGTGAACAGCACATCAACGACCAGGTCCGCGCCCGAGCGGTCGAAACTGTGCGCGATATCACGAATCGTTCATATTTGTCCAACACTCCCGCTTTTTCAGCGTTGCATGGCGTTCCCTTCCCTTACGAACGACTGACTTCTGCATTGACGCAGGAGATGCAGATTGAATCTCCCTTTGATATCTCTGCATCCATCCATTCCTCGAGCGGTGAGACATACCGCGCCACACTTTACGAGTGTGATTGCCCTGACTTTCGTAACCGCAGACAGCCGTGCAAACACATGATTCGCCTCGCTCTCGAGGCTGGATTGCTTTTAAGCGCAGATACTTCTGCCGCCAAGCGCGATATCGTCGGTCTGTCCTTTCAGCGAGATAGGCTTAAAGGCGAATGCGAGGTATTAGACGGTGCGGTCAAACACGCCCGCGAGGCCCGGGCGTTTGAAATCGGAAAGACGCAAGATGCGCAACAAAAAATCGTAGAAGAAGCTCGCTCTAAATGCCTCGAATATGAAAACCAAATGCGCCGTGCAGAAAGACGGCTTAGTGAGAAAAACGAAGCACTTAACCGTATATATGCTGAGCGCGTGCAGTCTCAACCGTGGCTTGCGTCTTACTATGCTGATCTGTATCAGTCGTTTGATGAAAAATGGGTGCTGCATCTTCGCAATAAAAACCGTCCGGCGGGCCAAAAGGCCGGAGAGGTGGACAAACTCATTCATGGTGAGCTACGCGAATGGCGTCTCCGCGCGAAGCGGTCAGAATATCAGTTGAATTTCTACGAATCGCTTTTCCCTTGGCTGCTCGACTTCAAAGAGGTTCCGCCGATGGACGCGTTCAAATATGTGTCCGATGACCCGTCCGATGATGACGAGCGGGCGGTCATGCGCGACTATCTGTCTCCCACCGAATGGAGCGATCTCCCAACTGCCGAAAAGTACCAGCTTGCACTTGACCGCTATATCAGGCGCAGCAAGACCAACTGGGAAGTCGGCATTGAATACGAGCGCTACATCGGTTACCTCTGCGAATCGCGTGGCTATCACGTCCGGTACTATGGCGCAACAATGAAGAAAGAAGACATGGGGCGGGATTTGATCTTGCAGCACGGCAAAAAGGTCATTCTGATTCAATGCAAGCGCTGGGCGAAGGAAAAGGTTATTCACGAGAATCATGTTTTCCAGCTCGCTGGCAGCGTCTTTGAATATCAATATTCCCACCCCGACGCTGATGTCATCGGTGCCTTCGTGGCGACAAACGGTTTTTCTCCCGTTGCCAAGCTCTGCGCCGAACGGCTTGGTATCAAGCTATACCCTAACATTCCGTTCGCCGAATACCCGCGGATTAAGTGCAATATCGGCCGTGATGGGCAGAAGATTTTTCATTTGCCCATGGATCAGCAGTATGATAACGTTCAAATCTGCGATGATGGCGAGCGCTATGTCTCCACTGTAAATGAAGCGCTCTCTCTTGGCTTTCGCCGCGCGTATCGCTGGCGCGGGAGCTCTCCCGAATAACAAAAGAAAGACGAGGCCTTTCGGCCTCGTCTTTCTCTTAGTTCCACGGCATCTCGCCAAGGTCTTTCTCGCTGTAATTCTTGCTGAGATAGAGCTTGTCCTTCTGCTTCCGATTCAGTGGCAGCTTATTGATCGCCTCGACGACCTTTTCTTTCTTGCTTCCGCTGACGGGATTGCCGTTCTCGTCCTTGTCGGCTTCCAGATCGGCCGTCGCGTCGTTGAAGTCTCTGATGGTCTCGTATGCTTTCTTTCGGCTCATGCCGCTGTCGACGAGTTCCTGATAGAGCGCTGTCTGCGATGCGCTCAGCGCCTTTCCTCCTTCTGCCCAATATACACGCGATTCGTTCAGCGCGTTCTTACCGAAGAGCGCCGCGCGCAAGGCTTCGAACGGATCTTCCAGCAGCGAATTTACCGGATATTGCAGCCTCTTGCTGTCGCCAAAGCCCTGATACGACCCGCCGCGAATCACAGCATCGCCGCCTTGCAGCATCTTTTCGGCTTGGCGGCCGCCCGGAAGCGTGTCGCCCGCGAAGCCCACGAGCTGCTTCGCGACCTCTGCCCAAAATTCGCCCGCACTATCTGCGTTCTTGAGTGCGTCTTTCGTCTTCCCCGCTGCGCCAACGATGTCGGGCATCGGCAACGTCTGGTCGCCCCATCCCATCAGGCCCGCCACATTGCGCACATACGGTACATCGTTGCTGATGTTGTATAGCGTATCTCCCGCCGCCGACCAGCCGTCAAACTTGTCGTTCATGTCGTTTGGATCGGTGTCGAAAAGGCGCTCGCCGAAGATGTTTTCGGTCACATCGTCGGCGAGCATCTTGAGCATGTCGCTCGATGTCAATCCGTTGCCGGACGCGACGGCGTTCAGCCCCATGCCGAGGACATCGAACGGCGCAGGCGTTCCGCCGTAGGCATCCTCGTCCAACCGGTTGAGCAGGAATGCGAGCAGCATATAGGCAATGGCGTCGCTTGCGAGCTTTTTAATGGCCTTATCCTCGCCGATCTTCGCGGCCATTTCCTTGAAGCCGGGGCCGAGCCGGTCCTGCGTGATGTGCTCGAATGTGTTCGCCGCCTCGACCTGGAACATGTTCAGCATTTGTGCGATAAGGTTTTTCGACTGGAACGTCAGCGGCACCGAGCCTTTCGAGCGTGTACCCATGATATCACGCGCCCAGCGGTCCGCCGCTTTCATCGCCTCCTTCGGGCTCTTGCCCGCGTCCAGCTCCATACGGTACTTGCCGCGCACCGCGATCGTGCTGACGAGGGTATCGACCTTTTCCAGTGGTCTAAATAGTTTTTCCAGCGCTTTTTCGCCCTTGGTGCTCTGGATGTAGTCAATGCCGCTCTTTTCCGTCAGGAAGTCGCTCTCGCCGCGGAATGTGCTCATGCCGGTCGTCTTCCCTCTCAGGATGTCGCCCACAGCGCGCCACGTATATTTTTGACCGAGTTCGGTTGCGATCATCGGTAGCTGTGCCGTCTGGTTCAGTGCCGACGAGAGGTTTCCTGCCACGTTCGCGCGGGCGAACATGCGGTTGAGCTTCTTCGCGCCGTTCAGCGCTTCGCGCCCGACTTCGCGCTCCATTGCGCGGTCCTCGAAAAGCTGCTTGCCTGCCAGCTTATTCGCGTAATCATCCATCCATGAAACAAGGTCGCCGAATTCGGTCGCGTCCTCAATGCTGCGGTACTTCTCGTCCGTATACTGTTCCATCAGGTTTGTCAGGTCCTCATAGCTCAGGAAGGTATCACCCGTGATCTTCTTTTTATCGCGCAAGTATTCTTCCTTCACATCTGCCGGAGCGTAACGCATGGCCTCCATTTGGTCGATGTCCGCCTTCATCTCTTCCGGTGCGAATGTCGACCTCAGGTAGTTTGCCATCTGACGCACGCGCATGATGTCGTCCGTGTGATACAGCACGTCGCTCGCATAGTCCACGTATGTCTCGAAGCCCTTGACGATATCGTAGTCCGTCTCGTTTCCTCTGCGGTGCTGAAAGAACGGATTGTACCGCTTGTTCGGCTTGAAGGATTTCGTCAGACCTGCGATGCTCGTCGGCAGCTTGCCTACGCCAGAGCCGAGGTCGACGCCGATCGCCTTGAGCGCGTTTTCGAGCTTGTCGTTCGTTTCCTTTGCTTGGAAATGCGGCGCGTAGCCCTTGATAAAGCCGATGGGCTCGTATCCGTGCGCTACAAGGAAGTCGTTGATCGCGGCGTAGAGTTTGTCATAGAGCTCTGTGTACTTCTCGATCGCGTTCTCGACCTTCGTGCGGTCGACGTTCTTCGCCGCCGCGTAGTCATCCTGCGTTTGCAGCCAGTCGGCATATTGCCGCGCCAGATCGCGCGAGCCTTCGTCGAGGCTGAATTCCCGCGCGGCGTCTTTCATCTCCGCGCCATTTTTCAGGTTTTCCGCCGCCGCTCTGATGCTTTCCGCCGCGCCGGACTTTTCAACCAGCTCCTCGACGGTTCGTCCCTCTTTCAATCTCTGCGCAAAGGCGCTCTCGTCCTTGTTCAGTGCGCTTTTCTTGCCGTCCGCGCCCTCAAATGTCCGCACCTCGTCAAACATGCGGTTGATGAAGCGCTTGCGCTCCTGCTCGTTCTCGTAGACTGGCTCAAAGACAGCCTCGTTGATCTGCTGGCCCTGCTTCCAGCCGAAGAGCGCGCGCATAATGCGCTGCGGCGTGCGATGGTAAAGCACAAGGCCTTTACTCGGGTCGAAGAGCTTTCTCAGGCCCTTTCGGTTGATCTCCGGCGCTTCTGTTCCGATGAGCTCGCGCGCCTGCTCGCGCAGTGCGTCATTGATCTCGATGCGCTGCTGCTGCAATAGCCCCGTCTTCGTCGCCTTTTGTGCCGTGTAATAGTCCACGAGCTCAAGCACGCGCGACTTTTTCACGCTGCGAGGGATATCTGCCATCGAGCGCTCGCCATTTGCAATGTCTCGTGCGATGGTCTTTTCCCGCCGCGTCGCGCCCAAGCGCTGCTCGGCGCGCTTCGTTGCGTTCTGAATGCTTTTTGCCGCCTTGTCGTTGGCAATGAGTTGTTCTGCGTTGTGGTAGATGCCTGCGCTGTTCGCGATTTTCACGCCCAACTCGTCGAGTGCTTTTGTGCCCTTGAATTCGTCCCGGCTCTTGACGCGCAGCCGCTCGGCCCGATCCGCCGCGCGCTGCTTGTCCAGCGCATCGAGATAGGCATCGTAGCTGTCGAAGCCGGACGGCTTGATGTTGTTCGTTGCCGCTGCCCGTGCACGCTCGAGCTTCGTTTTCCACTCCGCAGGGATCGACAAATAATCTCCGCGCTTACCGTCTCGCTCCGTCTTTTCATAGGATTGCTCCTGCTGTTCGCTCAGCTCGCCGTCTTCATCCTCCGCCGAAAAGCGCACGTTCTTGATGCTGTTGATCTTATCAAGGCGGTCTGCGTCGTCTCCCGCGCGGTACTCCACGACGTTCATGCCCGCATCGCGCATCTCGCTCAAGAGGTCGCCCGGCGCATCATCCGGCGCGACAACGGCAAGCGCTTCATCGAAGCCGACGACGCGCTGCGGCTTGGCCTCGAAGTAGCCGACCGGGATCTTCGCGGCAATGTCGAATAGCCGCATGATCGACCTCGCATTCCCGTCTTTGATGGCATAGCCGTCCTTTGCAAACGACCGCTTGATCGCCGCCGGAGAATGCTCACCCTTCGCAGCTTCCGCAAGCACATCTTCCAGGATGTGCCGCTCCTCGTACTCGCTGTCGCTGTGTGCCTTTGTGCTTCGCAGCAGATCGTCCACGACGCGGTCGATCTCGATGTCGAGGTCGCGCAGCCGCTTTTCGTGCACGTCGTCGCTCTCTGCGCGCAGTCTCTCTTCGTCTGCGTGGATCGCATCAATGCTTTCGTACCGCGTCACTGATGTTGCGGTGAGTGTTCCGCCAGACAGGCCCCACATGCCCTCGCCGCGGTCGCTCGCATTGTTCATCGCGCGCACGATGTTTTCCGCCGTATAGTCCCAGTGCGTCTCCTTGAACGGCTTTCTGCCGTTTTCCGTGTACGGGTCTTTTCCGTTGTAGATGCCCGGCTTCCCGAGCATCCCGTCCAGCCGCGGTCTCACCCACTGCTGCACGGTCTTTTCTGCGTCGCCCCAGCTTCCGCCCGCCGCGATCATGCTGTACATCTTCGCCGACGTGGCCTCTTTGTCGACCTCGTCGCCGCTCGTACCGTTCTGCTCGATATACGCCTCGGCGTTTCGGATGAACTTTTCAATGCGCCAGTCTTCCAGCCTGTTTTTCTGCACGGCGATGAGCTTGTCCCGGTTCTCCGCTCTCCGCTCAAGCAGCCGCGCGTTCCGCTTTGCCCAGTCGTCCACAATGACCTCACGCGCAGCGTTCAGCGCGCTTTCGTCGAGCCTGCCGCCCGTCTCCATCTCCGCGTAGAGCCGTGCAACCTCCTGCATACCCACGCGGTCGACATACTGACGCAACACGTCGTTGCCCAGGCTGTCGAACTTCTTTTCCTTGTAGATGGGCTCGAGCGATTTTCCCTTACTCTGTAAGTATGCCGCCTGCACGGCCGGATATTTCGCAAGGCGCTCGGCGATGTCGTCAAGGCTCAATTCAGTCTCTTCGTTCACGCCCGCCGCGCCGATGACGCTGCTGTTTTGGAATGCTCCACCCGCGAACTCACTCGACAGTCTGTCGATCTCGCGCTCGAGCGCTCTCGCCTTGCTCTGGTCGACCTCGTATTCCACGCGTGCGTTGCTGCGCGTCGGTGTCCATGCGTCCCCGCCGTAGACCTTGTTTTTGCTGCTTCTCTGCGGGTCGATGGTCTCGCGCGGGAAGACGGCGGAATACTCTCCGTAGTTGGTGTGGCCGTCTTTTGCCTTGACAATGGCAATAGAGGGCGCGGGCCATGCTCCGATGTCGAGCGTGCGGCGCAGCTTCTCCTCGGTCATGTTGTGCATGGCGACGAGCGTCTTCGTCTCCTCGACCGGCTCATCCAGCGAAAACCGCGTCTTCGGCTTGACGTTCCCGCCGCCGTCTGATACATTATCATCCGAAGATGCCTCGTGTATATCGCCGAGGGCTTTGTTGCTTAGAGCGGTGGTTGGAGCCTCTTCTGCAAGGCCATCGGCGCGTGCCACCGGCTCGGCAGTTTCAATGCCGACATTGCGGAGTGGCGCCGATGCCTTGTTTTCTTCGCCGCTGTCGACGGTTTCCGCCGCATTTCTCTTGACATTGCGCACCTGGTCCAGTAAACTGAACACAGAAGGAACATCGCCGCCGGTATCGACGCCCCTTGCGGGCGATTCTCCGGTCTTGAACGGCGCTGTTCCTTTTTCCGTTAAGACCTCGTGCACGTAGAAGCGGTTCTCGCTGTCCGTGCGCGTCAGCACCACGCCCGCCATATACGGCTCGCCTGCAATGGTGATCGGCGCGGCGACGACCGCCGTGTCATAATTGCGCCCTTTCCAGTCCACTTGATAGTCGATCACGCGACCGTTTTTTAAGATATCCGGAACCGCTGCGAAAGCAGCGGCTTTTTTTCTGCCGATTCCGTGGGCGATGTCGCTCTTTGCACCGCGGCGCGTCAGCATTACGTCGCCGAGCTGCGGATTGTAGACCTCGTTGCCCAGCCCGTCAAAAAACTCCGTGACCTGCGTGATAAGGTCCTTTTCGCCCTTTTTGAATTCCTCGCCGCTGACTTCGGCGACCGGCTCCATCTCGGCCACGGCCTGGATGCCGTCGTGTACGGTCTTGCTGTCGACTTCGCCGCCGATGTACTCAAAGCGCTCAGGCGGCCCCGTCCTGCGCTCTGTCGCCGCCGCGGTCTCGCGGCCCTGTTCCGCCGCGCCCGTCGTGCGTTCGCTCTGTAAGACACTTTCACTTTCCTGTCCGCTCTGCGACAGCGCGCTTTCGGCCTCTCGGTTGAATCGGCTCGCCTTTTCGTCATACTGGTCGATCTCGGCATAGGCGTCGCCCATGATCTCTTCCCATACGTATAGCTCGATATCGCTCTCGCTCATTCCCGCGTAGTCGCCCGTCAACGCTGCATAGCGGTCAAAGTAGGCATCGTACACCTTGCCCCACTCTTCGCTGCTGTACCGGCTCTGAACGTCGCGCATAAATGTCCTGACGTTCTCGCGTCTCGCCACTTCGGCCAGATAATGCGCTGTTTCATGCTCGATCGTCTCGCTCACGCTGCGCTGCACTGAACCGGCATTGACGAAAATTTCGCCCGTGTCGGCGTTGAACGCGCCGAAAATTCTGCCGGTTTTCCCGTCCTTTTCAACCTTGATGACGCCCAGCAGCGCCGTCACCTTTTTCACGCCCTTGGACTTTGCCCAGTCCGCCGCGCCGATAAGCTCCTGGTCCCAGTCCGCCTCGTCAAAGATGGTGACGGTGTTATCGCCGCTTGCACCGTTCGGCACGTTGGCCTCCCGCGGGCTGATGAATTGTGAGATACCGGATGCCGCAAGCCGCTGTTGTACCGTTAGCGCGTTTCCGTCTTCTCCGCCGACGTTCCGTACTTCTCGAGGAATGCGCTCAGATTCTCTTCCGTTACCCCGGCGCTCTCCCCGTTCGGCAGCTCCATCAGATAGTGCACGCGCTGCGTTGGCCTCGCCTGGTGTGCTTCTTTCTCCAGCGTCGGCAAGCTCAGCCCCCGCGGCACCGTTCCGTGTTTCTTGTCCTGCATTGTCAATTCCTCCGTTCCGCCCCTCCGGCATGTCGTAGATCGGGAGCTCTTCGTGTGTCCGCTCGCTCATGTCCGCGCCGGGGATGGCTTTCTTTGCTGCAATGTATGCTTCGTTCGGCGCAATGTGCTGCCCGTGGATATCTGTATAGCCGTTTGTCAGCATGTCGTCCAGCAGCAGCTCTACGCGCTTCGCCGCCGCGAAGTTTTCCTGCCCGTGGTTGTGGACGATCGCACTCAGCGAGCGGTCGATGTCATCGTAGCGCACGCCCTCGTCATCCAGCAGCCGTGCGATGCGCTCGCTCACGCCGCGCTTGGTGCGGATGTATTCGTCGTCGCCCGCCTCACGGCTCGTCCGTCGGATGAGCTCGCCGCCCTTCTGGGCGAAGCTCATCTCCTCCTGTAGGACTGCCGCCGCGTCCGCGTAATAGCCGTGCAGCTCGGGGTGGTCGAACTGGAAGGCGTTCGCGCTCCGCTCGCCCACGCTCGCGCTGTCGCGCCGGTCGATGTGCTGATCCTCATTCACGCGATAGATATTCTCTTTCGCGTCCACGGCCAGCGTGCCGTCTTTCAGCCCATCTTCGACTTTCTGCGCGTTCTGCTCGTTGCTGTACTCAAGAAGATTCACGCGCTTGCCCGCGTCCAGGGCGTCCGCTTTGCCCTCTGCTGTGCCCTGTGCGGCATTCGGCTGTGTGGGCGTCAAATTACCCTCGCCCATGCCCTGCGCGCTCTCAGACGTCGGCGCAGGCTGTGCGGGCATGGTGTTCTGCTGCCCGACGGTTGGCGCGGGTGCCGGTTCGGTGTTCTGCTGCTGCACCGGCTGCTGCGCTGTTGGTGCGGTCTCTTCCGGCGCCATCGCTTCCGCCGACGGCGTGGCCTCTTTCGTCTCCGCCGCGGCGCGCTCGGCCTCGATTTGCGCGCTTCTTCGTTGAACGCCCTCTACGCCGCTGCCCAGCAGGCCGAGCGCACCGCCGACGAGGAAGTCGTTCAGGATCTCCGCCGCGTCAAGCTCTCTGAGGTATTCTCCGAGGTTTTCGTGCCGCTTCTTGGTGTAGATTGTCTGCAAGGCTGGCTGCACGATGTCCTCAATGACTTCCTCGCCGCCCTCGGACAGGAATGACAGGGCGAGCCGTCCCGCTGCGTTCCCGTTCATCTTGGCGATCGCGCCGTCGATTGCCTTGTCGAGGAAGCCGCCGCCGAACGCTTTCTTGAACGGCGCTGCGACGTTGCTGATCTTTTCCGTCGCAATACTCACCGCGCCGCTCGCCGTTCCGTACAGCAGCGCCCGGTTCTGTGCGTCCAGCTGTTCCGCCGCGCTCATGCCGGGCTTGTCCGCCGCTTCCGCCGCCTCCTGTGAGTTTCCGCCGAATACGCGCAGGAACATCGGGCCGAGCGCGCTGCCGCCGCCGAGTGCCGCGTCTGCGGCCATCTGTGCGCCTGCCACACCGACGTTATTGAGGTACTTGCCGACCGGCGTGAGCCCTTCGTTTGCCTTTTCCATATTGTCGGATGCGGTCTTGCGCAACTTCTGATAGGTGCCTTGCAGCGTCTCCTGTGCGCCCTTCGTCGCGTCCTGATAGTTTTTCACCTGCTCGCCCGCAGCTTTGCTGTTGATCTCGATGAGGCGCTTGTTGCGGTCGATAAGCGTTTGCCACTGCTGGCGCTCCTCCTCGGTCTTCGCCGCCTTGAGCTTTTCGGTATAGGCGGCGATGTTCTTTTTTGAGGCTTCGATCTCTCCGCGTTCCTGGCTCGCTGCGTAGTTCAGGCCACTCGGCGCACGCAGCAGCGTGTCCGCCGCGCCGACCATGTCCGCCGCATAGCCCGCCGCCGCGCTCTTGATGATCGGCGTAATGCTCTTTTTTGTCTTGTCACCGGTGATCTCGCGCACCTCCTGCGCGTGTGTGCGATTGTAGCTCTTGCGGCCGCGCTCTTTGTTTTTCTGATCCGCCGCCGCGCGTTTCATCATCGCTTCGTCCAGTGCTTTTTGATAAACGCTCTGCGCTGTCGGCGTCTTCGCCGTATTCGCCGCAGGGGATGTGCGCTGCACATCCCCTGTTTTTACAAGCCGACCGTGCGCGCCGGTGCCGACCACCGTGCGCTTTTCTTCCTGCTGCTCCTGTGCCGCAGGCGTTGTCTTAACAAGTCGTCCCATTTAGCCCTCCTCGTAGGAATAACCATACTGCTTGAGCAATATCTGCATTTCCGCTTTCTGCTCGCTCGTCATCATTGGCCAGGTCTTGTCGAGCGTCGAAAGGATTCGCTCGCCCTCGCCGTTCTTGAGCGACGTGTTGAAGCCAGACAGCAGCGCAATGAACGGCCCCTGTGCCATCGTCTTACTGCTGTTCGACACGCCGCCGTTTTCCAGCCACGCCTCATAATCCGAATACAGCCCACTCGACGAGGTAAAACCGAACTTCTGGTAGTTGACCTTCTGCGCGAGCCAGCTCTTGGGATTGCCGCTCTTTTTCGCGGCCTCAAAGAGGCCCTGATAGTCGAGCCCGCTTTCACCGCCGCCGCTCGTGCCGCCGGACCGCCTCGTGGTCCCGCCGCTTCCGCCGCTCGTCTTCGCAGCGGCCTGCGCCGCCTGCTGCTTGTAGTAGTTCTCGAGCGCCTTGACGTACTCGCTCTCGTACCCGCTCTTGCCGATGAGCCCCGCGCTCGGCGACGCGCCTGCTTGCAGCATCGCGTCGACCTGCGACCGGCTGAGCTCCTGGTCCTGCTGCTGCTTTTCCTTGATCGCATCCAGCACACCGAGATAGCGGTTGTACTCCGTGTTGTCCTGCCCCTGCAAATTGCCAAGGTAGTCCTGCAAGCGGTTGTACTCGCCGAGATAGTTGTTGTACTCGAAATTGCGGTCCGTGTTGAACTGCCCCAGCTGGTCGAGATACTTCGCGTAGTCGAGCTGTTCCTGGTCGTTCACGGCCTCAAGGTCGCTGAGCTTCATCTGGTAGTCCTTGAGGTATCGCTCATAGGCCTGCTGATAGAGCGTCGGGATCACGTCGGAGAGCTTCGTTGCGTAGTAGTCACCCGCCTG
>ULQA01063669.1_pt1 | contig 15684 bp, 13 predicted proteins | sample 1954001 | NCBI WGS metagenome assembly ULQA01 (sample SAMEA4835643, study PRJEB28245) | human gut metagenome | biome: gut microbiome; material: fecal sample | place: Denmark | collected 2008 | reverse complement strand
ACCGGGCTGAGCTACACCCCGAATTGCGGATGCAAAAGTAGTGCTTTATTTTTAATTAGCAAATAAATTCTTTGAATTTTATTGTCGGTGATTTTTTTTTGCGGTTTTAAATCTTTTCTTATGTTTGGTAGAGGATAAATGAGGTATGGCAGGTTTAAAGTGTCGAGGTACGGATAAACAATTCACCAGTAGTTTTGTTTATGAATTAATGTAAATAACAGGTATATTATTTCTGTAGAATAATACCATAATTCCACTGATAGTGCTTTGGTATAAGGGGATGTTATACATTTGTAGAAAAGACTAGTTTAGATTAGAAAGGCGTTAAATGTTAGACATTAATAATACAGAGACATTAGAGATATATGTTTTGGGTGATGACTTTAAATTTTACCAGAATCTAAAATACCTTCCTCTGACTTCCTATCCTTCCAATATCCAATCTGCTTTGATTGTATATAGTTTGAGGGGAAAAGCGAAACTTACTGTACATGAGGACGTACATTGGATACAGCCGAAGGAACTGATAATACTGTTGCCCGGACAGTTTGTCTCATTTAGTGATCCTAGCGAAGATTTCTTGACTGTAACAATGGTCATATCATCTTCCTTGTTTAGCGATGCGTTAAGTGGAGCTCCCCGATTTTCTCCACATTTTTTCTTTTATATGCGAAACCATTATTGGTATTCGCAGACGGAATCTGATGTTCTTCGGATCTATAATTTTCTGGGGATGATAAAAGGAAAAGTTACATCTCAGGATATATATAGACGGGAACTGATAGTTCATCTGCTGCGATATCTGTATCTCGAGCTGTTCAACGCTTATCAGAAGGAAGCTACTTTGAAGACTGATAGGAAAGATATACGTAAGGAAGAGTTGGCTAATAAATTCTTCGAGCTTATCATGAAGCATTTTAAAGAGAATAAGGATGTGGCCTTTTATGCGGATAAACTTTGTATCACTTCCAAATATCTGACTATGGTTATCAAGGAGACGAGCGGAAAGTCTGCGAAAGACTGGATCGTTGAATACGTCATATTGGAAATAAAAACACTGTTGAAGAATACAAATATGAATATTCAGGAGATAGCCATTAGGACAAATTTTGCCAACCAGTCTTCGCTAGGACGTTTCTTCAGAAAACATACGGGAATGTCGCTTTCTCAGTATCGAATGTCTCACTTGGGCTAAGGGAATTAAATTCCCATACATTCACGGTAAAAGTCCAACATTTCAAAGATGGTATCCTTATCGGCAGTCTGGTTGATACAGATGTCTCCGATGTCTTTCAATAATGTGAAATTAATTGTTCCTGAAGTATTTTTTTTGTCATGTGTCATGAATGCGTATAGTTGTTCATATTTCTTGCAGTCGAAAGTGAATACTCCATAATTGTCTTTGATAAACCGGATTGTCTGTCTCATTTTCTCTTTCGGAAAACCGACTTTAGTATGGGACAGGTACAATTCACATACAATTCCCCAGGCGACTGCATAACCATGCAGTACCGGACGGTTTTCCGCCAATGCCATGCTTTCGAATGCGTGTCCTACCGTATGCCCCAGGTTTAATGCTTTACGAATGTTACGTTCGAAGGGATCCTGTTCCACTATTTCTTCTTTCACTTGCACCGACTTGCCAACCAGCCTTTTGAGAGCGGCATAGTCGATATTGATGGTATCGAAACTGAGTAACTCTGCCCAATGTTCTACGTTGCTGATCAAACCGTGTTTCAGCATTTCTGCATATCCGGAAAAGAAGTTATGCGCATCCAGTGTGCGCAGGAATTCTGTTTCGAGTAGCACACTGTTGGCCGGAAAAAATGAGCCGATCTCGTTCTTCAGTCCGTTGAAGTTGATTCCTGTTTTACCGCCGACAGACGCGTCCACCATAGCCAATAGGGTAGTGGGTATATTGATATAAGCAATACCACGTTTGAAAGTGGCTGCGGCAAAGCCACCCAAATCCGTAACCATCCCTCCTCCGAGATTGATAAGCAGAGAGTGGCGGGTAGCTCCTTGCGTGCTTAATGCCGTCCAGACGGAGGCGAGTGTATCCAACGTCTTATGTACGTCTTCGGCTCCGATACATATTTCAACAGCCTCTTTCAGCAATGATGTTTCCTTTAGGGAAGGGAGACAGAGAGAGCGGGTATGCTCGTCTGTAAGAATGAATAATTTGTCGTGCGGACACTGTTCGATGGCACGGTGCAGGCTTGTTTCCAAGCTTTCACAGAGAATAACTTCTTGTTTACTCATGATTCTTTTGCTTTTCTGTCTGCAAATGTATATAAAATTATCTTTTTTGCTTACTTTTGTCTCGTTAAAACGTTCAATCATTCAATTATGAAAGCATTATTACCTGTCTATTGTCGTCCTTTGGGATATGTTGTCTTGTTGGTAGCTCTGTTTATTCCTTTTATTCTGGTGATGCAAGGGATGGTGACCGACAGAAATCTGTTGTTTTATAAAGAATGTACAAAGTTGCTGATGATGGCAGGATGTTTATTGATAATCTTTGCTTTTAGTAAGCATGAAAGTCGTGAAACGGTGCAGATTCGTAATTCGGCTGTTCGGAATGCGATCTTTCTGACGTTCCTGTTTGTCTTTGGAGGGATGTTATGGCGCGTTATGCAAGGAGATGTCATCAATGTTGATACTTCTTCTTTTCTTACTTTCCTAGTCTTTAATGTGCTTTGTCTGGAGTTTGGTCTGAAAAAAGCGCTCGTTGAGCGATTCTTTAAAAGATAATTATCTTCCCGATTAAACCTTTTACGATCTTATTTGTCAAAAGAGCATTGCTATTGCTACTAATATAATCGTAAATAAAGTAAATGAAAAGATTTTCAGTCGGGTTGGTGTTGCTATTGCTGAGCACCTTCTCTATTTTTGCACAAAATAAGGTGATTACTGTTTCGGGACGTGTTGTAGAGTCCGACTCGAAAGAGCCGGCGGCACAGGCTACAGTTCAATTGTTGTCATTGCCCGATAGCGCTTATGCTGCCGGTATTGCCAGTAATAATCAAGGTTGGTTTACTCTTCCCAAAGTGAAGGCCGGGAAATATCTTTTGAAGGTATCCTATATCGGTTTCCTCACAAAGTATGTACCTCTTCATCTTTATGCGAACATGACGGAAAAGCGTGTGGGGACGATAGCGCTGGAGTCTGACGCTGTTATGCTGAAGGAGGCGGTGATTACTGCCGAAGCTCCCCAAGTGACTGTGAAAGAAGATACATTGGAGTATAATTCCTCCGCTTACCGTACCCCTGAAGGAGCTATGCTCGAAGAACTGGTGAAAAAACTTCCCGGTGCGGAAATTGACGATGAGGGGAATGTCAAGATCAATGGTAAGGAAGTGAAGAAGATTATGGTGGATGGTAAGGAATTCTTTGGCGGTGATGTGAAAACCGGACTGAAGAACTTGCCGGTTAACATGATTGATAAACTGAAGACGTATGATAAGAAATCTGACTTGGCGCGTGTTACGGGAATTGACGATGGAGAAGAAGAAACGGTTCTCGACTTGAAGGTGAAGAAGGGAATGAACCAAGGCTGGTTTGGAAATGCGAGTGCGGCTGTCGGTACGGAAGACCGTTATGGGAGTAACTTGATGTTGAATCGTTTTGTTGATAACAGTCAGTTCTCCTTGATTGGTTCAGCTAATAATGTAAACGATCAGGGATTTTCCGGAGGTGGTGGACCCCGTTTCCGAAACAGTAATGGACTGACTGCAACCAAAATGTTAGGAGTCAACTTTGCTTCCCAGTCGGAGAAATTGGAATTAGGAGGTAGTGCCCGTTATAACTTTAGCGACCGTGATGCGCTTTCTACCAACTATTCGGAACGTTTCTTGCAGAATGGAAATTCTTACTCGAACTCAAATAGCAAGAATCGAAGTAAAAATACGAACTTCAAAGCTGACTTCCGTTTGGAATGGAAGCCTGATACACTGACCAATATAATCTTTCGTCCGAATTTTTCGTATGGAAAGTCTGACAGTTACTCTAAATCCGAGTCGGGAACTTTTAAGAGTGACCCATTCAATTTGGTATCCAATCCTAATGACTTTCTGGATAAAAGTATTTGGAATACGACGGATGATCCTTTGGATGATATCCGTGTGAATGCCAGCAATAGCGAGTCTTCGACTGAAAGTAATAGTCTGTCAGCTAATGCTTCTTTACAAGTGAACAGAAGATTGAATAATCAGGGAAGGAATATAACTTTTCGTGGCACATTTAGTTATGGAGATAATGATAGTGAACAGTTTAGCGAGTCGTTAACACGCTATTTTGATACGGCAGCGGGAAAATCGGATGATGAACGTAAGCAGTATATAACATCTCCGACCCAAAATTATGATTATACGGCAGAACTGACTTATAACGAACCGGTTGCAAAGGCTACTTTTTTGCAGTTCCGGTATAAGTTTCAATACAAATATAGCGAAAGTGACAGAAGTACGTATAGTCTGCTTCCCGATGCTGATAAAGGACAAGACTGGATTTGGAATTATGGTGATGGACTACCTGAAGGTTACGAAAGCAATAAGGATATGAGTCTGAGTAAATATGCTCAGTATAAATATTATAATCACGATATTAATGCGGGGTTGAACATAATCCGTGAGAAATATCGGTTGAACTTTGGAGTATCTTTGCAGCCACAAAACACAACGTTGACTTATAGAAAGGATGATGTGGATACGATTGTCAAAAGAAAGGTGTTCAATTTTGCGCCTAATATCGATTTCCGTTATCGTTTCTCTAAGGTGAGCCAATTGCGGTTTACTTATCGAGGGCGTGCTAGTCAGCCAAGTATGGAAAACCTCTTGGATATTGAAGATAACTCAAATCCGTTAAATGTTCGTAGAGGTAATCCGGGACTGAAACCTTCTTTTTCTCACTCTATGCGGTTGTTCTATAATACTTATAATGGAGACAAACAACGTGGAATGATGGCGCACGCCTTCCTTAATATGACTCAAAACAGCATTACCAATTCTACTACTTATAATCAGACAACCGGTGGGGTGACAGTAAAACCAGAGAATATTAATGGTAACTGGAATGCAATGGGTATGTTCGGATTTAATACGGCTCTGAAGGATAAACGTTTTACTATCAATTCGTTCTCTCTTGTTAACTATACTAATGCAGTGGCTTATCTTTATAACGAAAGTACACAGGTGAATGATAAGAACACGAGTACAACGTTGACTTTGGGTGAAAATCTGAATGGAACTTTCCGTAATGATTGGTTTGAGTTTACTATTAACGGTTCGATCAACTATAATTTCGAACGTAATGAGTTGCGTCCGGAGAACAATCAGGAGCCATATACATTCGGATATGGAGCAAGCACCAATATTTCTTTGCCTTGGAGTATGACATTGTCTACAAACATAACCAACAATGCACGTCGTGGCTATCGTGACGCCAGCATGAATAAGAATGAGCTTATCTGGAATGCGCAGATTGCCCAGAACTTCCTAAAAGGTAATGCCGCGACAATCAGTTTAGAGATATACGATATTCTGAGACAGCAGTCCAATATCAGTCGTTCGTTGACGGCCGATATGCGTTCCGTTTCTGAGTATAATGGAATAAACAGCTACTGTATGCTTCGTTTTTCTTATCGTCTGAACGTCTTTGGAAATAAAGGAGCTCGTGGCAATATGCGTCAAGGCGGATTTGACGGAGGTGGTCATCGTGGACCGCGTGGACCACACGGCGGTGGACCGGGACGGATGATGCGTTTTTGAGGATAAGTGAATACAGATAAAAAGGAAGTCCCGGTGTAATGAACGAGAGTTGTTACCGGGACTTTTTTGTTTATCCGATAAATTACTCTATATTTGTTGCTTAGTATCCGCTTTTAGAAGAGATTCTTATGATAGATTGGAATTACATACTTGGTCAGATTGCAACGGTGGCTTTTGATATTCTCTATTTCGGGGCTATCATCGGTACGATTGTCATCATTATCCTTGACAACCGGAATCCGGTTAAGACTATGGCTTGGATACTGATTTTGCTTTTTCTGCCCATTGTAGGTCTTGTCTTTTATTTTTTCTTTGGGCGCAGCCAGCGTCGCGAACGGATTATCGGGAGGAAGAGTTATGACCGTCTTCTCAAGAAGCCGATGGCGGAATACTTGGCGCAAGATTGCTCGGAAGTGCAATACGAATATTCCCGTCTTATCCGACTATTCCAGCATACCAACCAAGCCTTTCCGTTCGAAGGAAACCGGGTAGCCGTCTATACGGAAGGTTATACTAAACTTCAGTCTTTACTGCGTGAATTGCAAAAAGCGAAGCAGCATATTCACATGGAATATTATATATTTGAGGATGACGCTATCGGGCGTATGGTCAGAGATGTATTGATAGAGAAAGCCATGCAGGGAGTTGAGGTACGGGTGATTTATGATGACGTAGGTTGCTGGCATGTTCCCAACCGCTTTTTTGAGGAGATGCGTAATGCGGGTATTGAGGTGAGGAGCTTCTTGAAAGTCCGCTTTCCCTTATTCACAAGTAGGGTGAATTATCGGAATCATAGGAAAATTGTTGTTATCGACGGGCAGGTAGGCTTTGTAGGAGGAATGAATCTGGCGGAACGTTATATGCGCGGTTTCTCTTGGGGAATCTGGCGAGACACGCACATCATGATAGAAGGCAAGGCGGTACACGGTTTGCAGACGGCTTTTCTGCTTGATTGGTATTTCGTAGACCGTACTCTGATAACCGCTTCCCGTTATTTCCCGAAAATAGACTCTTATGGAAATTCACTGGTACAGATCGTTACCAGCGAACCTATCGGTCCTTGGAAAGAAATCATGCAGGGATTGACCGTAGCGATAACCGGTGCAAAGAAATACTTCTATATGCAAACACCTTATTTCTTGCCGACCGAACAAATATTGGCTGCTATGCAGACGGCGGCATTATCCGGAGTGGACGTACGTTTGATGTTGCCGGAACATGCCGATAATAGAATCACCCATCTTGGTTCCTGCTCCTACCTGGCTGATGTGATGCAAGCAGGTGTGAAGGTTTATTTCTATAAAAAAGGCTTCCTGCATTCCAAACTTATGGTTTCGGATGATATGCTTTCTACAGTAGGCTCCACCAATGTGGACTTTCGCAGCTTTGAGCATAATTTTGAGGTGAATGCCTTTATATACGATGTGAACACAGCACTTGAGATGAAGGAGATATTCCTGCAAGACCAACGGGAAAGCACGCAGATATTCTTAAAGAATTGGGTGAAGCGTTCGTGGAGACAAAAAGCGGTAGAGTCTATTGTCCGTTTGTTGGCTCCATTGCTGTAGCCCGAAAGATAGAGAAGTTCACGCTTCCATATACTCTCCTTTCTACAAAATATGGATTTTCCTCAAAGTTATTGTCCTTTCCGTGCTCCAATACTAATAAGCCTCCCTCTTTGAGTAAATTGTTTTGGAAGATAAGTTCGGGGATTGTCTCCAGTTCCTTTAAAGCGTAAGGGGGATCGGCAAAGATGAAATCGAACTGCTCGCGGCTGCTCTTGATGAATTTGAATACATCCCCGCGTATCGGCAGGCATTTGTCTGTCTTCACCTCTTTCATTATTTTGGAGATGAACGCGTGATGAGCAGGTTCTTTCTCAATGCTGATTACACGGTCGCAGCCTCTCGATACAAGTTCGATACTTATGCTTCCGGTTCCGGCAAACAAGTCCAATGCACTGACTCCTTCTTCAAAGTCGATATAATTATTGAGTACATTAAACAGATTCTCTTTGGCAAAATCTGTTGTGGGACGTGCTTTGAATGTTCGTGGCACATCGAATCTTCTTCGTTTGTAAATTCCGCTGATTACTCGCATAAGATCATAACCTTTTATAATGTATTGAATATCACTAATGAAAAGCCAGTCTCCCCTGCTTGGAAGTAACAGTATAGTAACGACATTGATGAATCAGACTGTTTTGGTAGACTTTTCATGGTCAAAGATACAGATTCTTTTTGATATAGCAATATATATTGATTGGCGCTTACTTGTTACATTGAACACATTTGCTTACTTTCGCAGAAAAGATATTCCCCAATAGAATACAGCCCAAGTCTGACAGTATATCAATCGCCTGCCTCAATTGTGCTAAAAGAATAACACCAAAGTAGAATAAGATGGAACAACTCGAAGTAATACAGAGTAAGATTTATGACATACGTGGACAAAAGGTTATGCTGGATAGAGATTTGGCAGAAATGTATGGAGTTGAAACCCGCGCTTTAAATCAAGCGGTGAAACGTAATACAGATCGTTTTCCTATTGATTTTATGTTTCAGTTGACAGATGAAAAAACGGAAATCAAAGACGGCCATACAAATAAACATGGGCATTATGCGTGCTTTTGTTGCTGTTCGTCAGTTACTGTTAAGTCCTTCTATCAATCCGGTACATGAACTACAACGACATCAATGACGACACTCGTATGCAATTGGAATTGATAAATCAGACATTAGCCGAATTGCAGGTGCAAAAAGCATTGGCAGACAAGCCGCGTAATCCTATTGGCTTCATTACCCCTAAGAAGAAATAAAAAACAGACTGCTTTATCGTCTCTCCGTTAACCACCGGTTATTCGCATGTCAATAAGGCCTGCATATCAATATTAGTAGCAGGATTCATGATAAATACCTGTAATATAAACTTTTTTAGTTCATTCATCAGAGTTTCTTTATCCGGAAGCGTCCCGGTCAGATGCAGTTCGTCCCTTTCCTGATTGAACTCTAATTGTTTCCAGACATACAACAGATAATAAATGCGGTCCTCCGTATGCGTGCATTCAAAAGAATTGGCTAAAAGCAGATGTCCCCGTTCAAAACAATAAATGTCAATTGCTTCCCGATGTATGGAAACGTACATCTTTTTACTGTTTCCCAGCCTGCTCTTGACGGAGAAATAATCGATGAGCGGGGTAGATTGAGAATAGAAATGGGCTTCGGGGTATTGTTCGCTCAGAAAGGTATGTGCACTCTTGTCCATACCGAAAATGATAGCTACATTATTCTTTTTGAGAATATTGCAGATCACCGTCTCGTTTTCCCGTTTCTGATGATTGTGGTAAAATAGAAGTTCCGCCTGTTCCTCTTCAAACAACTCCAGTGGCACGATAGTAAAACGCTTATCAGCCATCATGATGTTAACCCGTCTGTAGGAGTGGTTTAGAAAGTCCGATTCACGGAAAGTAGCTTTCAGATTAGCAGTAAGAGACAGGGAAGTATCCGTCTCTTTCTCTATCGTCGACAGCGAATTATCGTGAATCGGGTTATAGATAGAAAAAGAAAATCCATCCGTACTAAGACGGATGGATAAAGTATATTGTTGTGATTTAGTAAAATCAATCATTATTCCCAGTTACCGGCACCATTGTTCGGAGTATCGATAGAACCTACCATCAAACCGCAGTATCTACCCAATTTGCTCTGAACATCTTTTAAGTTAATGATTTCCTGTTTGTCAAGACCACCTAGATAAGTTTCGTACGGAGCTTTTACTTCGAACAAGAATACAGGAGCACCGGATTTAGCGGTATCATTCCTAACATTCATTTCGAACTGAGCACCGTTTCCATAAGGAATATATCTCATAGAGTCAGGATTGAATCCTTTAGGGAAGATAGTATCCATAACGGCTACCCACATAGTATCACGTTTGAAACCTTCGAGTCCCCATTTCTTGACTTCGTCATATTTACCTGTCTTCTTAGCTTTGTTGATGATAGCCATTGCCTTCTTTTCAGTCAGTCCGTCTTCCAACTGCTTGTCTGTCAACATACCCATTTTCATTACGAACGGTAGTTTTTGATTTTTAACGAAGTCAATCAGCGTATCAAATTTGTCTGTATACATTCCGTGATTAAGCGTGCGGTATTCCTGCTGCGCTTTACGGATGTCAATCAAACGAGCAATGACTGCTTTTTCTCTGTCTTTTTTTGCGTTTTCAAAATTGATAGGACCCATGATACTGGCGTAGCAGATGTAAACCAATGCGGCAGCACAGAGCACCAATACAATATTAAATACTGTTTTCATGATAAATTATGTTTTTAGTTGTTATATTCGCATCGCAAAAATAGAATAAATATATTTAAATACGATAGTTCCTCGAACTTTTTTCTCGTACAAAAATGATAAATAACTATTTAGAAAGGCAAATTAAGGAAAATTTTCCTTACCAACCAACTTTAGAGCAAGAAATTGCTGTAAAATCTCTTTCAGAGTTCCTGTTATCTACTCTGGCGGATGAAGTTTTTATCTTGAGAGGTTATGCCGGTACCGGTAAGACATCTTTGGTCGGAGCATTGGTGAAAACGATGGAACAGTTGCAGCAGAAGTCTGTCTTGTTGGCTCCTACGGGACGTGCCGCAAAAGTTTTTTCGGCGTATGCAGGCCATCCTGCTTTCACCATTCATAAGAAGATATACCGGCAACAGTCCTATTCCAACGAGTTTACTAATTTCTCCATAAATGACAATCTTGCTACAAACACCTTGTTTATTGTGGATGAAGCCTCCATGATTTCCAACGAGGGTCTGTCCGGCAGCGTGTTCGGTACGGGACGTTTGCTGGATGACTTGATACAATTTGTCTATTCGGGACAAGGGTGTCGTCTTTTGTTGATGGGAGATACAGCACAGCTTCCTCCGGTGGGAGAGGAATTGAGTCCGGCACTTTTTGCCGACGCGTTGAAAGGATATGGGCTTGAAGTCCGTGAGATTAGCCTGATTCAGGTAGTCCGCCAAGTGCAAGAGTCCGGTATTTTGTGGAATGCTACGCAGTTGAGGCAGTTGATAGCGGAAGACGAATGTTACTCTCTACCTAAGATAAAGATAACGGGCTTTCCTGATATCAAGCAAGCGCCTGGCACAGAACTGATAGAAGAATTGACAAACTGCTATGATCACGACGGGATGGATGAGACAATCGTTATTTGCCGTTCCAATAAACGTGCGAACCTATATAATAATGGGATACGTGCGCAAATCCTATGGCGTGAAGATGAATTGAATACGGGCGATATGCTGATGGTGACCAAGAATAACTATTATTGGACAGAGAAGTATAAGGAAATGGATTTCATAGCCAATGGTGAGATTGCTGTTGTCCGTCGTGTCCGTCGCACTCGTGAGATGTATGGATTCCATTTTGCGGAGGTCACCTTGAGATTTCCCGACCAGAATGATTTTGAACTGGATGCTAATCTATTATTAGATACTTTGCATTCAGATTCACCAGCATTGTCGAAAGCGGATAATGACCGTTTGTTTTATACTGTGCTTGAGGATTATGCCGATATTGCCAATAAACGTGACCGGATGAAAAAAATGAAAGTCGATCCGCACTATAATGCCTTGCAAGTGAAGTATGCATATGCGGTGACTTGTCATAAAGCACAGGGCGGACAGTGGCAGAATGTGTTTTTGGATCAGGGATATATGACGGACGAGTATTTGACTCCTGATTATTTCCGTTGGTTGTACACGGCTTTTACTCGGGCAACGAAAACGTTGTATTTGGTGAATTATCCGGAGGGGCAGGTGGAATAGCTAATTTGAATAGTAAGAGGGTATCCTTTCGGATACCCCTATTAATTTGTGTTGGATAATTTATTGTTTTGTCAATTCGTAATTAAGTCCTGTCGGATGTGCTTCTTGGAAAATAGTATGAGTGTATAACCATGTATTTCCGCCATCATTAGAACAATATGGGACAGCTGTACAGTTTCTATTATCGTTGAATGGAAATGGTTTTAAGGTAATTGAACCGTCGCTGTTTAGTATTGCTCTGAATTCTCCTTCTTTTCCTCCTACTGTCCATGAATTGGCTGTGCGTCCAGGAGTGGCCCAACACATTTTCCACATTAGTGGATCTGTGGCATCTGAATAATGGAGAACTTGTGGCATTGGGATACTGAGTGGATTAGTATCAGAATTAGTATATAGCATGGTTAACGGATACTGTTCTAGCAATTTGCCATATGGTGCCCATCCATATACATAATAGGATTCATTTTTAATGTTTTCTTCTATTCTGATGTTGAACTCCATTTTGCTAAATTTATTTTCCCACTTACTTCCTGTCCAATTATATTGTTGAGCTGTTGAGATTTTCCAATTTCCTAAATAATAGTTGTAATCTTTAATAGCTGATGAACGTGAAGGAGTAAAATCAGTTCTTCCATATACTTGTTCAGTCCATATAATGTTGTCATTATATAGTGTTTGACCTATTTCATTAAACTTTGAACTATAAACTTTTGATGCTTTTAAATTATAAATAGCAAAGTATCCCCATTCGTTTTTGATTTTAGACAGATAGACTGAATTAGGATAAAAATTATCTTCTGTCACATTTATTGCGTATGGGCATTGCTTGGTTTTATCAATATGTGATAATTCATTCCATAAATTATAGTTTCCAAAAACAGTATAATCTAACAAATCATTTACATCCTTACCTTCAATTTCTCCTAATGGATAATTGATAGAAGGTTCACCATTTTCCTGTTTACACCAATATACCCCAATTTGTTTATCAGGCATTATTTGTCGGCACTCGTAAATCAGGCGGCTGTATTGCTCTTGTGATGGAACTACCAATCCGGGATGCCCTCCCACTTGTTCATAGTTTGACCATTCATCATCAAAACTTATACCGTCAAATCCATAAATGTCCACATATGATTTTAGTTCTTTGGCAAAATCTTTAGCGGCTTCATCCCCTAAACTTCTCATGCCCGCTGGTGTATGGTCGCCTAAAATGGTTAAATGGACTTTTATTCCTTTTTGCTGTAACGGACGAATTAGCTTATCAGCATTCTCTAAAACGAAAGTTACTTGCGGATTGCAATGTACGTATGGCTTTCCCTCTTCATTTAAACGAATATTGGCGGCAAAAACATTGACTATATCGAAGAATGGTTTCTTACTGTTTTCCATGGTATATTCACCTGCATTCAATATATTTTCATTATTTACCTCTATGTAACAGATTGTTTTGACTCTTCCTTTTTCCGTATTAGGTAGAGTAGCTTGTGGAGTTACAAGATAAATATAAGATTCGTTATTGCTCGAAGTTTCAATTCCGTCAGAAGCAGTAGCTGATACTGCTACCGCATACCTTGTACCGATTGTACCTCCAGGTTGAATATCCAACTCTACAGAAGAGGATTTGCGCTTTCCGGCGGGAATGGTTGTTATTCCTTCATTTTCCAATGAAAGTTTATCTGTCGGATACATTGGATAGTTGGTGCCATTTACTTGATTGTAGGTATTTAGCGCTGACTCATCAACTTTAAATGTTACTGTGATGTCTTTATTGGTGGCTTTGTTCAGTTCAAAGTATAAATGTCCTGTACCATGCTTGTCACCATTAATGGCTATGGCAGTGAGAGCTTTTGCTCCGGCGGCTGATTTTACGTAGCCAAAATTACCTTCTATATTACCAAATGAGTTATTTTCAGATGATATAGTAATGTCATCTTCGCAGGCGGTAAATACGTTACTTGTACAGGCAAGTAGCGCAATCCAAAAAGATGATTTGATAAATCTTGTATATTTCATGACTTAATTCTAATTAAAATTGTTGATTATTAATCCTCTTTAGCCGGAAGAGCTACGTCTACCCAAGTCAGTGTTGAAGAAGGGGTTGCATTATTACCATTTACGGAATAATCTTTTATTTCATCAAGACCGTCATTCAGTTTCCAATACGCTACTAATCCTTCAGAGTTAGGATCTACTTCGTATGCATGATCTTTTGCATTAATTTCTTCTTCACTTAATACACGGTTCCAAATTCGTACTTCGGCAATATCAGCATCTAACCAACGTTCATTATTGTATGAATAACCTATCCAGAAGCAACGTGGTTTGCCATTAGATTCGTCAGAATGAGGAATTCCCCAGTTAATAGCGCCAATATTCATTGGACTATTAGTAACTAATTCTCCATTGTAGTAAGCCTTTAAATTTTTTGCTTCAGCGTCATAAGTGATGACAATGTGTAACCATTCTTCCAATGGTACATCCCGATTAATGTGTATGTTTGTAGCACTTGAGGTTCCTGCTATTTGCAAGTGGTTCGCTGGCACGCCATCATCACCGAATCGGAATAGGAATTTGCCTTCAATTCCCATTAATGTACTAATGTTATGGTCAAAGCTGTGTGGGCGAATTAATGCTTCTGCTGTCATCATTGTTAAATTGTTAACTGCTTCAGGATTTTTCCATTCTACATAGATATTGTTTTCTTTAATATTCGCTACTTTATTGATGAGTGACGCTCCTTTAAATACATAATAGAAAGTTTGTGCTGAAGCTAAAATGCCAATATTAGCATTGTCTATACTGACGGGGAGTATGTACACTTTGTCAATATTCAATTGATTAATTTCTTTGAAGTAGACTGTGATTGGTGCGGAGATAACACTTCCTGCAAATATTTTTCCTTCCATATTTGAGAAAGAGTAATGTTTTTCAGGCAACATTTCCACATCATTTGTATAGTAGATATCTTTGTAAGCAGATACTAATGCAGGGTCTACTTTGATTGTAAAATTAATATCACTTTCTTCCGGTTTTGCAATTTCCAACTGGAAAGTACGTTCGTCGGATTCTATGTTAGATTTGACTAAGATGTTTTCAGGACTAACAGAACTCATGAAAATATTATTGGAGAAGTTTTCCATATCATCATTGCATCCTGTAGAGATGAAAGTCAATAATCCTAACGTAATGCCATATAATTTTTGTAGTTTCATAATAGTTTAATTATTTGGTGGGGGCTGGATTCATTATATTAATGGTCTTTTTCACATTGTGGTAATTCCCGCTTGTTTGATAATAATCATTTTGGACATTATTAATAGCTATGCCACATTTATCATATTCTTGAGTGTCTGCTGTTATCCAATAAGCAGTTTCAATAATAGCCCTTTCTGTGCCTATGAAGCCTGTACTTGTGTCAGACGTGTCCAAAGAAGGAGTTGAAACAGCCATGATGAAACGGTCTGTTGGTACTCCTGTTTCCAAACAGTCTTGAATGGCAAGAGTAAATTTATTTTTATCTGTTACTTGGTACATCTCTATGATGAGATGAAGGAATTTGGATAGAATATTCTTATCTACTACATTTTGAGGTTTTCCTTGTAAAGAGAGGAATTTTCCCTCATTTTTATTAATCCAGTTTAATGCAGCATTGAAAAAGATATTTTGACTGGCAGTGTAAGCAGCTTTATCTTCGGCTGTCATATATTTCGGATTTTGTCCGATAAACTTTAGTATAATTCCATCAAAGGGGGCAGCATATGCCAATTGCTTTTCTATTTCTTTTGAAAGAAAATAGTCAAATGTATTTTCATTTTCAGCTTCTGATTGGGTAGAAATAATGTCCTCATATTGCTTATGTATCTCATCATAACTGATGGCGTAAACTACTTTTGTACCCTTTTGTTGTAAAGTCATTATTTCTTCTTTTTCAAAAGCTGCCAACTCTGAAGGATACATCAAACCGACAATATCAATGCTGTCAGGTAGGCTTGTTATATGTTGTGCATAACTGGAAGGATTCTTTTCGCTATTATCAAACCACGCGTACACTTTTTTATGTTCCGTATCGGCTTTGTATTGGCGTAA
>ULQA01069113.1_pt1 | contig 15801 bp, 17 predicted proteins | sample 1954001 | NCBI WGS metagenome assembly ULQA01 (sample SAMEA4835643, study PRJEB28245) | human gut metagenome | biome: gut microbiome; material: fecal sample | place: Denmark | collected 2008 | reverse complement strand
CAGGCCAAGCGTCTGGTGGCTTCCGTCAAGACAGCGTTGACGGCTGAGATCGAGCGAGACGCCCGGGATCAGAGAAATGCCGCTGCATTTAAGCGTCTTAATGACGCTATTTCCAATCTTTAAAAGGAAACTTATATGACCGAATTTAATGAAATCGCCGAGAAACTCGAGGCTAAGCTGGCCGCTGTCGCCGAAGACCGCAAGGCCTCTGACAAAGCCCGTGACGAGCAGCTCAAGGCTCTGTCCGACAAGCAGGTCGAGCTGGCGAAGTCCATGCTCGAAGTCGAGCAGAAGCTCGCTAAAGCGCCCGCTCAGGTCCAGAAGAAGGCCGCCACTCTTGGCTCGGTTTTGACCGACAGCAAGCTGTACGCCGACTTTGTTTCCGGCCGCACCCGCAGCGTTTCTGCTTCGCTCGCCGCCATCACGACCCCGGGCAACGGCGTTCCGGCCTACCGCGTCCCCGGCGTTGCCGGCTCGCCCGAGCAGACGTTTGATGTCGAGCGCGCGTTCTCCCACGTTCCGACCGCTTCCAACGCCATTGAGTATCTGAAGGTGTCCTCCGAGACTAACGCCGCCGCGGCAGTCGCCGAAGGCGCGGCTAAGCCCGAGTCCGCTTTCACGTTCTCCGTCGCCACGGCCCCGGTCCGCACGATCGCTCACTACGTCCGCGTTTCCCGCCAGCTCGCTGACGATGCCGCCGCCGTGACCGCGTACATCAACAACCGTCTCGCCTACGGCCTGAACGTCGCCGTTGAGAAGCAGCTGATCGCCGGTGATGGCACGGGCCAGAATCTGTCCGGCATTTTCACGACCGGCAATTTCACCGCCCACGGCCTTACCACGGCCAACTTCGCCAACGCGAGCGAGCTTGATGTGGTGCGCCGCGCCGCCACGCTTCTCCGCATGGCCAACTTCACACCGTCCGTTGTCTTCCTCAACCCGCTCGACTACGACGCTCTGATCGGCGAGAAGGACAAGCAGGGCCGGTATATGCTCGCCAATCCGACCGCCGAGAACACGCAGAACCTCTGGGGTCTTCGCCCGATCCTGTCCTCGCAGATCACCTCGGGCCAGTTCATCGCCGCCGATGCCGCCCAGGGCGCGACCATTTACGACCGCATGTCCACCGAGGTTGCGATGTTCGAGCAGGACGCCGACAACGTGACTTCCAACCTGATCACGATCCGCGCCGAGAAGCGTCTGGCGTTCGCTATCGAGAACACCGCCGCCTTCGTTGGCGGTGCGCTTGTTCTTTCCGCTTCTTAATTAGCGGCTGAGTCTGGAGGGAGGGCTGCGAGGCTCTCCCTCTTTTCTATATGGAGTTTCGTTATGAGTGAACCCATTCTTACGCTGTCGGAGACAAAGCTTTGGCTTCGAGTCGAGACCTCTGAAGAGGACTCACTCATCACGGCGCTTATCGCTGACGCTACCGAGCTCGTTGAAACCTATTTGAAGCGTCCCGTTATCGGAACGGCCGATGAAAACGCCGTCTGCAAGACGATTGACGATGTCCCGGTGAGCCTGAAAATAGCCGCGCTTTCCGTGATGGCCCTGAAATATGAGAAGAGGGATGCCACCGCGGACGATGTCTCCGATAGGCTTCTTACCAATGCCGGGCTCGACAAGTACATCGACTGGAGCGCCTGAGATGCCCTTGGCCATCGGAAACTTCAACCGCAGGGTAACGATCCAGTACCTCTCTTCCGAGGCAGACGACTGGGGTCAGCCTAAGAAAGAGTGGTTGGATCTTTGCACGGTCTGGGCATGGATTAAGGCGCCGACCGGCATGGGCACGATCACTTCCGAGTATCAGTCAGAGTCCGGCGACATTTCTCGCAGCCAGTACTCGATTCGCATCCGCTATCGCTCGGACGTGACAGCGAAGATGCGGGCCGTCTGCGAGGGAACGATCTACGACATCCGCTCTGTAATACAGGACATGGCGGGACATGAATACACCGACCTTGTTGTTGCCGTGGGAATGAACAATGGCTGATCGCTTCGACATGACGGCTGATTTTTCGGATGTCAATAAGCTGTTGGATGCCTGTTCTGATCCCGACATGAAGGTTCACTTGGCTCGCTCAATGGCTGTGGCTGGCGGAAAGATTATCAGCAAAGAGGCAAAAATACGCGCCCCAGTCTACGTTCCAGGCGTTGGAAGAAACGGGAATTGGCAGGGGATAAACAAGAAATCAGCTGCCAAGTCTGGTGCGCTGCGGGATGCGATTTATATCGCCTATAAGGATGAGGATTCTGATTCCAACCACATCCAGTATTCCGTCTCGTGGAACTCAACAAAAGCCCCGCACGGGCATCTGGTTGAATTTGGACATTGGCTTGTTAGCCACGGAAAGACAAAGAAAAAGATTAAGTATGTTCCCGCTTATCCGTTTCTTCGCCCGGCTTATGAAGCGTCAGCCGCAAGGGCTGTGAAGGCCATGATTGAGCGTGGACGGGAAAGGCTGCCGGAACTGTTGAATGAGGTTAAGAAATGACGATTGAGCAGGAAATTTATTCGCTCCTTTCGCCTCTTGTGAATAAGCGTGTTTATCCCGACACTTCGCCGGAGGTTTTTGATCTTCCTTTCATCGTTTATCAACAAGTGGGAGGAAACGCTGTTCAGTATGTGGACAACACGCTTCCTGACAAACGGCATTCACGCATTCAGATCAGCGTGTGGGCTGATACGAGGAATGAAGCGAACACTATCGCCCACAAGGTAGAAGAAATGCTTGTGGGTGCGGGCATTAATTGCGAGATATACGGCGGGTTGACGGCTGTTTACGATTCGGTCGTGAGAATTTACGGAACTCGCCAGGATTTTGGATTTTGGTTTTAGTTTCTCGCCGCGTTAAGCGGCTTTTTTCGTAGAGGAGAGCCGCATGGCTTCGAATTTTGCTAACGGAACTGTAGTTTCCATTTCTTCGGCTTTTGGCGATTCGATGGCGATTTCCGCCATCACGAACGCCTCTTCCGCTGTCGCCACCGTTGCTTCCACGGTCTTGATGGGCGATATCGTCCTGCTCTCGAGCGATTGGAGCGGAATTAATCAGCGTGCCGCCCGCGTTTCCGCTTTTGCGACAAACGCCGCCACGCTTGAGAATATCGACACTTCCGACACCACCGTTTACCCTGCAGGCGAAGGTACTGGATCTCTTGTTGCTGTTAAAACGTGGGTTCAGATCAATCAGATCACCGAAGTGAGCAAGAGCGGCGGCGATGCCAACTTCGAGCAGTGGCAGTTCCTTGAGGATCGCACGGGCATGCAGCGTCAGCGTCCGACATACCGCAGCGCGAAATCCATCGACCTGACGATGCACTTCGATCCGAAACTGGACTGGTACAGAACGCTGCTGAGCGCAAACGCTGCGGGCGATCTTCGCATTCTCCGCGTTGTTTCTCCGCAGGGCGATGTTGCGCTTTATCCGGGTTATGTGAGTTTCGATGGCGATCCGACGATTGCGATCAACACGAACGAAACGGTTGTGCTTTCTTTCGCTCTCGCCGCTCCGTACACCTTCTACTCTGCTTCCTAATTAATAAGGATGTGTGACAATGGCTTTCAAAATAACCGCCAATCCCAAGTTTGACGCAAACCTGACATTCACCGCCCAGGGGGCTGATCTCAAGTGCAAGGTTACTTTCAGGCACATGGGGAGAAAGGCCTTCGAGTCGCTCTTTGCAACAGTTTTCGACAATCGCAAAGACCCTGTTGGAGCGGAGGCGGACGCAGTTCTTGCTGTGGTTGATTCATGGGATATTGAATGTCCGCTCGACAATGAAAGCGTTGAAAAGCTCTGCGATGAGTATCCGGGATTTGGGATTGCGCTTCTTCAGGGTTATCAGAAAGCCTTCGTTACCCATCTCAAGGGAAACTGATCGAGGCGGTGCGTGAGTTCTATTCTGATTCAGGCATCGCCGCAAAAGATTTAGGACTTTCCGCAGCGTTTTTCGATGACGGGAGGCCTTTCGAATTATGGGAAGAGAACGCTCTTCCCTTTCGTGTTTTTGCCGACAACTCCACGCAATGGATCATGGGTTCTGGTGGAGCTGTCGGATTAAATTATCTTGTTATATTCCACGAGTTAGACCGCATGAATCTGAAGAAAGAGGAATACGACAGGGTTATGAACTCGATCCGAATTATTGAATCTGAGGCGTTGAACCAAATCTACGAACGGAGCAAGTGATGGCAGAAGAAACCGTAGGAACAGCCAGAGTAGACATAAAGGTCAACGTAGCGGAATTTCAGGCAGGCGTTGCCGCCGCCAAACGCTCCATGAAGGGTCTGCAGGGAGCGTCTAAAGAAGTCCGGGACGAGTACAACAAGCTGACATCTGCTGAGCGCAAGCGCGTTGACAGCCTTGTCAAGCAGGCAGAAGCTTTCGGTCTTTCGAAGGATGCCATGCTTGGGTACAGGATCGAAACCCGCACTACGGGCAAGGTTCAGGAATACCTCAAGCAGCAGATTATTAGCGCGAATTCTGCGGCTAAGGCGGCTACGACAACGTTTTCTCAATACGGGAAGACGCAGAAGGAAATAGCCGCCGCCATGCGCGGTGTCCCGGCGCAGATCACTGATATTATCGTAGGCCTCCAGTCCGGGCAGCGCCCGCTCACTGTACTGATGCAGCAGGGCGGGCAGTTAAAAGACATGTTTGGCGGCGTTGTTCCTGCGGCTAAGGCTCTCGGGTCTACGCTTGTCGGAATTGTCAGCCCCGCAACAGTTGCCGCAGCCGCTCTCGGAGCGGTCGCTTACGCCGCTTATGCCGGAATAAATCGGGATGAACAGCTGAATTCAGCTATCACGATGACGGGCAATGCCGCCGGAGTGACCGTTAGTCAGCTGAACTCTATGGTTAATTCCATAGGCAACGCAACCGGTAGTTTCTCTTCGGCTCAGGATGCTGTCGTTCAGTTAGCCGGAAACTCGAAGATAGCGGGCGATGCTTTTGAGTTGGTCGCTTCCGCTGCCGTCAACATGAAGGATGTGACGGGGCAGTCCATCGAAAACACAATCGCTCAGTTCAATAAGCTTGCTGACGATCCCGTAAAGGCTTCTCAAGCTCTCGATGCTCAGTATCACTATCTGAACGCTTCCACCTTCGAGCGCATCAAAGCGTTAGAAGATCAGGGACGACAGGAAGAGGCTGCGGCTCTCGCTCAAAAATCTTACGCTCAGGCGATGAAGGAGCGGGCTGAGGAAGTCAAGGCAAACCTGAACGCTCTGGGGAGAGCCTGGGCGTGGGTTGGAGAAGAAGCGTCCAAAGCTTGGCGGGCGATGTCGAGCATCACCCAGGCTTCAACCACCGAAGATCTTCTCAAAAAATATCAGGAGCGTTTGGCTGATTTAGGCCCCGCTCAGACTGAAGCCAAAAAATGGTTGGAAGACCAGATCTCTAAGCTTCAGAAGCAGATTGGCTCTGAGCGCGAAGTAACCGCCGAAAAACAGAAGCAGAAGGCTGCTGATGATGCGGCTAAGGCGTTTATCGCCGACTCTGGCAAATATTTGTCGGATAGAGAGAAGAAAGACCGGGAGCATCTTAAGAATCTTGCTTCGATCAACGCCCAGTATAAGGCTGCTAATGGTCTTATTTCCGAGTCCGACTACAAGAGCCGCATAGCAAAAGAGAACTCCCGCTACCAGGCGAGCATCTCTAAAGGCGGTCGAAAGGCATCGTCTCGCAAGAGTGTTTCTTTAACGCCCTACATAACTCGCGCCGATGTGTCCGAAATTCAGGATGCGCTGCGGGTTGAAAGAAGCTCGATACAGGCGCAGACAACCGCTCTTGATGCCGCTTATAGAAGCGGCTCGATGACTGCGGCTGATTATTTCAGCCAGAAGCGTGATCTTGTCAATCAGGATACCGAAGCGCAGATCAAGGCTCTTGAGAAGCAGAACGCCGTCCTGTCAAAGGAAAAGGCGAACGGGCGGGACAGGATCAATCTGCAAAAGCAGATCGCGAGCAACACTTCGAAGATGCAGGAAGTGCGCTCGTCCGCAGCTGCGAAGCTCTCGAAAATCGATGCTGATGAAACAGCCGCTATCAGGAAGCGTCAGGCCGCCCTGCTCTCGTATCAGAACACGCTGAAAGACGCGCTCAACACGACCAGAACTCAGTATTCGAGGGAAGAAGCATCCGCGTGGATGGGAGCGAGTGCGCTTTCCTACGCCTCTGGGCTAAACGGGATTGACGACAAGGTCAGTTCTGAGCGCAGGAAGCTTCAGAGCGATCGCGACCAGCAAACGGCTCTGGGGGCGTGGAATAAAGACGATCAGGAAGCTTATGATCAGCGGCTCGCAGCTCTTCAGGGTTATCAGAAAAAGGCCGTTGAGGCATGGGACAACCATTGGAAGACGCTGCGGGAAGGCGAAGAAAATTGGGTGAATGGCGCAAATGCCGCCCTTGACGATTACATCGAATCCAATCGCAAAGTAGCCGACCAGACCAAAGAAGCTTTCAGCAATGCGTTTTCTAGTATGGAAGATTCCTTGGTTGATTTCTGTGTTACAGGCAAAGGCGGGTTCAGCGATTTCGCCACGAGCGTGATCAAAGACATCGTGCGGATTCAGATCCGTGCGGCGATGTCCGGGCTGTTCAAGCAGGTGCAGGGATCCGGGCTGTTTGGGTCGATCGCTTCGGGAATCAGCTCGCTCTTCGCTAGTGCAAACGGAAATGTCTTTCACTCTGCGGGGCTTCACGCTTACGCTAATCAAGTTGTGAACAAGCCTACGTTCTTCCCATTCGCTAAGGGCGTAGGCCTTATGGGCGAGGCAGGCCCAGAAGCCATCATGCCTCTCTCGCGCACCTCTAATGGAAGACTAGGGGTAGTGGCTCAGAGCGCAGGTGCGGGCACGGTAAACGTTGTAGTTAACGTCTCTTCGGATGGAAGCGGCAGTCCAAAGACTTCCACTTCTAAAGGGCAGGACGCTTCGATGGGCAATGCCTTAGGCCGTCTTGTCGGAACTGCCGTGCAGAGCGAAATGATGAATCAGATGCGCCCAGGTGGAATCCTGTGGAAGTGGAGAGCAGGGAGGGTTTAAATGGAGACTTTTACTTTCAAGCCCACGTTGGAATCCTCCACGGGCAGCGTGAAGCCTCGCACTCTCTCTGCTCAGTATGGAGATGGGTACAGACAGGTGGTAGGAGATGGGCTGAACAACCTGCCTCAAACGTGGAGCCTCCAATTCTCGGGCAATGAAGAGGAAATCAAGGAAGTGAAGGATTTCCTCGATGCCCGGGAAGGATTCGATCCATTCTATTGGAAGCCTCCATTTTCTGATTCCAATCTCATTTGGACTGTCGCCGACTACACATTGACTCCTAAGGGTGGTCGGATTTGGAATCTGAGCGTTGAATTCACGCAGTTCTTTGGAGCGTAAATGACGATTAATGCGGACATTCAGAAGCTCTCCCCAGGCAAATTAATCGATCTGTATGAACTGAGGTTGGATAATGTTGGCGGGGAAAGGCTGCGCTTCCACGCTTATACAGAATCAGGCTCGATTTGGTGGCAGGGAGAGGAATATACGCCTTGGGCAATGCAAGTCACAGGATTCGAGCGCACAAGTGAGAGCCAACAACCTCAGCCATCACTCACGATCAGCAACGTGGGCGAGGACGCTAATGGAAATAAGATTCCGGGCATTATTTCGGCCCTTTGCGTGATTTATGACGACCTGGTGGGCGTGAAGCTCGTCCGCCACAGGACGCTCGCCAAATACCTTGACGCTAAAAACTTCACCGAAGGCAATTCCTCCGCCGATCCAGACGAGCATCTTCCTGACGAGGTCTGGATTGTCGAGCAGAAGGCGAATGAGACCAAAACGGAAATCGAGTTCACCCTTTCCACAGCCCTTGACTTCGCTAACAGGCAGCTTCCTTCGAGGCAGATTATCGCCAACCTGTGCTGCTGGAAGTTGAAGGGTGGATACCGCGGGACATATTGCGGATACACCGGATCTGCGTACTTTGACGCTGATGGAAACTCCGTGACGGACGCCGCTAAGGACGTTTGCCCAGGCCGCTTGAGTGACTGCAAGAAGCGTTTTGCCGCTCAGCAGGGTGTTTCCGAAGACGCTGCTGTCATCAACTTCGGCGGCTTCCCGGCCGCCAACACGAAGACCTATTAACCATGAAGACTTCCACGGAAGCGGCGATCAGGCTGCACGCCGAGCAGGCCTACCCTAACGAGTGCTGCGGGCTTGTGGTTGCTGTGGGGCGTAAGGAAAAGTACTTTCCGTGCCGCAATCTGGGCGACCTTGATCATTTTGTCCTCGACCCCAAGGACTATGCGGCGGCGGAAGACAAAGGGAAGATCATTGCAGTGGTTCACAGCCATCCGGATGTCAATCCTGAGCCCTCCGAAGCCGATCTTGTGGGAATTGAATCCTCAGGGCTTCCGTGGCTGATCTGCTTCGTGTCAAAAGAGGGCGCGGGAACGATCACTATGACGAAGCCCTCGGGCTACAAGGCTCCGCTCGTTGGACGGATGTTCTACCACGGAACGCTTGACTGCTACGGCCTTGTCAAGGATTTCTACCAGAGGGAATTAGGCATTGAACTGCCGGACTTCCTGCGCAAGGACGAATGGTGGAATAAAGGGCAGGACTTGTACATGGAGAATTTCCGTGACGCGGGATTTTCCGCCCTCCGGGATGACGAACACCTCGACTACGGTGATCTCATTCTCATGCAGATCCGGGCCCCGGTAGTCAACCATGCCGGCATCTTTCTGGGCGAGCATGGGCTCAAGGAAGATCCAACGCTCTACCCGGTTCACAACTGCATGCTTCACCATATGTACGGGCATTTGAGCGAGAGAGTGATTTACGGCGGCTACTGGGCGGAACACACGCGCTTAATCATCAGGTATAGAAATGAGTGAAAAGCTTCGCACAATCAGGCTCTATGGAAGTCTTGGACGGAAATTTGGACGAGTTCACAGGCTCGCCGTTTCATCTGTTCAAGAAGCCATTCGGGCCCTGCGTGTTGTCTGTCCGGGGTTCGAGCAGGAACTGATGACCTCGAAGGATCGCGGCATTGGGTATGGGATCTGGGTAGGCAAGGAAAACTTAAAAGACACAAAGCAGTTCCGCTACCCCGTGGGAAATGACGACATCCGCATAGCCCCGGTACTCATGGGTGCAAAACGTGGTGGATTACTGCAAATATTCGTAGGCATCGTCATTGTCATCGCTGCTGTGTGGACTGGTGGGGCGGCTGCGGGCGCAGCAGGTGCCGCAGGTGGTGCGGCAGGAGCCGGAAGCTTTTTAGGAGTTTCTGGTGGATACGCTGTTGCGGCGCAAATGGGGGCTGCGCTTGCTATGGGTGGATTGGTTCAATTCTTATCCCCTGTTGCGAAGGTTAGTGGAAGCGGTTCAAGCAGCGAAAACGGAGCGTCCTACAACTTCAGCGGGGCTGTTAATACACAAGCTCAGGGTGGCCCAGTGCCACTCTTGTACGGCGAAATGACGGTAGGAAGTGCAGTTATTTCCGCAGGGATTTACGCAGAGGATCAGGCATGAAAGTCAAAGGTGGTTGGCGAGTGATTCAAGGCGCGAAGAAGGGCGGAAGCGGATCTTCCGGTGGGGAAGAAGATCGCGACTCGCTGCACTCCACTTCGTACGCCCGCATTGTCGATCTGCTATCTGAGGGTGAGATTGCCGGGCCTGTGGATGGCCTGAAATCCGTCTATTTTGATGAGACTCCGGTTCTGTCTTCTGATGGGACGGCGAATTTCTCGGGCTATGACATCCAGTTCCGCTCTGGGACGCAGGATCAGGATCCCGTTTCCGGATTCCCCGCGTCCGAATCGACCACCTCTGTTGGTGTTGAATTCAAGGCTTCCACTCCGTGGACTCACACGTTCACGAACACGGAACTTGACGCTGTCCGTATTACTCTGGCGGTCTCCGGACTCCAGAAGGTCAACCAGAAGAACGGGAACATCAATGGATATCGTGTAGATTACACGATTGAGCTGTCCTCCAATGGAGGGACGTATTCCACGGTCGTTTCTTCGGCGTTTGATGGTAAAACGACCTCGGCCTACGCCCGTTCGCACCGGATTGATCTGCCTTCCGGCGGGGCTCCCTGGACGATCAGAGTGCGCCGCTCGACCGCGGACAGCAGCACAAACTACATCAGCGACACGACCCTCGTTCAGGCCTATACCGAGATCATTGACGCAAAACTGCGTTATCCCATGAGCGCGCTCGCCGCGATCAAGATTGACGCCTCGCAGTTCAGCTCCATTCCTACCCGCGCCTACCACCTCAAAGGGCGCATTATCCGCGTCCCCTCAAACTATGACGCGGACGCACGCACTTATTCAGGTACGTGGGATGGGACTTTCAAGACCGCATACTCAAACAACCCTGCCTGGGTGTTTTATGACATCCTGACGAATGACCGCTACGGCCTGGGGGATGTGTTAGACGCGGGCTACATTGACAAGTGGTCGCTTTATGAGATCGCCCAGTATTGCGATGAGAGCGTTCCTACCGGCGTAGGAAGCAACACGGAGCCTCGCTTCACCTGCAACTGCTACCTTCAATCGGCAGCGGACGCCACAGCGGTTTTGAGTGACCTCGCTACCGCATTCCGCGGGATCGTCTACTGGGGCAATGGAAGTGCCATTCCTGTGGCAGATATGCCCAGGGATCCTTCGTACACCTACACCGCAGCGAACGTCATTGACGGCAAATTCCAGTATCAGGGCAGCGCACGCTCGACCCGTTATACCGTCTGCTACGTTAGTTATAACGACCCTGATGACATGTACAACACCAAGGTCGAAGCGGTCGAGGACGCTGACGGGATTGCACGCTACGGAATTGTAGCGACCTCGATCACCGCTTTTGCCTGCTCTTCCCGTTCTCAGGCGCACAGATTAGGCCTGTGGACGCTGCTTACATCTCAGCGTGAGACGCGCAGCGTCACCTTCAGCGTTGGATTGGACGGGGCTATTGCGACCCCGGGGCAGATCATCAGGATCGCTGATCCTGCGATTGCAGGCAAGCGCATTGGAGGGCGGCTGCACGCTGTCAATTCCACCACGCAGGTGGTGGTGGATAAGAATGACGGCATCAGCGTGGGCGATACGCTCATTTGCACGCTCCCCTCGGGAACGACTGAATCGAGCATTGTTTCTGCGGTTGATGGAACAACGATAACCGTAAAAACAGCATTTTCCACGGCTCCCGAAGCGGAATCTGTTTGGGCGGTGGTTAATTCCGATCTTCAGACGCAGACCTTCAGGGTTGTAAGCGTGACCGAAGGCGATGGTTGCACATTCGATATTGCGGCTATTCAAAATGAACAGTCGAAATACGCAGCTGTCGATTACGGTTCGCCACTCTCGGATGTGCTGATTACATCCATCCCGGAAAGCTCTGTTCCCGCCCCTTCCAACCTTGCGATTACATCGAATGAAACTGTCAATCAGGGCATTTCGTCCACAACAGTAACCCTCTCGTGGTCGAAGCCCGAAGTTGCTAGTGGTGTCGGGTATTACATCCTTGAATGGAAGAGGGATAACTCTGACTGGATAACAGTTCCGCAGGTGGCTTCCTGCTCGTACGACATCACGAACGCCTACAGCGGGACCTACCAGTTCAGAATCCGGGCTACCAACACCATTGGGATTAAATCCCCTTGGAAAGCTTCGGGTGCGGTCGCCATTGACGGACTGCTAGCGGCCCCCGCCTCTCCGGCGAGCCTTGCGGCTTCGCCCGAGATTTTCGGGATCACGCTTAACTGGGGATTCCCGAGCGGACTGAATATCCTCTCTTACACGGAGATCTGGTACAGCGCAACGAACGACCGCACTGCGGCAACACCGCTCACCATGCTGTCGTATCCGCAGGCGAAATACACGCTTACGGGTCTGAAATCAGGGCAGACGTTCTATTTCTGGGCTCGGCTTGTTGATAAAAATGGACTGGCGGGAGATTATTACCCGGCATCAGCCACGGACGGGGTGGAAGGAACAAGCTCCACTGACGCCGCAGGCATTCTCGGCTATCTGACAAACAAAATCACTTCCACGCAGTTGGGAGGCGATCTGATGTCAGAAATTGGAACAGCTTCAAGCACAGCCACCGAGGCTAAGAACGCGGCAGACAATGCGCAATCAATCGTCAGCAGCATTGAATCCCAGATATCCCGCGCTCCGGATGCCGAAGGCGATCTGGCTGATGTCCTTAACGAATGGAGCAGCCGGGCTTCGATAACTCAGCTCCAAAAAACAAGCTCGAGCAATGAAGAAGCCCTGGCTGAACTAGATACAAAGCTTTCAGCCAAGATCAGCCAGAACTCGGCGGACATTGAAACAAACGCCACCGCGATCGCCAAGGCTGACGGAACGCTGTCCTCTGCCTATACGGTCAAGACCGGCATCACGGCCGGCGGCAAGTACTACGCCGCAGGCTTTGCTGTCGGTGTGGATAACTCGTCCGGAAGCGTGCAGTCGCAGTTCCTCGTGAACGCCGACACTTTCGCCATCCTGAACAGCACGGCAAGCGGCGGAACCGTGACCTCTCCGTTCACTGTTTCCGGCGGGCAGGTCTATATGGATTCCGCCCTTATCCAAGACGCTTCGATATCGAATGCGAAAATCGCAGATGCTTCGATATCAAATGCCAAAATTCAGGACGGGGCGATTACTTCGGTAAAAATCGGTGACGCCGCAATTACGAACGCGAAGATTCAGGACGCTTCGGTTACGAACCTGAAAATAGGTTCAAACGCCGTGGACTTCTACAAGATTCTGGATGGAGCTGTCACGGGAACTGCCGGGGCGAGCGGGGAAAGCATCTCTTATACGGCCGTTTCAGGCAGCAGGATGATCATCATTTTCTCCTGCTATCTGATGGGAATCACATCCAGTGATGAGTCATCTTCAGCCTACTTTGCCGGGGGATCGGCGGAGCTTTATCGGAATGGAACGTATCTCACGACCTACTGCACCGGTGGGTGGACTGGCGGAACCGGAGTGGATCACACATTGACGTTTGCCTATTTCGACTCCCCGGGCTCAGCGGGAACATATACGTATTCCGTATCTGTTTCTCCCTACAACCTGTCGAGAGTGCAGACCGAATCCATCGCCGTAATAGAGATGAAGAGATGAAAAGATGAACTACGCAATTATCGATAAAGCGACAGGACAGCTCCTTAAGACCTTCTGGGGCGATCCGGCACAGCTGCAGGCGAATATCTCCGAAGGCGCCGAAGCCATGGAAGGCAATCCTCAGGGTGACTGGTGGGATGGAGAGGGGTGGCAGAAAAAGCCCGCTCAGCCCTCGAAGTATCACACGTTTAATTGGACAAAGCATGCGTGGGAAGACACCAGATCCGATGCACAAAAGGCCGCCGATGAGGCGGCTGAACTTTCTGCGGCTAAGGCGTCCAAAGTCAGGGAACTGACGAAGTCCATGAGCGCGTCCCTGGACGAGTTCAAATCCGGCTACCCGGAGGACGAGCGGGCCTCGTGGCAGCAGCAGGCTGACGAGTGCAAGGCGTGGTTCGCCGCATCCTCTCCATCTGCTGATCTCGTTCCATGGTGCGCCGCCTGTGCCTCGGCCAGAGGGATCGAACTGAAGGATTTCATGGACAAGGTGAAGGCGCATGTGGAGGCCTACAGCAAAGCTTCGGCCGAGGCCGTGGGGAAGCGGAAGAAGCTCGTTGAGTCCGTTCAGGCGGCAGAGACGATTGATGCGGTCAACGCAATTTCTTGGAGTTAAAAATGGCATGGTACAAGTCGGGAACTTGCTCCGTTACGAGTGGGTCACCCACGGTAACCGGGGCTGGGACGGCATGGGTCGACAACGTCCGAATCGGGAGCGATGGCTTTGTAGGCCCGGACGGACTGCTCTATGAAATTTCAAAAGTTGTTTCAGCCACGGAGATCACTCTGGCGGCGGCCTATAAAGGAACAACAGCGTCATCTGGCGGTTACGCAATTGCCCCGATTCAAGGCTATACGAAAGAACTGGCGGATAAAGCGGCCGCTCTGATCGATCAGTTTTCGGACGCCGAAGCGACAGCCGCAAGTTCTGCTTCAGCCGCCGCTTCTTCGGCGAGTGCCGCATCCGATTCGGCGACCGCGGCGGCGTCATCCGCTAATGTCGCTTCCAGCTCTGCCTCTGCGGCAAAGAGTTCAGCTGATTCAGCCAGCGCTTCCGCTACTGCGGCCAGTGGGTCGGCATCTTCCGCAAAGTCCTATGCGGATGCCGCGTCGGCATCGGCGTCTAATGCGGCTACAAGCGAAAAGAATGCCTCTGCGAGTGCTTCTGCCGCGGCGGCGTCTCAGTCTGCGGTCTCGGCAGACAAGACTCAGATCGAGTCAGATATAGCGCAGGCGAAGCTTGATATCACAACAGAGAGAACTGCCGCGGTTTCAGCGGTAGAGGTGGCTCAGGCAACAGCGATCAGCTCCATCCAGGCGATTGAGGCGGATTCTGTTCTTGCTGGTTACGCGAAAAAGGACGAGCTTAGCTCCGTACAGTCGGATTTGGCGAGCCAGATTTCGTCGAAGCAGGACGCGAGTACCGCCGTGACGCTTGGCGGAGACCAGACGATCACCGGGGCTAAAACTTTTTCGGTGCGGCTAAACGTCAATAGCGATCTGGCGGTAACTGGGGTTGTCAAAGCCACGCAATTCACAGCAGATAACGGTGGCAACAAAAATATCGACTTTTTTGCCCACGGCTATCCCATAACCACCAGCGTTTTCGAAGGCGGGTGGTCTTTGTTAGATGGGACATTCCCCGCGGGCGGATGGGCGGCGATCCTTACGAACTACGGAAATCAGAGCTGCACCGGGACGATGTCGGCAGCCGCGTTCGTCCAGACCTCTGATGCGAGGAAGAAAACCGGGCTGACTCCGATACACCCTGACCTCTCGAGCCTTACCGCTTACCGCTATACGTTGGAAGCCGACGGTAAGACACACGTCGGTCTTGTCGCTCAGGAGGTTGAGAAGGTTATCCCCGAAGCCGTAGTAGAGGATAAGGAGGGCTTTCTGGCGCTTGACTACAGCGCCGTAGTCACGGCGCTTGTAGATGAGGTGAACCGCCTTCGGAAGCGTGTTGAAGCGCTGGAAGGGGTAGGAGAGAACTAGAGATGGCTTTTTGCGTTTTGAAGTGGCTCATGCTAATCCCTGTCTCCTTTGCCATTACGCTTGCATCGTGGGCAATAGCGCCTCTCGCGGTACTGCTGGCGGATAGCGACGGCTATCTCCCTAAGTGGCTTCGATGGGCGAGCACAGCGTCTACCAATCTGGATGGAGACAGCTATAACCGTAGTCGATGGAAGAGCCAGTATATCCGCCGTGTCTGGTGGATGTGGAGGAACCCCGGCGTCGTTGCTCAGAGCACGCCGCCGCTTGGGTTTGTGGTCGAAGCGGGTGATGTCTACGGTTTTGAAGGGGATGAGGCGACCGCGGATAACAACGGCGGGCACTCGGGGAAGGTGCTCAGATGGATAGAGCGTGATGGGAAAGTGGCTGCTTTCCAGTTCTATCTGGTGCATCAGTACTCGTGGCACAAAACACGATGCCTTCGGGTGTGCCTTGGGTGGAAGCTGTGGCAGGCGCCATCAGTCGGCAAGACCTGCCAGCACACCGCGCGGGTTGCTGTTTTTAAGCACTTTGGATAAGGGAAAAGGTATATAGAGGCTTTACGCTTATGGTGGATCTGATCCCTGATTTTTCATCCCGCGTTTTTCTGGCGGTTGGCGGGATTCTGGGGGCCTTGTGCTCCTTTCTTTTTGGCCCGATCGATGACGCGAT
>ULQA01033130.1_pt1 | contig 16168 bp, 10 predicted proteins | sample 1954001 | NCBI WGS metagenome assembly ULQA01 (sample SAMEA4835643, study PRJEB28245) | human gut metagenome | biome: gut microbiome; material: fecal sample | place: Denmark | collected 2008 | reverse complement strand
GGAGCTGAAGTCCGCTGGTGCTCTTGTAATATATATTCAACACAGGATCATGCTGCTGCTGCGATTGCCGCTTCCGGTGTTGCAGTATTTGCATGGAAAGGCGAGAATCTTGCCGATTACTGGTGGTGCACATTGCAAGCATTGAATTTCCCCGGCGGAAAAGGTCCGAACGTGATTGTAGACGATGGTGGTGACGCTACTATGATGATTCATGTCGGTTATGATGCAGAGAATGATGCTGCCGTATTGGACAAGGAAGTGCATGCGGAAGATGAAATCGAACTGAATGCCATTCTGAAAAAAGTATTGGCTGAGGATAAGACTCGCTGGCATCGTGTGGCTGAGGAAATGCGAGGCGTATCGGAAGAGACAACGACCGGTGTACACCGTTTGTATCAGATGCAGGAAGAAGGCAAATTGCTATTCCCGGCATTTAATGTGAACGATTCGGTTACCAAGTCTAAGTTTGATAATCTCTATGGATGTCGTGAGTCACTGGCTGACGGTATCAAGAGAGCGACCGATGTGATGATTGCCGGTAAGGTAGTGGTGGTATGTGGTTACGGTGATGTGGGCAAGGGATGTTCGCATTCAATGCGCTCTTATGGTGCGCGTGTGCTTGTGACGGAAGTCGATCCGATCTGTGCGTTGCAGGCTGCTATGGAAGGTTTCGAAGTCGTAACGATGGAAGATGCCTGTGCCGAAGGTAATATCTTCGTGACTACTACGGGTAATATCGATATTATTCGCATTGACCACATGGAGAAAATGAAAGATCAGGCGATCGTATGTAACATCGGACACTTCGATAATGAAATCCAGGTGGATGCGTTGAAACATTATCCGGGCATCAAATGTGTAAACATCAAGCCGCAGGTAGACCGCTATTATTTCCCGGATGGTCACAGCATTCTTTTGCTGGCTGACGGTCGTCTGGTGAATCTGGGATGTGCGACAGGCCATCCGTCATTCGTGATGAGTAACTCATTTACCAATCAGACACTGGCTCAGATCGAGTTGTTCAACAAGAAATACGAAGTAAATGTATACCGCTTGCCGAAGCACCTGGATGAAGAAGTGGCTCGCCTGCATCTCGAAAAGATCGGGGTGAAACTGACGAAGCTGACTCCGGAACAGGCCGCTTATATCGGTGTATCGGTAGACGGACCTTATAAGGCTGAACATTATAGATACTAATTTAATTGACAATTGACAGTTGACAAATGACAATGAACAGCTATATGGAACGAGTGATCTGCCGGGCTGTTATTGTTGACCTTCAATTGTCAATTGTCAATTGTCAATTGTCAATTGTCAATTTTATGAAGAAGTTCCTTCCCGACTTAATTGCTATTTTAGCTTTTATCATTCTTTCTTTTGCTTATTTTTTTCCGGCTGATATCGAAGGTCGTATTCTGTTTCAGCACGATACGGTGGCTGGAGTGGGAGCCGGTCAAGAAGCTCAGGAATATCTTGAACGTACAGGAGAACGTACCCGCTGGACAAACTCTCTTTTTGGTGGCATGCCTACCTATCAGATGTCTCCGAGTTATGATTCTACCAAACCGCTGAAGTGGATAGAAAACATCTATCACTTGTATCTTCCATCTTATGTGGTGCTGACCTTCATCATGATGCTCGGGTTTTATATCCTTTTGCGGGCATTCGGGTTGTCTGTCTGGTTATCTGCTTTAGGGGGGATTATCTGGGCTTTCTCCTCCTATTTCTTTATTTTGATATCGGCAGGGCATATCTGGAAATTTGTCACATTGGCTTATATTCCGTCTACGATTGCCGGTATTGTACTGGCTTATCGGAAGAAATATCTGTTGGGAGGGATTGTGACTGCTTTGTTTATCGCGCTTCAGATTCAGTCGAACCATATTCAGATGAGCTACTACTTCATGTTTGTCATCCTGTTTTTTGTAGGAGCTTACTTTGAAGATGCTTATAAGAAGAAGGAGTTGCCGCATTTTTTCAAGGCAAGTGCCGTTCTGGCATTGGCTGCGATGATAGGAGTGTGTGCGAACCTCTCCAATCTATACCATACTTATGAGTATAGTAAGGAGACTATGCGCGGAAAGAGTGAACTGAAACAGGAAGGACCTGCTGCCAATCAGACCAGCAGCGGACTGGACCGTAACTATATAACGAACTGGAGTTATGGAATTGGTGAAACGCTTACTTTGCTGGTTCCGAATGTAAAGGGAGGGGCATCGGTTCCTTTATCCAAGAATGAGACTGCCATGGCAAAGGCGAATCCGATGTATAGTAACATCTATTCGCAGCTGACACAGTATTTTGGCGATCAGCCCATGACTTCCGGACCGGTCTATGTGGGAGCTTTTGTTTTATTTCTGTTTATATTGGGGTGCTTTATTGTTAAAGGACCGCTGAAATGGGCTTTACTGGGAGCTACTATCTTCTCTATTCTACTTTCGTGGGGAAAGAATTTTATGGGACTTACGGACTTTTTTATCGATTATGTACCGATGTATAACAAGTTCCGTGCCGTATCTTCTATCCTAGTTATAGCTGAATTTACGATACCTTTATTAGCGGTCTTTGCCTTAAAAGAAGTGCTGGCTAAACCGGAAATATTAAAGTTGAAAGAAAATCGGACAGGAGTAATTATCACTTTGGTATTAACAGCCGGTGTTTCACTGATTCTGGCTGTTGCCCCGGGAGTTTTCTTCTCTAGTTATATTCCGGCACAAGAGATGGCAGCTCTGCAGCAAGGACTGCCTGCCGAGTATTTATCTCCGATCATTACGAATCTGGCCGAAATGCGCAAGGCAATGCTGACTTCGGATGCATGGCGCAGTTTCTTTATTATAGTAGTAGGATGCTTCTTATTATTCCTTTATCAGCAGAAAAAGTTGAAGGCTTCTTTTACTATGACAGGTATCGTGCTTCTGTGTCTGATTGATATGTGGACTGTCAATAAGCGCTATTTGAATGATGAACAATTTGTATCGAAGTCAAACCAGACAGGAGCATTCGTTAAAACTCAGACGGATGAGATAATTCTTCAGGATACGGCTTTGAATTATAGGGTGTTGAATTTCGTAGGATTTCCCGGTAATACTTTCAATGAAAATAATACCTCATATTGGCATAAGAGTGTGGGTGGTTATCATGCGGCCAAGTTGCGTCGTTATCAGGAAATGATCGATCATCATATAACTCCGGAAATGAAGGATGCCTATCAGGAAGTTGCCGGCGCAGGCGGTGCGATGGATAGTGTGGACGCTTCCAAATTCCGTGTGCTGAATATGCTGAATACGAAGTACTTTATTTTCCCTGCCGGACAGCAAGGACAGACGGTTCCTGTTGAAAACCCTTATGCGTATGGTAACGCTTGGTTTGTGGATAAGGTGCAGTATGTCAATAATGCAAATGAAGAGATTGATGCGCTGAATGATATTCTTCCAACGGAAACAGCAGTGGTTGATGCGAAATTTAAAGATCAGTTGAAGGGTGTGACGAAAGGTTACAAAGACTCCTTATCTACCATTCGTCTGACCAGCTATGAACCGAATCGCCTGGTATATGAAACTTCTTCTGCTAAAGATGGAGTGGCTGTTTTCTCTGAGATTTATTATCCGGGCTGGCAGGCCAAGATTGACGGACAGCCGGTGGACATTGCCCGTGCTGACTATATCTTGCGTGTGATGAATGTTCCCGCAGGCCAGCATACGATTGAGATGTGGTTTGACCCGCAGAGCTTGCATGTTACGGAAAGCATAGCTTATGCGTCACTGGCTTTATTGCTGATCGGGGTGATGATTCTGATTTGGTTCAGCAAGAAGAAGTTAATAACTCCGAAAAAAAAGGAGGCTGAGAACTCTTAAACTTTTTTCTGATCTTGTACTATATTGTACTCTATATACCTTAAGCGGCTCTCTTCATCCCGAAGAGAGCCGCTTATGCATTCACTAAAAAATTATGAAAAACAAACGCTGTTTTGCTGTTAATTGATTTTATATTCCAAAGTTAAGTGGTTCTTTAAACAGAAGAAAAGGAAATCGACAAAGGGCGAAGATTTGTCTATTAAATATAGTGATATTATAATAATTAAGGTGGATATCAGGACTGAAAAAGGAAAATATGAACATAAACAGTCGATATATGGATAGTCCCATTTTGTCGCAACCCATTAAATTTGTGCCTGAATATAGAGCGATTATTATGAAAAGACTATTGTTCATTTTTACCTTTTTTTGCCTCCTTGCCATTCATGGAGGCGCACAGAATATTCTGACTCTGGAGAACTGCCTTCGTATAGGGATTGAGAACAATCTCTCTTTACAGGGAAAACGAAAAGCGATGCAGAAAAGTAAGTATGGCATTTCGGAGAATCGGGTGAAGCTGTTGCCGCAAATCAATGGCTTTGCCAACTTTAATGATAATATCGATCCGCCTGTCTCAGTAACTGACGGTTCTTCCTATGGAGTACCTTATAATATTACCCGAACGTTGCAATATAGTGCCAATGCCGGGATAGAATTGCAGATGCCACTTTATAATCAGACTCTCTATACTTCGATTTCCATAGCAGAGATTGTGGATGAGATGAGCCGGCTTTCGTATGAAAAGGCACGGGAAGATTTGATCTTGCAGATCAGTAAAATGTACTATCTGGGACAGGTTACTGCGGAACAGATTGCATTGATAAAAGCCAATATCACCCGATTGGAAGAACTGAGAGATATCACACAGGCTTTCTTTGATAATGGAATGGCAATGGAAGTTGACTTGAAGCGGGTGAATATCAATCTGGAAAATCTGAAAGTACAGTATGACAATGCGCAGGCGATGATGACGCAGCAGCTTAATATGCTGAAGTACATCATGGATTATCCGGCAGAAAAAGAAATCGGCCTGTTGCCGGTCAATACGGATAGTATCGCTACGGTTGCTTTGACCGGGTTGTCGGAAAACCTCTATGAGCTTCAGTTGCTTCAATCACAGGTGCAGCTGGCAGAGCGGCAGAAACGATTGATAAGTAATGGCTATATTCCTTCTCTCAATCTGACGGGAAACTGGAGGTTTGCCGCTTATACTGATGAGGCTTATCATTGGTTTCATTCCGGTCCGTCCAATCATTGGTTCCGTTCTTATGGGGTGGGACTGACTTTGCGTATTCCTATTTTTGATGGTTTGGATAAGAAGTATAAGATCCGGAAAGCAATGATCGATATCGAAACCATGAAACTTTCACGGTTGGATACACGGAAGAATCTGCAAACACAGTATTTGAATGCTGTAAATGACTTGATGAATAACCAGCGGAACTTTAAAAAACAGAAAGACAATTATCTGCTTGCCGAAGAAGTGTATACGGTTACTACCGACCGCTATCGGGAAGGAATCACTTCAATGACTGAAGTTCTGCAGGATGAAATGCGGATGAGCGAGGCACAGAACAACTACATTAGTGCACATTATAATTATCGGGTGACCAACCTGATGTTACTGAAACTAACCGGACAGATCTCATCCCTGTTCAAATAACAGATAACTAATTGAATCATTCATATGGAAACAATGGAAAATAATACAGTCTCCAGTACGCATCAGGAGAAAGCTAAGAAAATGAGAAAATTACGCCGCTGGCAGATTATAGTAAGTCTGTTTGGAGTTGCTGTGATTGTTTGGGGAGTAATTGAAATTGTTTTTCTCTTTCTGGGCTATAAGCAGACGGAAACCAGCAATGATGCGCAGATAGAGCAATATGTGTCACCTGTCAATCTGCGTGCATCGGGCTATATTAATAAGATTTATTTTACGGAACATCAGCAGGTACGTAAAGGTGATACCTTGCTGGTGCTGGACGACCGCGAATATAAAATCCGGGTGATGGAAGCTGAGGCTGCATTGAAGGATGCGCAGGCAGGCGCCACTGTGATAAATGCTACCTTGCAGACTACACAAACGACTGCATCTGTGTATGATGCGTCTATAGCTGAAATAGAAATCCGGCTAGCAAAACTGGAGAAAGACCGTCAGCGGTATGAAAATTTGGTCAAACGAAATGCGGCGACACCTATCCAGTTGGAACAGATTACAACAGAGTATGAAGCTACCTTTAAGAAGCTGGAAGCAACCAGGCGCCAGCGGGAGGCGGCTCTTTCGGGAGTGAATGAAGTATCTCACCGTCGTGAGAATACGGAAGCTGCCATCCAGCGTGCTACGGCTGCGCTTGAAATGGCACGGCTGAATCTTTCGTATACGGTTGTACTGGCTCCTTGCGATGGCAAGTTAGGCAGACGTTCTCTGGAAGAAGGGCAGTTCATTACAGCAGGGCAATGCATTACATATATTCTGCCCGATACACAAAAATGGATTATTGCTAATTATAAAGAAACGCAGATAGAGAATCTCCGCATCGGGCAGGAGGTGGCTATCACGGTAGATGCTATCAGTAAGAAAGAGTTTACAGGCAAAGTGACTGCTATTTCCGGAGCGACAGGTTCTAAATATTCGTTGGTGCCGACTGACAATTCTGCCGGAAACTTTGTGAAAATACAGCAGCGTATCCCTGTCCGTATTGATTTTACGGATTTATCGAAGGAAGATAATGATAAGCTGGCGGCGGGTATGATGGTAGTAGTAAAAGCTAAACTCTGATAGCCATGCCTTCGTGTCCTAGAAATTATCCTTTTTACAATTGGGTGCCCAAACCGATAGGTATTATTATTCTGCTGTTCTTTTTCCTGCCGATTCTTTCGGTGGGCGGGGTATACTCCGTGAACAGTACCGAGATGATGAGCGGCTTGGGTATTATTTCCGAGCATATTCAGTTTGCCAATTTTGTGACTTCCATCGGTATGGCGGCATTTGCTCCCTTCTTGTATGAACTAGTTTGTATACGACGGGAGAAACTGATGTGTATCGCAGGTTTTGCACTGATGTATGTATTCAGCTATGTATGTGCCAAAACCGACAGTATCTTTTTGCTGGCACTCTGCAGCCTGCTGACAGGGTTCCTGCGTATGGTACTGATGATGGTCAATCTGTTTACGCTGATCAAATATGCTTTTGGCATGGAGGCAACGCGTAATATTACTCCCGGCATGGAACCGAAAGACGCGACGGGATGGAATAAACTGGATATCGAAAAATGTATCAGCCAGCCGGTAGTTTATCTGTTTTTTATGATCCTGGGGCAAATGGGTACGGCGCTAACGGCTTGGCTGGCTTTCGAATACGAATGGAAATATGTATATTATTTTATGATGGGTATTCTGCTGCTGTCCATTCTGATACTGTTCATTACGATGCCTAATCATGGTTTTGCCGGACGTTTCCCTATCAACTTCCGCAAATTCGGCAATGTGACCGCATTTTGCATATCATTGACGTGCATCACTTATGTGCTGGTTTATGGCAAGGTGCTGGATTGGTATGATGATCCATCTATTTGCTGGGCAACGGCGATCAGTATCCTTTTTGCCGGGATTTTTCTTTATATGGATGTTACCCGGCGGTCTTCCTACTTTATTTTGGGGGCGTTGAGGCTGCGTACCATTCGTATGGGGGCTTTGCTTTATTTATTGCTGATGATTATCAATTCCAGCGCAATGTTTGTCAATGTGTATGCAGGAGTCGGGATGCACCTGGATAATTTGCAGAATGCATCGCTGGCAAACTGGTGTATGGTCGGTTATTTTATCGGTGCCTTGATTTCCATTGTATTGGGGTCTAAAGGGGTGCATCTGAAATATCTTTTTGCTCTTGGCTTTTTCTTTCTGGCATTGTCGGCAGGATTCATGTACTTCGAAGTGCAGACAGCCGGACTTTACGAACGAATGAAGTATCCCGTAATTATTCGTACCATCGGAATGATGATTTTATATGCATTGACGGCAGCATATGCCAATCAGCGGATGCCTTTCAAATATCTTTCGACCTGGATTTGCATCATGCTTACCGTCCGTATGGTACTGGGACCGGGTATCGGAGGGGCTATTTATTCAAATGTACTGCAGGAGCGCCAGCAACATTATATTACCCGTTATGCACAAAATGTTGATCTGGTAAACCCCGAAGCTTCTGCTTCGTATACCAATACCGTGCAGGGAATGCAATATCAGGGAAAGAGTGAAACGGAAGCGCATAACATGGCTGCCATGTCCGTCAAGGGGCGGATACAGGTGCAGGCTACGCTCTCTGCTGTGAAAGAAATGGCAGGGTGGACTATTTATGCAGGCGTTATTTGTATGATTTTTGTGCTCGTAGTGCCTTATCCCAAACGAAAATTGCTAACTTAGTATCGTTTTTCAATAGTAATTTATCAGTGAGTCAGTGTTATGGATACTCAGCAGGAACGTTTATTACAGCTTGACCGCGATCTGAAAAGCGGGAAGAATATATGCAGTTCGGGAGGTGTGCTCAGTTGTTTTCCATCTTCTTTAAAAGAACCTTTTCTGATGCAGGGGCTTGGTTTGATTGTCTGCCGGCAAGGTAGTTTCCAGTTTTCTCTTGATAATAAGTGCGCTTCTGCCAAGGCGGGTGAGACCTTGTTTATTCATGAGGAATCTTGGGTTCAAGTGCTTCAGGAGACCGAAGATGTGGAAATTCTTATTCTTGCCTATCAGATAGAACCGATACGTGACATTATCGGCAACTCCGTGGTTTCCATGTATATGTATTCGAAACTTACTCCGGAACTCTCTTGTGTATGGAATACCGGCGAGGAAGATGAGATTATGAAGTATATGTCTTTGATAGACAGTGTGCTGGAAATGGAGGAGAGTGTGTTTAGCCTTTATGAGCAGAAACTCCTTCTGCTGGCACTGACCTATCGTATTTGTTCGGTCTATAACCGTAAATTGATTAGTGCCGGACAGGAAACGGGCGGGCGGAAAAATGAGATATTTGTCCGTCTCATCCAGTTGATAGAGCAATATTATATGCAGGAAAGGAGTGTGGAATTCTATGCGGATAAACTCTGTTTGTCTCCGAAATACCTTTCGGCTCTTTCCAAAAGCATCTGTGGGTATACGGTGCAGGAACTTGTATTCAAGGCGATTATCCGTAAGTGTATCTCTTTGTTGAAGAATACGCAAAAAAATATTCAGGAGATTTCCAATGAATTCGGCTTCCCCAATGCTTCTTATTTTGGCACATTCTTCAAGAAGCAAATGGGGATGTCGCCGCAGCAATATCGAAGGAATCTTTAATCGATATTACTCTTTTTCTCCATAAGCCAGATCGCCTGCGTCGCCCAGCCCCGGTACAATATAGGAATGTTCATTGATTTCAGGATCGATGGCAGCACACCAAATGGTTGTTTTGTCTTCGGGAAATACGCTCTTGATATGATCGATTGCATGTTGGCTGGCAATGATCGAAGCTACGTGAATTTCGGCGGGATGGCCTTTGGTAAGCATGGCCTGATAACTCAGTTCCATACTGCCGCCTGTAGCCAGCATCGGATCGGTGATAATCAGCGTTTTGTCGTCAATACGCGGAGATGCGATATATTCTATATGTATATCAAATTTCAGGGTATCTTTATATTTTCGATAGGCGGACACAAATGCATTTTCTGCTCCGTCGAAATAGCTTAGGAAGCCTTGGTGAAAAGGAAGGCCGGCGCGGAGAATGGTGCTGATGACAAGCTGGTTGTCCGGTGTGCTGACGGGAGCAATGCCCAGTGGTGTCCGGATGTTTTTTACTGAGTATCGGAACTCTTTGCTCATTTCGTAAGCCATGATTTCTCCGATCCGTTCAATGTTACGGCGGAAACGTAGGCGGTCATTCTGAACTTCTACATTTCTGATTTCGGATATGTACTGGTTTAGAATCGAATTTGTTTGGCTAAAATCAATTACTTTCATATTATAGTTTAATCATAATTTAATCTCATTTTCATCGTATTGAGAACGTTCTGGCTTGCAAAGTAAACGATAATCTTTCAAATTGCAATATTCAGTTTGCAGATATTGTTAGGAATTTATAAAAGAGATTCAATTAGGGAAAAATTTCTCTAATCCCTTCTTCCTTTTCAAAGAAAGTATTACTTTTGTACCCGGATTTACAAGGAGGCACCCAAAGCTCCTCATGTTCAGGTGAAAAGAGATAATAAAACGAAATACCAATTTTAATTAATTCAAAAAAAATGGCAAATTTAGATTTAAGCAAGTACGGTATCACAGGTGTGACCGAGATTGTGCACAATCCGTCTTATGACGTTTTGTTCGCTGAAGAAACAAAACCAGGTTTGGAAGGTTTTGAAAAAGGCCAGGTAACTAACATGGGCGCTGTAAACGTAATGACTGGCGTTTATACAGGACGTTCTCCTAAAGATAAATTCTTCGTAAAAGACGAAACCAGCGAAAATACAGTATGGTGGACTTCTGAAGAATACAAAAACGACAACAAACCAGTTGACGCTAAATGTTGGGCAGCTGTGAAAGATTTGGCAACTAAAGAACTTTCTAACAAAAGACTGTTCGTTGTTGACGCTTTCTGCGGAGCTAACGAAAACTCTCGCTTGAAACTGCGCTTCATCATGGAAGTGGCATGGCAAGCTCACTTCGTAACAAACATGTTCATCCGTCCGACAGCTGAAGAACTGGCTAACTTCGGTGAACCTGATTTCGTTATCATGAACGCTTCTAAAGCTAAAGTTGAAAACTACAAAGAACTGGGCTTGAACTCGGAAACTGCAGTTGTATTCAACTTGACTGAAAAGATCCAGGTTATCCTGAATACTTGGTACGGTGGTGAAATGAAGAAAGGTATGTTCTCTTACATGAACTACTTATTGCCTTTGAACGGTATGGCTTCTATGCACTGCTCTGCTAACACTGATAAAGAAGGCAAGAGCTCAGCTATCTTCTTCGGTCTGTCAGGTACAGGTAAGACTACTTTGTCTACTGACCCGAAACGTTTGTTGATCGGTGATGACGAACACGGATGGGATGACGAAGGTGTATTCAACTTCGAAGGTGGTTGCTACGCTAAAGTTATCAACTTGGATAAAGAAAGCGAACCGGACATCTGGAATGCTATCAAACGCGATGCTTTGTTGGAAAACTGTACAGTTAACGCTGAAGGCGAAATCAACTTCGCTGACAAGTCAGTAACTGAAAACACTCGTGTTTCTTATCCTATCTATCACATCGAAAACATCGTTAAACCGGTGTCTAAAGGTCCTCATGCTAAACAAGTTATCTTCTTGTCAGCTGACGCATTCGGTGTATTGCCTCCGGTATCTATCCTGAACGCAGAACAAACTAAATATTACTTCTTGTCTGGTTTTACAGCTAAATTGGCTGGTACAGAACGTGGTATCACTGAACCGACTCCGACATTCTCGGCTTGTTTCGGTGCTGCTTTCTTGTCACTGCACCCAACTAAATACGGTGAAGAACTGGTGAAGAAGATGGAAAAAACTGGTGCTAAGGCATACTTGGTTAACACTGGTTGGAATGGTACTGGCAAACGTATCTCTATCAAAGATACTCGTGGTATCATCGACGCTATCCTTGACGGTTCTATCGACAAAGCTCCTACTAAGGTTATGCCTTACTTCGACTTTGTTGTTCCTACAGAACTTCCGGGTGTTGATCCGAAGATCCTTGACCCACGCGACACTTACGAATGTGCTTGCCAATGGGAAGAAAAAGCTAAAGATTTGGCTGGACGTTTCATCAAGAACTTCGCTAAATTTACAGGTAACGAAGCTGGTAAGGCTTTAGTTGCTGCTGGTCCGAAACTCTAAGCCTTTTAGGCAATAGATATGTAATGCAAAATGTGGGCGGTTCCGAAAGGAGCCGCCTTTTTTTGTTTATATGAAGGTGATTTTGTATCTTTGTTAATCTGAATTATGTTCGATAAAACGCTGACAAATACATGATTATTACTTATTTGAAACTCTTTTGTACATTCGCAAAAATCGGCATGTTTACCATTGGCGGAGGATATGCCATGATTCCCTTGATAGAACGGGAAATAGTAAAGAAAAACTGGATGAGCAAGGACGAATTTATGGAAATGTTTGCCTTGACTCAATCGTTGCCCGGAGTTTTTGCGGTAAATATATCCATTTTCGTGGGATATAAACTTCATAAGGTTAGCGGAAGTCTGGTTTGTGCGTTGGCGACTATTCTCCCTTCATTTGTCATTATGATGTTGATTGCCATGTTCTTTGCTCGTTTTCAGGACAATGAGGTGATGATTCGTATCTTTAACGGGATACGTCCGGCTGTAGTGGCGCTGATTTTGTTTCCTTGTATATCTGCGGTCAGAGCTTTGCATTTGAAGTATGTGCAACTGATAGCTCCTGTGATTGCCACAGTGCTGATCTGGCAATTCGGGCTTTCTCCTATTTATGTGGTATTGGCGGGGATTTCCGGTGGATTAGTGTATACTCTGTGGTTGAAAAATAAGATTAAAGATATAAAGGCATGATATATTTACAGTTACTTTGGGTGTATCTGAAGATAGGTACGTTTGGTTTCGGAGGTGGTTATGCGATGCTTTCGTTGATTCAGCATGAAATTGTAGATCTCCATCAATGGCTGACTCCCCAACAATTTACGGATGTGGTGGCAATTTCGCAGATGACTCCGGGCCCGATTGGAATTAATAGTGCTACTTATGTGGGCTATGCAGTGACGCACAGTGTATGGGGAGCGGTACTCGCTACTGTGGCGGTGTGTCTGCCCTCTTTTATTCTCGTATTGCTCATTTCCTATTTCTTTGCGAAATGCAAGGATAATAAATATATAAAAGCAGCGATGTCCGGCTTGCTTCCCATGTCAGTGGCATTGATTGCCTCGGCTGCCTTGTTGATGATGAACAGGGAGAATTTTATTGATTATAAAAGTATAGGGATCTTTGCAGGAGCATTCCTTATCACCTGGAAATGGGATTTGCATCCTATTCTGCTGATTTGTCTGGCAGGTCTGGTGGGGGTGATCTTGTATTAAAAAAACTTATTATAAGGAACGTTATTGCTTGTCTGTCATTACTTTGTCTATTTTTGTGAAAGTTGGATAAAAAAACAGATTTATGGTGTATCTGGATACCGATAAGCAAACCTATGCAGATTTAAGCATAACGGAAAGTGTGTATGACGAGCGGCCCCTTTGTTCTTTGTTTATGAAAACGGAAACAAAACAAGGGAAATCTCTGATGCTGGAATGGATTATGTATCCATTAAGTGATTGGGAGACTATCTGTAAACGCCAGAAAGCGATTGACTGGGAGTTCCTGCCGGATCTTCCCCTGAATGAGGAGGAACTGGATTTTATCGAATATTATCTAGGGTATCGGGATCAGATAAGGAGGAACAATATCTTATTTACTTGTGCCGGACTTATTGACCGTCTGGTGCGATATGACCCTAATCGTTATGTGATTTGCAGAGGTGTGAAGCTCGTTGTTCACATGCTTCATCGTTTGAAAGAATGGGTGACAGGAGCGAGGGATAATATGCCTAAACTGTTGAAGGAAGCGGCCGGTACTATACGGGGTATCTTGTATGGAAGCGAACTGGAGGAAGTACTGGAGCAGACTTCCGACGAAAAAGCCCGTTTGTCGATTTATGCCGTCGATAAATACGATTATTTGTTTCGTTGTACTCGTCTTTTGTCTATAAAGGAATTGTTATCCATTATTTATTTGCTGGATGTTTGCAGAACGGCACATCGGATTGCGAGGGAAAAGAAGCTCAATTGTACTCCTAAAATGGTGCAGGCGATGGAGTTTTCTGTAGAGGGAGTGGTGCATCCGTTCGTGAAGAATGCGCAAAGAAATAATTGGGAGATGTCTCAGGGAAACATTTCGCTTTTTACCGGCTCCAATATGGCGGGGAAATCCACCACACTGAAGGCGTTGACTCTGGCTGTATGGCTGGCGCATTGCGGATTGCCTGTTTTTGCCGAATCGATGACGTGTCCGGTCTATGAAGGTATATATACTTCTATTAATTTGCCTGATTCTTTGAGGGACGGACGGAGCCATTTTATGGCAGAAGTGCTTCGGATTAAAGAAATACTGATAAAGGTGGGGAGCGGAAAGAAATGCCTGGTAGTGCTGGATGAGATGTTTCGGGGAACTAATGCGAAAGATGCGTTTGAAGCTTCCGTTGCAGTAAATGAGTTGCTCAGGGACTTTCCACATTGCCATTTCTTGATATCGACGCATATCCTTGAATATGCGAAAGCCTTTGAACATGATTACTCTTGCTGTTTTTACTATATGGAAGCTGAGATTAGGGAGGATCATTTTGTATGTCCTCACCGGTTGCTCAAAGGTATATCAGAAGCTAGGGTCGGCTACTGGATCGTAAAGAAGTTGCTTAATATGCATGAACTGGAAATAGAAAAAGCCCGCTAGATAAAATCCGGCGGGCTTTCTGCATTATCTCGGGTTATTGCTTACGATTTGTTCGCGCGTTTACGCTCGATTTCGTCCAGAATGACTTTGCGCATACGCATTGCTTTCGGAGTTACCTCTACGTATTCATCTTCTTTGATGTATTCCAATGCCTCTTCGAGTGAGAACTGAACAGGCGGAATCAGACGAACTTTGTCATCAGATCCGGAAGCACGCATGTTGGTAAGCTTTTTGGATTTTGTAACGTTGATAACCAGATCGTTGTCATGGGAGTGTTCTCCTACTACCTGGCCTGCATATACTTCGTCCTGCGGGAAGATGAAGAACTTACCGCGATCCTGCAATTTATCGATGGCATAGGCAAAAGCAGTTCCGCTTTCCATTGCGATCATGGAGCCATTGGTACGGCGTTCGATTTCTCCCTTGTGCGGCTGATATTCTTTAAAACGGTGTGCCATGATAGCTTCACCGGCAGAAGCGGTCAGTACGTTGGTACGAAGACCGATGATACCACGTGAAGGCATGTCGAATTCAAGGTTGATACGTTCGCCTGTATTTTCCATCTTCACCATTTCACCTTTGCGGCGGGTAACCATATCGATGATCTTGCTTGAATATTCTTCCGGTACGTTGATTGTCAGTTCTTCGATCGGTTCGCACTTGACGCCGTCGATTTCTTTAAAGATAACCTGTGGTTGACCTACTTGCAGTTCGTATCCTTCACGACGCATAGTCTCGATCAATACAGAAAGGTGAAGTACGCCACGGCCGGAAACAATCCATTTGCCGTCTTCCTCACTCTTTCTTACACGGAGTGCCAGATTCTTATCAAGTTCTTTCATCAGACGGTCGTGGATGTGGCGTGAAGTCACGAACTTACCGTCTTTTCCGAAAAACGGAGAGTCATTGATGGCAAATAGCATGCTCATCGTCGGCTCGTCGATAGCGATTGGCGGTAATGCTTCCGGATTTTCGAAATCGCAGACCGTATCTCCGATCTCAAAACCCTCGATACCTACCAATGCACAGATATCTCCTGATGAAACTTCGTTTGTTTTTACACGTCCCAAACCTTCAAATACATGAAGCTCTTTAATTTTAGATTTGAACATATCGCCATTACGTTTTACCAGCGTGATGTTCATTCCTTCTTTCAAGGTACCGCGATGTACGCGACCTACGGCAATACGACCGGTATAAGAAGAATAATCCAAAGAAGTAATCAGCATCTGCGGAGTACCTTCCAGTTGTTCGGGAGCAGGAATATTTTCAATAATACAATCCAGTAGCGGGGTAATGGTATCTGTCGGCTTTTGCCAGTCTGTGCTCATCCAGTTATTTTTGGCGGAACCGTAAATAACGGGGAAGTCCAGTTGGTCTTCTGTTGCGTTGAGGCTGAACATCAGGTCGAAAACCATTTCGTAAACTTCTTCAGGGCGGCAGTTAGGCTTATCTACCTTATTTACTACCACGATTGGTTTCAAACCGATTTCCAGTGCCTTCTGAAGTACGAAACGTGTTTGGGGCATCGGACCTTCGAAAGCGTCGACTAACAGAATGCAGCCATCTGCCATATTCAATACGCGTTCTACTTCACCACCGAAGTCGCTGTGTCCCGGAGTATCAATGATGTTAATTTTAGTACCGTTGTAATTGATGGATACATTTTTAGAAAGGATCGTTATACCACGTTCACGTTCCAGGTCGTTGTTATCCAGGATAAGTTCACCACTATTTTGATTGCTGCGGAATAGATTTCCGGCCAGCAACATCTTGTCAACCAGCGTTGTTTTCCCATGGTCAACATGGG
>ULQA01051796.1_pt1 | contig 16723 bp, 14 predicted proteins | sample 1954001 | NCBI WGS metagenome assembly ULQA01 (sample SAMEA4835643, study PRJEB28245) | human gut metagenome | biome: gut microbiome; material: fecal sample | place: Denmark | collected 2008 | reverse complement strand
ATATTTTTGTTATATAAACTGTGCAGGAGCAGCCTTTTGACACCTTCGGTACAAATAGCTGCGTGAAAATAAGCGATCACACTTATTTTTCACCCGATCACCTTGGAGGAACCGCCATGACTCTGCGTCATATGAAAATTTTTGTCGCCGTATATCAGCAAAAAAGCATCACCCTCGCATCGAACAGCCTGCATCTGGCTCAGCCGTCCGTCAGCCTGGCGATCAAGGAGCTGGAGGAATATTATCATATCCGCCTGTTCGACCGCCTCTCCCGACGGATTTACCCGACAGAGAACGGGCACCGCTTCTATGAATATGCACTCCATATCGTGTCACTTTTTTCAGAAATGGAAAACGGAATTTCCGCCTGGGATGCAAATGCCCCGCTCCATATTGGCTCCAGCATCACTCTCGGCACCTGCCTGCTCCCCTCCCTTGTCAAAACCTATCAGGAGCAGCACCCGGAAATCAAAATCTATGTAACGATCAAAAATACCGGCACAATCGAGCAGGCAGTCGTCGACAATCAGCTGGATTTTGCCCTGGTCGAAGGCGCTGTCACTCACCCGGAAATCGTTTCAGAAATCTTTTCAGCCGATACGCTCTGCATGGTCGCAGCTCCCGGACATCCGCTTGCCGCCAACCGGACGGTCACCCTCGCCGACGCTGCTTCCTGCCCCCTCCTTTTACGCGAACCGGGCAGTGCCGGCAGGGAAATCGTCGAAAGTCTCTTTTTATCCGGCGGTATCCAGATCACGCCCGCCTGGGAAAGCGTCAGCACCCTCGCCCTCATCCGCGCCGCCCAAAACGGTCTCGGCATCGCAATTTTGCCGGAGCTTCTCGTCCGGGATGCACTGAAATCCGGAGATCTTGTCTCCCTTCCGCTTCCGCCCGACATCCTGACCCGCAGCCTATACCTGATCCGGCACCGCAACAAATACCTTTCATCCTCCGCAGAGGAATTTCTGAATTTATGTCGGATGTGGAAATTTTAAGTGGGTGAACAGTAACGATTTTTTCATCGCAACGCTCCAGCAATAGAATGATTGCTTTTTGGGCGTACTTCCTGTATGATAATCTCGTATTATTATCCTGTGCATACACGCGCAAATGCAGTTTTGCCCGGATACTTTGCAGACAATTTCTGTAACTATATTACTTACAAAATGAAGAATAAAGATTGAAAAATAAAATTTTTCAATCGCGAGATTTGTGTCTGTGCGCACTTGACACAAACTCGGCATGCGCAAAAAGCGTGCGCAGAAATGAGAGGAAAATATGTGGATCGCAGATCAATGGAAAGATTATGAAGTGCTGGATACCTCCAGCGGAGAAAAGCTGGAACGCTGGGGAGATTATCTTCTCGTGCGTCCCGATCCGCAGGTCATCTGGAATACCCCCCGCAAAAATCCCGGCTGGAAAAAGAAAAACGGCCATTATCATCGCAGCTCCAAGGGCGGCGGCGAATGGGAATTTTTCAATCTGCCCGAGGAATGGAGCATCCATTACCGCGAACTGACCTTCCGTTTAAAGCCGTTTAGCTTCAAACATACCGGTCTGTTTCCGGAACAGGCAACAAACTGGGACTGGTTTGGCAACCTGATTGCCAACGCTGGCCGCCCGGTTAAGGTGCTGAATCTGTTCGCCTACACCGGCGGCGCTACCCTGTCCGCAGCGAAGGCAGGCGCAGCAGTCACCCATGTGGACGCTTCCAAGGGTATGGTTACCTGGGCAAAAGAAAACGCAGCGGCTTCCGGTCTTTCCGATGCTCCGATCCGCTGGCTCGTAGATGACTGTGTAAAATTTGTCGAACGTGAAATCCGCCGCGGCAACCACTATGACGGCATCATCATGGATCCTCCCTCCTACGGCAGAGGTCCTAAAGGCGAAATCTGGAAAATTGAAGAGAGCATCTATTCCTTCATCGAACTGACGACTCAGATTCTGTCCGATGACCCGCTCTTTTTCCTGATCAACTCCTATACAACCGGTCTGCAGCCTGCTGTTTTAAACTATATGATGCAGACTGCCATTACGCCGAAATTCGGCGGACACACCGAAGCATCCGAAATCGGACTGCCCGTTACAGACAGCGGACTGGTGCTGCCCTGCGGCGCGTCCGGACGCTGGAGCAAACAATAGAATGCACGCTCTGCGAGCATTCTATTGTCATGAGTAACGCAGCGTCTCTCACCCCTGCAGCATTCGAACCAATCCCAGAATCCACTTCCGATACCCCGGAATAAGCCGCTCCGCCAGACTGCCCGATGTGTAGCTAATCGGCGGCTCTCCGGGGAAGAAGCAATACATTCGATACAAATAGACTGCGACCATCAGCACTACAATCACGCCCGCAGCCGTCATCAGCCCTTTCGCTTTTTTCCCAAACCCATACCGCATAACCACCAGATAAGCAGCCCATAGAATCCACAGAAGCCCCAGCGGATTCATCTGCATTCCCCTCTGAAACTGCCCTGTGATAAAAAAGAACACCGCCCGCGTCATCCCACAGCCGGGACAGGGCAGACCAAATAAAAACACGGAGGGACAGAACGCATGAAACATCACATGCGCTGCAATATCGTACAAAACAAACACGACAGCAAAGCCCCAATATGCCCCCACATCTTTGCGAATTCTACCAATAATAGCTGTTGTTTTTTTATCTTCCCTTCTCCCTGATATCTTCACCGCAGTTTTTTCTCCTCCAGCCAGATTTTCTTCCCTTCCGTCCGAATCAGTCCTTCCTCCTTCATCCGTCCCAGTTCGCGCATCATCGCGCTGCGGTCCACAAACAGATAGTCCGCACAGTCCGTATAGGAAAACGGTAAAGAAAAACCATCTCTGCCCTTCTGGCGGTTCAAAAACTGAAAATACGTCATCAGCTTCTGCCGCAGCGTCTTCTGCCCCAGCACATCCGCGTGCATCAGCGCACGTTTCTGGGTTCCCATCAGAATTTCCTCCAGAAGCTGCCCGCGCTTTTCATATTTTTTATAAGCCGACGACAGCTTTCTGTCGTTCAAAAAAGCGACCTGGCAGCCGGAACGCGAAATGACGTAGCATACGCCCTCCACATCCGGAAAGCATTTCCGTGTAAAACTCTCCTTCGGCTCATAATAATCCAGAATCCGTCGCTGTCCCTCCTGATTCATACTCTCCAAAAAGGCGGTTCCGCTCAGCATAACGCCTACATTGTCCGCGTCGTCGTCCTGATTCATCAGCACCTGGCGCTTTCCAAACGTCCGGATATTCAACATCCCGTCCGCTGCCAAACGCTCCTGCTGTTCTTTTGTCAAGTCCCAAAAGCCAATAAATTGTTCCATATTTTCACACCATCATGTAGTCTATTTTTGTGCAAACCACTATATTTTGTATTATATCCTATATTTGTTGCTTGTGCAACTATTTTATCAGGACTTCGGTTATATAATAATGCTTGCACTCCACAGTAGAAGAACACTGCCGGAGCATGTCAGATTTTATGTTAAATCTCGAGAAACTGTCATTTACTCCGTTTTCCGAGATTTTTGCACGAAAAAGGAGAGGGAGACTATGAAAATCATCAAGAGGAACGGCTCTGAAGCCACTTTCGATTCCGAAAAAATTGTGGCGGCCATCACAAAGGCCAACAACTCTGAGGAAGGAACCAGACTTTCTCCGGAACAGATTCACGATATTGCAGACTACGTCGAATATAAATGCAACAAGATCGGACGCGCTGTATCCGTAGAAGAAGTACAGGATATGGTAGAAAACCAGATCATGGCAACCGGCGCTTTCGACCTCGCGAAGCACTATGTCCAGTACCGCTATCAGCGCTCTCTGATCCGCAAATCCAACACCACGGATACCCGGATCCTTTCGCTGATCGAATGCAACAACGAAGAGGCCAAACAGGAAAATTCCAACAAAAACCCTACGGTCAACAGCGTACAGCGTGACTACATGGCAGGTGAGGTCAGCCGTGACTTAACCCAGCGCCTTTTACTGCCTTCCGACATCGTAGAGGCCGACCAGAAGGGATTGATTCACTTCCACGATTCCGACTACTTCGCACAACACATGCACAACTGCGACCTCGTAAACCTCGAGGATATGCTGCAGAACGGCACCGTCATCAGCGAAACCAAAATTGAAAAGCCCCACAGCTTTTCCACAGCCTGCAACATCGCGACCCAGATCATCGCGCAGGTGGCAAGCAACCAGTACGGCGGACAGAGTATTTCTCTCGCACACCTCGCGCCTTTCGTACAGGTTTCCCGGGAAAAGATCCGCACCGAAGTTGCCGAAGAAATGAAAATTCTCAACACCCAGGCGACTCCCGAACAGCTCAACGATATCGTGGAAACCCGTCTGCACCGTGAGATCACCAAGGGCGTACAGACCATTCAGTACCAGATCATCACCCTGATGACCACAAACGGCCAGGCACCGTTTTTGACGGTCTTCATGTATCTGAATGAGGCAAAAAATGCGCAGGAAAAAAAGGATCTCGCACTGATTATCGAAGAAACCTTAAAACAGCGCTATCAGGGCGTCAAGAACGAAGCAGGCGTGTGGATTACTCCCGCGTTCCCCAAGCTGATCTATGTGCTCGAGGACGACAACGTGGAAGAGGATTCCGAATACTTCTACCTGACGCAGCTCGCAGCAAAATGCACCGCAAGGCGTCTGGTTCCTGATTATATTTCTGAAAAGAAAATGAAAGAATTAAAAGAAGGCAACTGCTTCCCCGTTATGGGCTGCCGCAGCTGCCTGAGTCCCTGGAAGGATGAAAACGGCAATTACAAATTCTACGGCCGCTTCAACCAGGGTGTCGTGACCATCAACCTACCTGACGTCGCACTTTCCTCCGGCGGGGATTTCAAGAAATTCTGGGAAATTTTCGACGAGCGTCTTGATTTGTGCTATCGCGCCCTGATGCTTCGCCATAAGCGTTTAGAGGGTACGTTATCGGATGCTGCCCCGATCCTCTGGCAGTACGGCGCTCTTGCCCGTCTCAAAAAAGGCGAAACGATCGACAAGCTGCTCTACGGCGGCTACTCTACGATTTCCCTTGGCTATGCTGGTCTGTACGAATGTGTCAAATACATGACCGGCAAATCCCACACCGATCCGGAAGCGACCCCGTTCGCACTGGAAGTCATGCAGCACATGAACGATGCCTGCAACAAATGGAAACGGGAAACCAATATCGCGTTCTCCATTTACGGTTCTCCGATCGAGAGTACAACCTACAAGTTCGCCAAATGCCTGCAGAAGCGTTTCGGCATCATCGAGGGCATAACGGACAAGAACTATATCACCAACAGCTACCATGTGCACGTTACCGAGCCAATCGACGCTTTTTCCAAGCTGAAATTCGAGTCCCAGTTCCAGGCGCTTTCCACCGGCGGAGCGATCAGCTATGTGGAGGTTCCCGACATGCAGGACAACATCCCGGCTGTCATTCAGGTCATGCGCTTTATCTATGACAACATCATGTACGCGGAGTTAAACACCAAGAGCGACTATTGCCAGGAATGCGGTTATACCGGCGAAATTCAGATCGTTGAGGACGAACACAAAAAGCTCATTTGGAAATGTCCGAAATGCGGCTGCACCGATCAGAACAAATTAAACGTCGCAAGGCGTACCTGCGGCTATATTGGCACGCAGTTCTGGAATCAGGGACGGACACAGGAAATTAAAGAGAGGGTGCTTCATCTATAATGAACTACGGTACAATCAAAAACTGTGATATTGCAAACGGAGAGGGCGTGCGAGTTTCCCTTTTCGTCTCCGGCTGCACTCATCACTGCCATAACTGTTTCAATCCGGAAACCTGGAGCTTTTCCTATGGCTCCCCCTTCGATGAACAAGCGCAAAGCAAACTGCTTACACTGCTTTCCCCAGATTATATCGACGGACTGTCCCTGCTGGGCGGAGAACCGTTTGAACCGGATAATCAGCGGGCGCTTGTCCCTTTCCTGAAAAAAGTCCGTGCGCAGTATCCCGGTAAAACAATCTGGTGTTATACCGGCTATACCCTGGAATCAGATCTTTTGTCCGAAAGCCGTGCTCGGTGCGAATGCACGGATGAGATGCTTTCCCTGCTCGATGTCCTCGTTGATGGGGAATTTATCGAGGCTCAGAAAAACATCAGCCTTGCATTCCGCGGCTCCGAAAATCAGCGCCTGATCGACGTTCCCGCAACGCTTTCTTCCGGCAGCGTGGTGTGGCACGGGCTCGTCAGCCAGAATATTTCTATGAAATATTAGAATTTCCTCAGAGCCTTTCGGCAAGTACAACATCTGCTTGTCGGAAGGCTCTGATTCCATGTAAAAGAAAATTTCAGCAGTTACAGTTTTCCCCGCACCGTTTATGAAATCTTCGTGAAATCCAGTCTTTTCCACTTGTTTTTCACTCCCGGTGCAGTATACTTAAAAGCAGGAGGAACAACGGTTCTCCGCTTTTTAAACCACGGAAAATCCGTACTCGTTCCCGCCGGAAAGGATGTGACAGCCGATGGAGATTACAGTCGCGGATGATATCAGCGCCGAGTACCGCGGTCTGGTGCAGAGCATTCTGGACAATCCCGAATTCAAAAAGCTTCAACGGTATAAGCAGCATTTTCAGACAACCCGCTTCATGCACAGTCTGAACGTTTCTTATATCTCCTGGCTCATTGCCAGAAAGCTCGGATGGGATGCCCAAACAGCTGCCCGGGCCGGACTTCTTCATGACTTCTGTGTTTACGATTTCAAAGATAAGCTTCCCAAAGGAGAAATACAGGCCTACTATCATCCCAGAGTGGCCGCCAGCACCAGCGAAAGGCATTTCCTGATTTCCGACAAAGAGCGACAGGCGATCCTGTCCCACATGTTTCCGCTTGGACCTCTTCCCGAAAGCCGGGAGGCATGGTTAATCAGCCTTGCCGATAAACTCTGTGCCATTTCAGAGTTTTGCTGCTTCCGCATTGCTTTGGCACGCAGGCATAAAGTTGTTATCAGCTACGGCTGATCCCAATCCCTGCAAATATTCTATTTTCTCGTACAATAGAATGCATGCTCTGCGAATATTCTATTGTACGAAACAACAAAACGTGCGAAACACCTTCGATCTGAAAGTGTTCCGCACGTTTTTATTCATGACAATAGAATGCTCGCAGAGCGTGCATTCTATTGTTTTCTTACTTACTGCTTCTCCGGAGCGCTGATCTTGATATGAACCTCTCTCAGCTGCTTCTCGTCTACCTCTGCAGGAGCGCCCATCATAACGTCCTGAGCATTCTTGTTCATCGGGAACGGAATAATCTCGCGGATGCTGTCTTCGCCTGCAATCAGCATAACCATACGGTCTACGCCGGGAGCAATCCCTGCGTGCGGCGGTGCGCCGTAGCAGAATGCATTGTACATAGCAGGGAATTTCGCTTTCACATCTTCTTCGCCCAGTCCAACCAGCTGGAACGCTTTTACCATGATCTCAGGATCGTGGTTACGCACTGCACCGGAAGACAACTCGATTCCGTTGCAGACCAGATCGTACTGATATGCCAGAATCTCCAGCGGATCCTGATTCTCCAGCGCTTCTACGCCGCCCTGGGGCATGGAGAAGGGATTGTGGCAAAATTCCAGTTCGCCGGACTCTTCGCCGATTTCGTACATCGGGAAATCAACAACCCAACAGAACTCATAGCATTCTTTTTTCATATAGCCATCGAAGGATGTGCCAACCACCTTGCGGATAACACCTGCAGTCTTCTGTGCAGCGCCCAGAGTGCCTGCGCTCAGGGCTACAAAGTCACCATTCTTTAAGCCAAGAGCTTCTATAACAGCGTCCTTCTTTTCCTGCAAGAACTTCGCAATACCGCCAGTCAGCTCACCGTTTTCATCCATCTTAAACCAGTATGCCTTCTGACCGCTGATCACTTCTACTTCTGCGCACATCTTATCGATCTGCTTTCTGGTACCCTTGAAATCAGGCGCTACAACAGCCTTAACCGTCTTGCCGGCAAAGGGCTCAAAGCCGCAGTCTGCCAGAGCTTCTGTCGCATCCTGAACCATCAGGCTGATTCTCAGGTCAGGCTTATCGGAGCCGTATTTCTCCATAGCTTCTCTGTAGGGAATCCGTTTGAAGGGCGCAGTAGAGGCTTCATGATAAATACCATACTTTGCAAAAATCGGAGGAAGAACATCTTCCAGAACAGCAAAGACATCTTCCTGATTGGCAAATGCCATTTCCATATCCAACTGATAGAACTCACCCGGAGAACGGTCTGCTCTCGCATCCTCGTCTCTGAAACAGGGAGCAATCTGGAAATAACGGTCAAAGCCAGAAGCCATCAGCAGCTGCTTGAACTGCTGCGGAGCCTGAGGCAGCGCGTAAAACTTACCCGGATGCTTTCTGGCAGGAACCAGATAGTCTCTTGCACCCTCCGGAGAAGAGCAGGTCAGGATCGGCGTTGTAATTTCCATGAAATCATGGGCAACCATTGCGGAACGAAGATCTGCTACAATCTTGCTTCTTAATACGATCTTGGATTTTACCTCCGGATTTCTGAGATCCAAATAACGGTATTTCAGTCTTGTATTTTCATCTGCTTCTTTCGAACGGTTAATCTGGAACGGAAGCTCCTGATACTGACATTTGCCCAGTACCTTAACGGTTTCGGGAACTACTTCAATATCCCCGGTTGCCAGCTTCGGGTTCTTCGAGCTGCGCTCTCGCACGGTTCCTGTTACTTCAATGGTAGACTCTGTATTGATTGCAGAAAACTGCTCCATCAGATCTTCTGTTTCAACGACGATCTGTGTCGTTCCATAAAAATCTCTCAGGATAACAAATCCGAGATTTTTGCTCACCTTACGGATGTTCTCAAACCATCCGACCAGAGTTACTTTTTCTCCTGCGTTTTCCAGTCTGAGCTGGCCGCAGTTGTGTGTTCTTCCCTGCATCTGTATTCTCACATCTCCTTTTGCGATATCAATCCATATGTAACAAATTATACCACCCTGCAAACAGGCACGTCAATATGTGGTGTTGGAAATTCACGCGCCATTTTATGAGTAAAAAGAGCTGCAAAGCAGTGGAAAACATCAAAGATGCGATTCATGACAATAGAATGTTTCAAGTGAACTGTGGAACAGAAAAACCCGTAGAACCGAAGTTCTACGGGCATCTTACGCTTGAGCACAATATTTAAAATTTAATTTCCTATGTTCGAATTACTCGATGATGGAAACTACACGGCCGGAACCAACGGTTCTGCCGCCTTCACGGATAGCGAAGGTAAGACCCTGCTCCATAGCTACGGGATGGATCAGTTCGATGGTCATCTCTACGTTATCACCAGGCATGCACATCTCTGTGCCAGCAGGCAGTTCGCAAACGCCGGTAACGTCAGTTGTACGGAAGTAGAACTGAGGTCTGTAGTTGTTGAAGAAAGGTGTATGACGGCCGCCTTCATCCTTGGTCAGAACGTAAACCTGAGCGGTGAATTTGTGGTGGCAGGTAACAGTGCCGGGTTTTGCCAGAACCTGTCCTCTTTCGATTTCAGTTCTCTGAATACCACGCAGCAGAGCGCCGATGTTATCACCAGCCTGTGCCTCATCCAGCATCTTACGGAACATTTCGATACCGGTTACAACAGTCTTCTTGGTCTCTTCTTTGATACCAACGATTTCTACTTCATCATTCAGATGCAGAACGCCTCTCTCAACACGGCCAGTAGCAACAGTACCACGACCTGTGATGGTGAATACGTCCTCGACAGGCATCAGGAAAGGCTTGTCGGTGTCACGCTTAGGATCCGGAATGTACTCGTCAACAGTGTGCATCAGCTCAAGGATCTTGTCGCCCCACTCGCTGTTAGGATCTTCCAGAGCCTTCAGAGCAGAACCTCTGATGATCGGGCAGTCATGGAAATCGTACTCTTCCAGCTGCTCGGTAACTTCCATCTCAACCAGCTCAAGCAGTTCTTCGTCGTCTACCATATCGCACTTGTTCAGGAAAACAACAATGTAAGGAACGCCTACCTGACGGGACAGCAGGATGTGCTCTTTGGTCTGAGCCATAACACCATCAGTTGCAGCTACAACCAGGATAGCGCCGTCCATCTGAGCTGCACCAGTGATCATGTTCTTAACGTAGTCAGCATGTCCAGGGCAGTCAACGTGTGCGTAATGTCTCTTCTCGGTCTCGTATTCAACGTGAGCGGTAGAAATGGTGATACCACGTTCTCTTTCTTCGGGAGCCTTATCGATATTATCGAAAGCAACTGTTTCGCCGGTGCCCAGTCTCTCATGAAGAACCTTAGTAATAGCAGCAGTCAGAGTTGTTTTACCATGGTCAACGTGGCCGATGGTACCAATGTTACAATGGGGCTTTGTTCTTTCAAATTTAGCTTTAGCCATTTCTTGTAATCCTCCTTAATTCAGTGAGTTAGTTTTAATTTGAACCAGCTATTATTGATTATATTCGATAATAGCTGGATTTTCAAGTACAATTTCACGGTGTAAACTTCTTCCTCTGCACAGTTTCTCATGCGGACATGAAACCTGTACCCGGGAAGATGCGAATGAACTGCAACAGTAAATCAGATTATTTTGCTTTTGCTGCCAGTACCTTCTCCTGCACGTTCTTCGGAACCTGTTCGTACTTTTCAAAGAACATGGAGTAGTTACCACGACCCTGAGTCTTGGAACGCAGGTCTGTGGAGTAACCGAACATTTCAGCAAGCGGTACATAAGCTTTTACCATCTTGCCGCCGCCGATATCGTCCATACCTTCGATACGTCCGCGGCGGGAGTTGATATCTCCGATTACATCACCCATGTATTCTTCAGGCATGGTTACTTCAACCTTCATGATAGGCTCCAGCAGAACCGGATTACCCTTCTGCATAGCTTCCTTGAATGCAAGGGAACCAGCGATGTGGAATGCCATTTCAGAGGAGTCGACTTCATGGTAGGAACCGTCGTATACATTTGCATGTACGCCCAGAACCGGGAAGCCGCCCAGAATACCAGCCTTTGTAGCCTCTTCGATACCTTCGCCTACAGCAGGGATATATTCCTTCGGGATCGCGCCGCCGACAACGGTGGACTCGAACTTGAAGGTTTCCTCGCCGTTAGGATCCATAGGCTCGAACTTAACTTTACAGTGACCATACTGACCACGACCACCGGACTGCTTCGCATACTTGCTGTCCACATCAACGGCCTTGGTGAAGGTCTCTTTGTAAGCAACCTGAGGAGCACCTACATTAGCCTCTACCTTGAATTCACGCAGCAGACGGTCTACGATGATCTCCAGATGCAGCTCGCCCATGCCGGCGATGATAGTCTGGCCTGTCTCCTGATCGGTATGCTGACGGAAGGTAGGATCTTCTTCTGCAAGCTTTGCAAGAGCAATACCCATCTTATCCTGACCTGCTTTGGTCTTAGGCTCGATTGCCAGCTCAATAACGGGTTCAGGGAATTCCATGGACTCCAGGATTACCGGATGCTGCTCATCACAGATGGTATCACCGGTTGTAGTAAACTTGAAGCCTACTGCAGCAGCGATATCACCGGAATAAACCTTTTCCAGCTCCATTCTCTTGTTTGCATGCATCTGCAGGATACGTCCAACACGTTCCTTTTTATCTTTTGTTGCATTCAGCACATAAGAACCAGCGTTCATAGTACCGGAATACACACGGAAGTAAGCAAGCTTACCTACGAAGGGGTCTGTCATGATCTTGAATGCCAGAGCAGAGAACGGCTCATCATCAGAAGAATGTCTGACAACCTCATTGCCTTCCAGATCCACACCTTTAATCGGAGGGATATCAAGAGGAGAAGGCATATACTCTACGATTGCATCCAGAAGCTTCTGTACGCCCTTGTTCTTGTATGCGCTTCCGCAGCATACCGGAACAGCGGTACATTCGCAGGTGCCTTTTCTCAGAGCTGCTTTCAGCTCGTCAACAGAGGGCTCCTCACCTTCCAGATAAGCCATCATCAGATCGTCATCCAGCTCGCAGATCTTCTCTACCATCTCAGAACGATACAGCTCAGCTTCATCCTTCATATCTTCCGGGATATCAACGATAGAAATATCATCGCCCTTATCGTCATTGTAGATGTAGGCTTTCATTTCGAACAGATCGATCAGACCCTTAAAGTCTTCTTCTTTACCGATGGGCAGCTGAACACAGATTGCGTTCTTGCCCAGACGAGTTTTGATCTGCTCTACTGCGCCATAAAAGTTTGCACCCAGGATATCCATCTTATTGATGAATGCCATACGGGGTACATTGTAGGTATCAGCCTGACGCCATACGTTCTCAGACTGAGGTTCTACACCGCCCTTTGCACAGAACACGCCGACAGCGCCGTCCAGTACACGCAGGGAACGCTCAACTTCTACTGTGAAGTCAACGTGTCCAGGGGTATCAATGATATTGATACGACACTCTTCTGCGCCGGGCTTTGCTTTGCAATTTTCCTGCAAGGTCCAGTGACAGGTGGTAGCAGCAGAAGTAATTGTAATACCTCTCTCCTGCTCCTGAGCCATCCAGTCCATGGTTGCAGTACCTTCATGAGTATCACCAATTTTATAGTTAACACCGGTATAATACAGGATACGCTCGGTGGTGGTAGTTTTACCAGCATCGATGTGAGCCATAATACCGATATTTCTGGTTCTCTCTAAGGGATATTCTCTTCCAGCCAAAGGTTTTTCCTCCTAATTGAATCAGCCAGAAGCAACTGCAACGCTCTTCTGCATTACAGATTCGATTAGAATCTGTAATGAGAGAATGCCTTGTTCGCTTCAGCCATCTTATGAACGTCTTCTTTTCTCTTCACGGAAGCACCGGTATTGTTCGATGCATCCAGGATCTCGTTAGCCAGTCTCTCTTCCATGGTCTTCTCGCCTCTTTTGCGGGAGAACATGGTCAGCCAGCGAAGACCAAGAGCCTGACGTCTGTCAGCTCTGACTTCGATCGGCACCTGATAGGTTGCGCCGCCGATACGTCTTGCTTTGACTTCCAGAACAGGCATGATGTTGTTCATTGCCTCTTCAAATACTTCCAGAGCCGGTTTGCCGGCTTTTTCTTCTACTCTTGCAAATGCGCCGTATACAATCTTCTGTGCAACGCCTCTCTTACCATCCAGCATGATGTTATTGATCAGCTTGGTTACAACCTTGTCGTTGTATAAAGGATCTGCTAATACGTCTCTTTTCTGAATATGTCCTTTACGTGGCACGTTTCTTCCCTCCTTAATCATCTCAATTAATTCATCGGTACTCACATGTGTCATCTAATGTGTTCGTGCGGTCTATCTCATCGCGTAAGCGAACTGCAGATTTCTCTGCATAAGAATTCCAACACTTAAAATTAGTTTCCGTTTGTGGTACTTCCAGCTACCGCGGATTATTTCTTAGCGGCTTTAGGTCTCTTAGCGCCGTATTTGGATCTTGCCTGACGTCTGTTTGCAACGCCTGCGGTATCCAGGGTACCTCTGATGATGTGGTATCTGGTACCAGGTAAGTCCTTAACACGTCCGCCTCTGATCAGAACAACGGAGTGCTCCTGCAGATTGTGGCCTTCACCGGGAATGTAGCTGGTTACTTCGATTCCGTTGGAAAGACGTACTCTGGCGATCTTTCTAAGAGCGGAGTTAGGCTTTTTAGGAGTCGCTGTCTTAACAGCTGTGCACACGCCTCTCTTCTGCGGGGAAGAGGTATCGGTTGCCTTCTTGTGAAGGGAGTTGTAACCTCTCTGCAGAGCCGGTGCTGTAGACTTCTTTACAGATGTCTGACGTCCTTTTCTTACTAACTGGTTAAATGTTGGCATTCTGTTTCACCTCCTGCGATTTTTCTCTCTTGCTCTATTCTTGACCGGTTCTCCGGTCTTATTCATACATAGTAAAGGTTTACTTTCATGCGAAGCTATGTCCAGAAACAAACTGCACTCAACCTGCGGTTCTATCAGGATAAAACCGCTGTTTTACAGCAATTTTCGCGCATCAAAATAAAATCCTCTCCCAATGCATGCTCTCCTAGTATAAGTGCTTTTAATTGCCGTGTCAAGCGGTTTTTCTACTTTTTTGCGGGATTTTCCGGCAAAGAAACGGCAGGAAAATCGCTTTCCGGATTTGCTGAAGGGTAAGCACAAACACACCGCCAGACATGCACATAAAAAAGAATCCTGCGAAGCAGGATTCTTCGCCTGCGGCGGGTCGCGCAAGCGACATTCTTCCATTCCGCTGCAGTGCGATCCGCGCGGAGCGTTTCTTATCGTATGGAAACGAAGTTTCCTATACGATAAGAAAACAGGCGGATGCTCATTTTGAGGAACATCCGCCTGCTCTGTTTCTTCATTTGTAACAATAGAAGGTTCGCAGAGCGTGCATTCTATTGTGTACGACACCGGCATTTTTGCAAGGTGTACTTTTTATTGTTGAATGGAACACCCGGGTCAGATTACTCCTCGCCGTTTTCTTCTGCTTCGGCTTCCTCGTCCAGTTCTTCGTCGATGTCCTCGTCCAGAATCGCTTCCTCTTCGGGAAGTTCTTCATCGGTTACATCTTCGTCAGTGGTTTCTTCCAGCAGCTCGTCATCCTCTTTGGATTTCTTTTCCGCTGCTGTAGCTTCTGCAGCAAGTCTTGCTTCCTCTTCTGCTCTGGCTGCGCGCTCTGCTTCCTCAGCGGCAATCATCGCATCCGTGTTTAACTTGACATTGCGGTAACGTTTCATACCGGTACCAGCAGGAATCAGCTTACCGATAATAACGTTTTCCTTCAGACCGATCAGCGGATCAGCCTTACCCTTGATCGCTGCTTCCGTCAGAACCTTCGTGGTTTCCTGGAAGGATGCGGCAGACAGGAAGGAGTTTGTTGCCAGAGCAGCCTTGGTAATACCGAGCATTACCTGTTTGCCCTCAGCAGGCTTCTTGCCGGCTGCGATCAGCTCTTCGTTTAAGTCCTCGTAATCCAGAACGTCAACCATTGTGCCGGGCAGATATTCGGTATCACCGCTTTCCTCGATGCGGATCTTCTTCAGCATCTGACGAACGATAACCTCGATATGCTTATCACAGATATCTACACCCTGCAGACGATATACACGCTGTACTTCACGGAGCATGTAATCCTGAACGGCGCGGATGCCCTTGATCTTTAACAAATCGTGCGGGTTTACAGAACCCTCTGTCAGCTCATCGCCGGCCTCTAATTCCTGACCGTCAACAACCTTGATACGGGAACCGTAAGGGATCAGGTAAGTCTTGCTCTCGCCGGTTTCCTTATTGGTAATGATAATTTCCCGCTTCTTCTTGGTATCCTTAATAACAGCAGTTCCGCCGAACTCTGCGATAATCGCAAGACCCTTCGGCTTTCTTGCTTCGAAAAGCTCCTCGACACGGGGAAGACCCTGTGTGATATCGTCACCAGCGACACCGCCGGAGTGGAAGGTACGCATCGTCAGCTGTGTACCGGGCTCACCGATAGACTGCGCTGCGATAATACCAACTGCTTCACCAACCTGTACCGCTTCGCCGGTCGCCATGTTCGCGCCGTAGCACTTTGCACAGATACCGCTCTTGGAACGACAGGTCAGGATGGTACGGATCTTCACTTCCTCCACAGGCTCGCCCTTCTTATTGACACCTGTTTCCATAATCCGTTTTGCACGGCCGGGTGTGATCATGTGGTTTGCACCGACGATCAGCTCGCCGTCCTTATCATAAATGTCTTCACAGGAATACCGTCCTGTAATTCTGTCTTTTAAGCCTTCGATGGTTTCCTTGCCGTCCATGAACGCTTTTACAGACATGCCCGGAATCTTATCCCTGCCTTCTGCACAATCGATCTCACGGATGATCAGCTCCTGGGATACGTCTACCATTCGACGGGTCAGATAACCGGAGTCCGCAGTACGCAGAGCGGTATCGGACATACCTTTTCGTGCGCCATGGGCAGACATGAAGTATTCCAGTACGTCCAGACCTTCACGGAAGTTGGACTTGATGGGCAGCTCGATCGTACGACCGGTTGTATCCGCCATCAGACCACGCATACCTGCCAGCTGCTTGATCTGCTGGTTGGAACCACGGGCACCGGAGTCCGCCATCATGAAGATGTTGTTGTATTTATCCAGACCCTTTAACAGTACGTCGGTCAGCTCTTTATCGGTTTCCTGCCAGGTCTCGACAACGGCACGGTAACGCTCTTCTTCTGTGATCAGACCACGGCGGAAGTTTCTGCCGATCTTATCTACAGTCTTCTGAGCCTCAGCCAGCATCTCTGCCTTCTGTGCAGGCACAGTCATATCGGAAATGGATACGGTCATAGCAGCTCTGGTGGAATACTTGTAACCGATTGCCTTAACGTCATCCAGAACCTCTGCGGTCTTGGAAGCGCCGTGGGTATTGATTACTTTTTCCAGAATCTGCTTTAACTGCTTCTTACCAACATGGAAGTCAACCTCCAGCTTTAAGAGGTTTTCCGGCTGGGTACGGTCTACATAGCCCAGGTCCTGAGGCAGGATCTCGTTGAAGATAAATCTGCCCAGTGTGGATTCTACGAATCCTGTTACGGTCTCGCCCTCTGCATTGACCTTGCTCATGCGGACATGGATGCGGGAATGCAGGGTGCAGGCTTTATTTTCATAAGCCAGAATGGCTTCGTTTACGCTCTTGAAGTATTTTCCTTCGCCGACAGAACCGGGACGTTCCTGGGTCAGGTAATAAATA
>ULQA01018478.1_pt1 | contig 17176 bp, 16 predicted proteins | sample 1954001 | NCBI WGS metagenome assembly ULQA01 (sample SAMEA4835643, study PRJEB28245) | human gut metagenome | biome: gut microbiome; material: fecal sample | place: Denmark | collected 2008 | reverse complement strand
AGCAGCCGCTTGATGGACAGCGCGATCTTGCCGTCCGGTGCCACATTGATGACCTGCACCTTCACGGTGTCGCCGTCATGCAGCACGGCTGCAATGTCCTGCACATACTCGTTGGACACCTCAGAAATGTGGACCATGCCCACGCGGCCCTCCGGCAGCGCAACGAATGCGCCAAACGGTTTTACGCCGGTGACACGACCTTCAAAAATATTCCCTACCTCAATCGCCAAAACTCAATACTCCTTGTTGACTAATGTGTTTCCCGCCGGCCGCAAGCCGCTCGGGGCGCGGCATCAGTTGCCCGTCACATCCACGAAGATGCGCTCGTTAGCCGCCGCATAATTGTAAGAGTCCCGCGCGACCCACTCGGTCACGTCGTCCGAGTCGCCGCTGAGGATGCGCTGCATCTCCTCGTTCTGGGTCTTCTGCTGGTCGATCTGCTCCTGCAGGGTGTCCAGCTCCGCTTTCTTGGAGCTGAGCGCCACCTGATTTGCGATGTACGCCGCCAGCATACTCAGCAAAAGCAGAAGGAAGAGCAGTTTCAGCACAGCGCCCACGACGGACGCCTTTCTCTTCCGCTTTTTCCGGCTCGGATTTGCCATAACACAGTGCCTCCCGTTTTCGGACAGCAGGCCCAATGCGCCTGTACTCTCACTTTGATACGTTTGAATTATACAACATACGCCGTGGTGTTGGCAAGCTCTTTTTCTGTTTTTTTGCAAGTCTTTTTTCGTTCCGCCGTACTTTGGCGGCGGCGCGGGCGGCTTTCCACGGGGCGATGCACCGGGCGGCGAGCCGCACCGGCCCCAGCAGCAGTTTCCCCGCAAAAGCTTCAGCAGCGGCGAACAGAGGCCGCAGCGCTGCCTGCACTGCCCCGGCGGCGCAGAACGCCGCCAGCGCCATATAGCCCCGCAGCTGCCCGGCCTGACTCTGGGAGACGGCGTAGCTCTGCAAAGCCATCAGCACGGCTCCCACAAAAAGCATATCCGGCAGGAACGCGGCCCTGCCCCGGGTGGGCAGAACGGCCCGCGCCGCGCCCAGCACACCGCCCAGCACCGCGCAGGCCGCCATCTCCTGCCCCACCGCCCCGGGCGAAAGCGCCGGGCCCATCACCGGACGAGACGGCGCAGAAAGCCGCCCGGCGTATGCTCTGCGGTGTATTCCAGCGTGTCCACCCGGCCTGTAAGCTTGACTTCGCCTTTGTCGAGGTCGAGGCTGGTGACGCTCAGCTCGGCCCCGGTGAGTTCCAGCGTCCCTTTCGAGGTGAGCATCGCCGCCCCCTCGGCGTCGCAGCGGATGACCCGCCGCACACCGGTGACGGTCAGCTTGTTCCGCCCCTCCAGGATGAGGTCATGAGGCAGCGCCTGCTCCGGCTTTGCGTCCTGTTGTTTCATGACATTCCCCTCCCCTTTTCTGCCATCTTATGCAGGGCGGGGCGGGGTCATACCGGATTTACTCGGCTTTCGGGGCGTCGTGGGCGGCTGCCAGCACGTTGTCCTGCTCGATGATCTCGTACATCTCGCGGGCCACGTCCTTGGTGCGGGGCTCCACGTCGGAGAGGACCTTCACCTTGATGGGCCGGTTGCCGAAGGTGACCTCGATGATGTCGCCGGCCTTAACGGCCTGGCTGGCCTTGGCGGTCTTGCCGTTGATGAGGATGCGGCCCGCGTCGGCCACCTCGTTTGCCACCGTGCGGCGCTTGATGAGCCGCGAAACTTTCAGATATTTATCTAAACGCATTTCTAAACTCCTTGTATCAGCCTCTCAGTCTCGCTGTCGCTCGACAGCTCCCCTAGTAGGGGAGCCTCTGGCGAAGAGGCAAAGCTTTACGATATGCCAAAGCCTCCCCTATTAGGGGAGGTGGCACGCCGTAGGCGTGACGGAGAGGTTGTTCCTCTATTAAAAAAGCCGCCGGGCCTAAAGGTTCCGGCGGCGATGGGTTTTCTCTTACAGGGTGTCCTTCAGAGCCTTGCCCGGCTTGAACACGATGCTCTTGGAAGCAGCGATGGTGATGGCCTCGCGGGTGCGGGGGTTGATGCCCTGACGCTCAGCGCGCTCACGCACCTCGAAGGTGCCGAAGCCGGAGATGGAGATCTTCTCACCCTCGGCCATGGCCTTGCCCAGTGCCTCGAATGCAGCGTTGACAGCCATCTCGGCGCTCTTCTTGCTCATCTCAGTGTTTGCCGCAACCTGTGCGATCAGATCGGTCTTGGTCATAATAAAAGCCTCCACAATATTCTCAACATTTTCTATTCGAGCAGACGGTCTGACCGTCTGGTACCCGTTTACGTTTCGTCCGCTTCCAGCCTCTGGGTGAAGCGCTTTGCCGCAAAGGTCAGTGCCTCTTCAGCGTCCACACCGGCCAGACGCATGGCATCGGCGGCGGCCAGCAGCAGCTCACCGGCGTTCTCTGCCGTCTGCTGTGCGTCCCACGCGGCCTTGGCGCTGTCCAGAGTCCTGGCCGCACCGGCGGCATCCTCCGGCCCGCAGCCGAACCGCGCGGCCCGTTTCTGGAGCTTCTGGGCGCGCATCAGGGCGGGCAGGGTGGCCGGGACGGTGTCCAGCTCATCGGCCAGAGTCGTGCGGCCCTTTTCCTTATTTTTGAGCGCATCCCAGCTGTTTATACCAGCATTTTCCGCCGCAGAGGAAGCAAAGATGTTCGGGTGGCGGAAGACCAGCTTCTCGCACACCTCGCGGCAGACCTTTTCCATGTCAAAACGGCCCCGCTCCTCCTCGATGACGGTGTGGAACACCACCTGCATCAGGACGTCGCCCAGCTCTTCCTGCATCATGACAGGATCGTCAGCGTCGATGGCTTCCAGCGCCTCGCACGTTTCTTCCAGAAAGTTTTTCCGGATAGAAGCGTGGGTCTGGACTTTGTCCCACGGACAGCCGTTCTCCCCATCTCTCAGGATGCGGATGATCTCCACGAGGTCTTCCGCCGTATAGTGTTCCCTCGGCGTCCAGTCCTGCATGGGGCGTCTCCTTTCCGCATTCCGAAAACATCTGCGAACAGATTCAAATTGTACCGCAGAATCTGCCGAAATGCAAGGGTACAAGCGCATTTTCCGGCTTTTTGCGGCAAAATTTTTCATTTCATTCACAACAAAAGGCGGCATCCCCCGGGGGACACCGCCCTGCGTGGGCTTTTTAGCTTACAGCTGTGCGCCGCACTTGTTGCAGAACAGCGCGTCGTCCGAGACGGGCGCGCCGCACTGGGGGCAGGTCTTGGCCTCGTTGTCCTCGGGCTTTTCCTCGGCAGGCTCTGCGGCTGCGTCAGCCGTCACGTCGGCAGCGGCCTCTTCCGTATCCTCGAAAGTCGTCTCAATGACGGTATCCGGCTCGAGAGAGGCTTTCAGGTCGGAGAGCTCCTGCTCGATGTTGGCGATCATCTCGATGTATTTGTCCACAAGGGGCTGGTTCTCCTCGTTGCCCTTGGCCAGACTATACACCAGAGCGCCCAGCTGGCGCTGCGCCTTGTACAGCTTGCTCTGCGCATTCACGATCTTTGCCTGGGTGCGGCCCTTTTCGGCCAGATCCAGCGCGGCATTCTTGCCTTTCTCGGCATACTCGAGGCCCATTTCCTTGATCTTATTGAAGTCCATAAAAGACACCTCACTTGTCTATGCCCGGGGTGGGCAGCACTCCTCTGCGTTTTCTGCTCAGGCTGTCCCTGTGCCGCCGGAGATTATTTTCATTATAGCGCACTCCCGGGGGGAATGCAACGAATCCCACCCAAGTTTTACAGAATCGTGCGGATTTGGAAACAGTTTTTTCGCAATTTGCACACTTTCCGCGTTCTGATGTCCTTTATACCTCGCCTGCGTAGAACTCGCGCAGCATACTGTCGGCGGGCAGAAGCTCCAGCTCCACCGGGGCCACATGCTCGAAGCGGCGGGCCGTCTCGTCCCAGAGCTCCGCATTGTGGCCTTCCAGCGTGAAGCGCTGGCTCACCGGGCGCAGGAGCTTTGCGATGAGGCCCAGCTCGTAGGTGAAGGAAGTGTCCAGCAAAAAGTCTGCCGTAGTCTTGAAGCCCTTGATATACCGAGTCTCGCCGTCGAGGACTCTGTCCCACATGGCAAGGGTCTTGGCGGGGCTGCGGCCCCGGGCTGCGGCATCCCGCAGGGTGCGGCGGCAGAGGCGGATGTCCTGGGTGTTGATGACACGGCGGCCATCAATGCAGTATTCCTCCCGCAGGCCGGCGTAGATGCGGTAGACGTCGTCGCCTTTCACAAGGCCCGTCAGCTCAGGGTTCAGGGCGTGGATGCCCTCCACGATGCAGACGCCGCCCTTGAGGTCCAGCGTCTCCGTCTCGGAAGAGCGGGACTCGGTGGTGAAGTCGTAGATGGGCAGCACGGTCTTTCCGGTAGTGCTCAAATCGCTGAGGCACTGGCGGATGAGGGGCATATCCAGCGTGTCGGGGTTCTCGTAGTCCAGCGTACCGTCGGGCAGGCGGGGGTAATACTGAGCGCCTTTGAAGAAGTTATCCAGACTGATGACATGGGCCGGGGTGCCGGAGGCTTCCAGAGCCTCGGCCACCTTATGAGCTGAAGTCGTCTTGCCGCTGGCCGACGGACCGGTGAGCATGACGATCTTGGCGCGGGAGTCCTTGATCTTCTGGGCAGCATAGGCCACCCGCTGGCGGTAGCTCTTCTCGCTCATCTCCGCCAGCGCCGCCGGGCTCTGGGCGGCGACGTTGTACAGGTCTATCTCAACCAGACGTTTCGGTACCCAAATCGTGATCATAAAAAACAGCCACTCCTTTTTTCCGTTCCAGCACTTCGTCGAAACGCTGGATGTATTCTGTCGGATACTTGAAATTAAAGATGCGCTGCATCCGCTTGCCACCGTCGGCCACCAGCTTGGTGCTGCCGCCTGCGCCGGCCGAGAGGATGGTCTGGACTTCTTCCATGATATAGATATTATAATACCCCTCGTGGCCCGGCTTGCACCAGCCCACGTTTTCCAGGTTTTGGAGGGTATTTTTCTGACGATAGAGGTAGTAGGGCCGATAGCCCGCCTCGGCCAGCAGATGGCACTTTTCCAGCATGGCGGCCACATCGGCGTAGTCGTTCTCCTTCTGGTCCTCGATGACGATGCGGGAGGCCCGCTTGAGGGTCAGGGTGTGGACTGTGATGTTCTCAGGGTCGAGGGCGATGGCCTGACGCAGGCTCTTCTCGAACCCTTCCACCGTGTCGCCGGGCAGACCCGCGATGAGGTCCATGTTGATGTCGTCGTGGCCTGCGGCCCGGGCCTCGGCATAGCAGTCGAGGATGTCCTGAGCCGAGTGCTTGCGGCCAATGTTCTCCAATACTTCATCCGAGAAGGTCTGCGGATTGATGGAGATGCGGGTCGCACCGTATTCCTTGATGACGGCCAGCTTTTCGGCGTCGGTGCAGTCGGGGCGTCCGGCTTCCACCGTGTATTCCACGATGGTGGAAAGGTCGAAGCAGTCCCGCACCGTCCCCATGAGCTGGCGCAGCTGCGCTGCCGAGAGGCTGGGGGGGGTGCCGCCGCCGATGTAGATGCTGCAGAGCATCAGCCCGGCCTTGTCAGCCTCGTCCCGGATGGCCTCGACCTCTCTGCACAGGCAGTCCACATAGGGCTGCACCAACTTGCGGTCACGGTCGAGGTTGCAGCTGACGAAGCTGCAATAGCTGCACCGGGAGGGGCAGAACGGGATGCCGATATAGAGGCTGTAGGTCTTGGGCGCACTGCCTGCTTTCAGGATAGGCTCCTGCAAGTCTGCGATGGCCTTGGCCATGCCGTATTTTTCGGGCGAGCAGTCGAAGCGCTTGAGGAAGAAATCGTCGATTTCCTCTTCCGTCCAGCCTGCGGCCCGCTTGTCGTGGACAAGGCGCACCGGGCGGACGCCGGTCATCTTGCCCCAGGGCGGGCGGATACCCGTCCAGCTGCGCAGCAGGTCATAGGTCAGGCTGGCCAGCGCAAATTCCGGCGTCTCGCCGCCCTCTTCCACGGGAATGGGCAGAGGTGCTTCGGCGGTCTGGCTCTTGCCGCCCTGCCGCACCATGGCCCAGAGCTTGTCAGGCCGCTTCTCGGCCCAGACGCAGTCTGCGCCGTCCTCGGGCGGGGTGAGGGTGAGCGGGGCCATTGGGTAGAACAGGCGGACGAGGTGCTCCACCTCGTAGCCCGAGCCGAGGCCCGTGATATAGATATTCATGTGAAATCCCGCCTTTTTATGCGTTTCTCAGCGCATTTTTGATATAGAAGTTGGTGGCGGCCTCCTGCCCGAAGGTGGAGAAATCGCCGTGGCCGGGCAGCACCTGCGCCTCGGCCGGGACGGGCAGGGCCGCGAACTTGCGCAGGCTCTCGTCCATCTTCCGGCTGTCGCCGCCCTCGAGGTCGGTGCGGCCGATGCTGCCCTGAAAGACCGTGTCGCCCACGAAGAGATAGTTTTCGCACAGCAGTACCACGCTGCCCTCAGTGTGACCGGGGGTGTGCCAGACAGTGAAGCTCAGCTCGTCGAGGGGGATGACCTCGCCCTCTTCGTAGCCGCTGTCCGAACCATTGAGGGGCAGCAGCTGGGTCCCCCGACAGTCGGCGGGCTCACAGTAGAGCTTTGCGCCCCACTCGCGGCTCAGGACCCCCGCACTGCCCACATGGTCGTAGTGGCCGTGGGTGCAGAGGATAAGGCTCAGCTTGCCGCCGTGCTCCTTTAAGATCTTATCGTACTCCTGCACCTCGGCGGCGGGGTCGATGACCACCGCGTTGCCTGCGTCCGAGATGAGCAGGAAACTGTTGGTGTAAAACGGCGCAGGGCCGACCAGATGAAATGCCTTCATGGTTTATTTTTCTCCTTTATGCCACTCGTCGGTGTCGATGACGATGGTGCAGGGGCCTTCATTGACCAGCGACACCTGCATATCCGCGCCGAACTCGCCATGCTGGACATCCTTGAGGCCCTGCTTGTTCATCTCGGCGAGGAACAGCTCGTAGGCGTCCACAGCCAGCGGCGGTCTTGCCGCCTTGATGAAGCTGGGACGGAAGCCCTTCTTCGTGTCGCCGTAGAGGGTGAACTGACTCACCACCAGTGCAGAGTACCCGAGGTCCTTTGCGCTGAGGTTCAGCTTGTCGTTTTCGTCCTTGAAAATGCGCAGGCCCGCGCATTTTTCAGCCAGCTTCGGCACGATGTCGAGAGTATCGGTGTCCTTGACGCCCAGCAGGATAACGAGGCCAGGGCCGATGGAGCGCGGCTCGCCGCCGTTGACCCGGACGCTGGCCGAGGATACGGCCTGAATGACTGCACGCATATTAGCTCCTTGTTACCTTGAGCACATCCTTGACTTTGGACAGACGGGCCACGACCCGGTTGAGGTGCTCTGTATTGTTGATGCCGATGGTCAGGCTGATGACGGCACAGTTGTTCTCCACCTGACGGGCGTTCATGGCGTAGATGGGGACGCGGATGTCAGCCAGCGCGGCCAGCACATCGGACAGCAGCTCGTTGCGGTTGAGAGCGATGATCTCCAGACCGGCCTTGTAGCTGTCCTTGACGCTGTCGGCCCAGTAAGCCTTGACCCAGCGGGGGGCGTTGGAGGGGTCTTTCATGCTGGACACCGCGTTGGCGCAGCTCTGTTTGTGGATGGAGACGCCGAAGCCCCGGGTGATGAAGCCCACGATGGGGTCGCCGGGCAGAGGCGAGCAGCACTTTGCAAACTTGATGGGGGTGTTATCGAAGCCCTCCACCACTACGCCGTCAGTGGCGTGGACGCGGCTCAAATCGACCTTCGGCAGATCCTCCACCGACTTGTTCTCAGCAGCCTCGGCGGCCTTGAGCTTCTGCCACTCCTCTTTGAGCTTGGGCAGGCAGTTGGCGATGGTCATGCCGCCGTAGCCGATGGCAGCGTAAATTTCCTCCGCGTTGTTCTGGCGCAGACGACGGCTGCAGCTGCCCACGAACTCATCCAGCTGGTCGTCGGGGATGAAGATCATCTCCCGGCGCAGCTCTTTGGCCAGCGCGTCGCGGCCCTGCTGGATGTTCTCCTCGCGGCGCATCTTCTTGAACCAGTTGCGTATCTTGCTCTTGGCCTCGCTGGTGCGCACGATCTTGAGCCAGTCGCGGCTGGGGCCTTTGTCCGCCGGGCCGAGGATGACTTCAATGATCTCGCCCGTCGCCACGACGTGGTCGATGGGGACGATGCGGTTGTTGACCTTACAGCCCACCATCCGGTTGCCGACGGCAGAGTGGATGGCGTAGGCAAAGTCGATGCAGTTTGCGCCCGCAGGCAGGTTGATGACGTCGCCCTTCGGGGTGAAGGCAAAGACCTCCTCCGGCAGCAGGTCGCTCTTCAAATCGTGGAGCAGGTTGCCAGAATCCTCGCTGACGCGCTGGTTTTCCAGCAGCTGGCTGACCCATGCCAGCCGCTCATCCAGTTTATCGTGGCCCTCGAGGCCCTCTTTATACTTCCAGTGGGCGGCAACGCCGTACTCGGCCTGCTCGTCCATGGTGCGGGTGCGTATCTGCACCTCAAAGGGGATGCCCTCGTGGCCGATGACGGTGGTGTGGAGGCTCTGGTAGCCGTTGGGCTTGGGGGTGGAGATATAGTCCTTGAAGCGGTTGGGCAGCGGGTGGTACATATCGTGGATGAGGCCCAGGGTGCTGTAGCACTCAGCCAGGGTGTCCAGGATGATGCGCACCGCGTAGATGTCGTAAATTTCATCGAAGGACTTGTTCTGCATGATGGTCTTGCGGTAGATGCCGTAGATGCTCTTGACTCTCCGCTTGATGGTCGCGCCCTCAATGCCGCTCTCCTCGAGGCGGCTCTTGATGACGCCCGACACGCTGGCCAGAAACTCGTCGCCCGCGCGCTCGCTGAGCATCTTGTTGATCTCCTCGTAGCCCACGGGGTCGAGGTAGTGGAGGCTGCGGTCTTCCAGCTCCTCCTTGACGTTCAGGATGCCCAGACGGTTGGCGATGGGAGCGTAGACCTCCATGGTCTCCCGGGCCTTGTCGCGGCGCTTCTGCTCCGGCCATGCGTCGCCGGTGCGCATATTGTGCAGGCGGTCACAGAGCTTGATGATCATGACGCGGACGTCACGGCTCATGGCCAGCAGCATCTTGCGCAGGTTCTCGGCCTGCAGCTCTTCGATATTGGAAAATTGGATCTTGGTCAGCTTGGTGACACCGTCCACCAGCGCGGCCACCTCTTCGCCGAAAGCGGCAGTCAGGTCGGTCAGCGTGGTGGGGGTGTCCTCCACCACGTCGTGGAGCAGGGCGGCAGCGATGCTCTCGCTGTCCATACCGAGGTCCAGCACGAGGCGGGCCACAGCCAGCGGGTGGCAGATATAGGGCTCACCGCTGCGGCGGCAGACCCCCTTGTGGGCGTCGTTGGCCAGGTCGTAAGCCTTTTCTATCATGGCCATATTGTAGGCTTTGCCGCTGGCTTTGATGGCCTCCACCAGCTTCTCCCAGGTCACGATCTCGGGCCGCACCTCCGAGGGAAGGGTCCCTTCAGGGGCGTTGGCCGGCAGGGCCGTTGCGGCCACGGTAGCCATCTCCGTCACCGGCACGGGCTGGTGGAGATGGGTCTTTGCAGAGTAGCTGTCCTCTTTCGCCGCAGCCGGTGCTGCGGGCGAGGGGAGGACAGGTTTCTTTCCCTCAGGCATCTTTATCGTTCCTCCAGACATTTCAGGATGGGCGCATCGGCAAGGTTCTTCTTTCCGGTGGCAGGCACGAGTTCCCAGAACTTTGCCCCGCCCCGGTCAGCCGCTGTGATGAGGCCGACCTGTTCCAGCGCGGCGACGGCCACCAGCGTCCGGCCGGTGTTCTCCTCGCCGAGTTTTGCAAACAGGGGCTGCAGGTCTTCGGCGTGCCAGCGCCGCGCCTGCAGCTCCCGATAAACGGTGATGATATGGCTGCGCTCCGGGGCGATGCTCTCCTTCTGCTCCGGCGTCAGGGGCGTACCCCGGCGCAGCGCCTGCACCAGCGCGGCCTGCTCTGCAGCTGTGTTGCCGAGGCCCGCCGGGTGCAGCTCGATGATGCGGCCCGACAGCTGTGCGCCCCGGGGCGAATCGTAGACCGAAAGGCTGATGGCTGCGTCCACGACGTCGCCCGTCGAGTAAGGCACCTGTTCCGGATGCATCCCGAACCAGACGGCGTAGATGCTGGAATTGCCCTGCCGTAGACGCAGGCGGCAGTGCTTGCCCTCCGAGACGGCGTAGACGCCCTCCACGACAGCCATTTCCAGCACGAAGACCGGGCTGGGGTTGTCGGCACCGTAGGGTGCCAGCTGGTCGAGGCGGCGGACGCTCTCCACCGTCAGACGGTCGAGGTGGACGGACAGATCGCATTCCAGCGGCGGGGTGCGCAGCACGGGACACTCCCGGGCCGCCCAGTCGTTGAGCCGCTGGCGGAGCGTCTGCAGATCCTCTTCCCGCACCGAGAGGCCCGCTGCCATGGCGTGGCCGCCGAAGCGGAGCAGGATGTCGGCGCAGGAGGCGATGCACTCGTGCAGGTTGAAGCCCTGCACGCTGCGGCCGCTGCCCTTGCCCTCGCCGTGCTCATCTACCGACACCACGATGACCGGGCGTCCGGTCTTTTCCACAAGGCGGGAGGCCACGATGCCGATGACGCCGGGGTGCCAGTCTTTGCCCCAGAGCAGGATGACCCGATCTTCGAGGCGTTCCGGCTCAGCGTCCAGCAGCTCCTGCGCGGCTTTGACGATCTCCATCTCCGTCTCCTGCCGCTGGATGTTGATGTCACTCAGCTTATGAGCCAATTCGACCGCCCGGTCTTCGTCTTCACAGAGCACCAGCTGCAAAGCGGTCACGGCGCTGTCCATCCGGCCCGCCGCATTAAGGCGGGGCGCGATGGCGTAGCTGATGTTCTCTGCCGTCACCGGCTTGCCTGCAAGGCCCACTTCTTCCAAAAGGGCGCAGAAGCCGGGTCTGTCCGTATTTTGCAGCTGGCGCAGACCTGCTTTGACGATGGTGCGGTTCTCCCCTGTCAGGGGCATGACGTCGGCCACGGTGCCAACAGCGGCGAGGTCGCCGCAGTATTCCAGCATCTCTTCCGGCGGGCAGCCATCCAGCGCGGCGCAGAGCTTGAAGGCCACGCCCGCGCCGCACAGGCCCTTGAAGGGGCTGTGGTCATCGGCACGGCGGGGGTCCACGATGGCCACTGCCTGGGGCAGGGTGTCGTGGGGCAGATGGTGGTCTGTGATGATGAGGTCGATGCCGAGGCTGGCCGCGAATGCGGCTTCCTCTACGGCAGAGATGCCGTTGTCCACCGTGACGATGAGGCGGCAGCCCTTATCATAAATCGACTGGATAGCGTTCTTCGAGAGGCCGTAGCCATCGCCCTCCCGGCTGGGCAGCATACACTTGACGGCGGCGCCCATCCCTTTCAGGTGCTGATAGAGCAGGGCCGTGGCGGTCACACCGTCCACATCGTAGTCGCCGAAGACGACGATGGTCTCCCCTTCGTCGATGGCCCGCAGGATGCGCTCACAGGCTTTGTCCATGTCGGTCAGGAGCATGGGGTCGCTCAGCTCTTCTTCGCCCGCCAGAAGGGTCAGCGCCTCGGCGGGGTCGGTGATGCCCCGGGCAGCGAGGATGCCGGCCAGCAGGCCGGCTTCTTTCTGCTGGACCGCGAGGACAGTGCGGTACTTTTCCTCGCTCCACTCTTCGTCCATGTTCTGGCATTCCAGCTCTTCGGTGTTCTGCTGGGCGATGGCCGCTGTCAGCTCTTTCAGGGCGGCGCGGTCAACGGTCTTGGTGTTCCAGGCCCGGTAGGTCATCGCAATCCCTCCCCGGCCAGACCATCGTTCGCCAGCATCCCCTGCAGCGCAGCGATCTCGCTGGAAACGTCCAGTGCCACGTCCGACAAAAGCTTATCGTAGAGGTTATCATAAGCCTGATTCAGGGTGTGCAGGATGCCCGCAATATCCCGGCGGATGGCCTCCGCGTTCTCGCCCTGCTGGCTCTGCACGTCGTTGTAGGTGTGCAGGAGCTTGAGGGTGGTGGGGATATAGTATTCCGCAAAGCGGCGGGCCTTGGGCAGGCTCTCGGGGTGGGCTTCCAGCCAGGCACAGATGGACTCGGTGGTCTTCTGCATATGCTGCAGCTCCTCCACAGCCCGCTCATCCTCCATGAGTTCCTGCTCCTTCTCGAGCACCTGCGCAAAGCGGCGGGTCGTCTCGAGGTTCAGGGGGACTTCTCCGGCCTGTTCCGGCGCTTTTTCCGGTTCGGGCTGGGGCTGATTTTCCTGTGCAGCGCGGTAGTCCTCTGCCGTCAGGTAGAGCTTGTCGTTTTTCTCGTCCAGCCAGGCACTGAGCCAGCCCTTGTGGATGAATTTCCGCAGCACCTTGAGCGCCTTGGTCTTCTTTTTATGCGTCAGGTCGGCCAGCATGGAGAGGGAGAGGCCCTTGTGCCAGTCGAAGCCCTCGGCGGTATCGGCGTAGAGCTCCAGGGTCTTGGCAGCCTTCATACGGGACGCACCCGCTGCGGTCAGCCAGCCGAACACAGCGGTCACAGCGGCAGAGCACCACCCCGTCACCGCGATAGCACCCAGTGCGAGATCACCGATGGCACTGAGGACCGTCATATCAGCCGCCACTATCACGCCGCCGGACGTGAACGCCCCCGCCGTGCCGAAGCAGGCGATGGCCGTGATGCCGAAGATGACGGCGAAGGTGATGCCGGTCGCCAGCATGGCGACGCCTGCACTGTGGCGCTTTTTGGCGCTGGTGCGAATATTCTCGATGGTCGTCGGTTCCGGCTTCTTTGCAAAGAAATTGCGCGCCCAGTCGGTCATCCCGCTGGCGCCGGCACTGCTTCTGGCCTCCTCGGCCCGCTTCTGGTACTCCTGTTTTCCGGCCTGAAAGGCCCGGCCTGCCTCCGAGATGCCATAACCGGCGGCGTTCACCGCGGCGCGGCCCACATCCCACACACGGTCGCCGATCTCCTCGCCCCGGCCCTCAAAGCCGTGGCGGAAGGAGTCGGACATGGTGTCGCCCAGCTCGCGGAGCTGGCGTTCCAGCTCCTGCTGCACCTGACGGCCCTCGCCGTCCTGCGCCGTGCGGTTAAAATCGTTTTCACGATCAGTCATTCAACTTCTCACCCTTCTGCCGGGCTGTACCGGCTGATGATGGCGCGGGCCACCCGCAGGCCATCGACGGCGGCACTCATGATGCCGCCCGCATATCCGGCACCCTCGCCGCAGGGATACAATCCTGCCAGCTGGGCGCATTCAAAATTTTCTTCCCGTTTCAGCCGCACCGGGCTGCTGGTACGGGTCTCGAGGCCGGTCAGAATGGCCTCGGGGGCGGTGTAACCCGCAATTTTCCGCTCGTAAGCCCGCAGACCGGCCCGCAGGGTGTCGGCCAGTTCGGTCGGCAGTAACGCGCCGAGGTCCGCAGCGACGACGCCCCGGTCATAGGTGGGCTGGACGCGGCCAATGTTCAGCCGGCCCCTGCCCTCCAAAAAGCTCTGGATGTTCTCCGCCGGGGCAGCATACTTTCCGCCGGGACGGCCTGCCGCATAGGCCCGGGCTTCCAGCTCCCGCTGGAAGGCGATGGCCTTCCGGGGGTCGTTGCCGAAGTCTTCACCGCCCACGCTGACCACCACGGCCGCGTTGGCATTCCTGCCGCTGCGGGCGTGGTAGCTCATGCCGTTGGTCACGACGCGTCCCTTTTCGCTGGCCGAAGCCACCACCTGGCCGCCCGGACACATACAGAACGTATAAACGCACCGTTTTTCAACGTGCTGCGAAAGCTGATATTCGCCGCGCGGCAGGGCCGGATGGCCCGCCGCCTCGTGGTAGAGGCTCTTTTCGATTTCCGATTGGAGATGCTCTGCCCGGAAGCCGACGCTGAAGGGCTTGCACTCCAGCACGAGGCCGCTGTCCATCAGCATCCCGAAGGTGTCGCGGGCCGAGTGGCCCACCGCGAACACCAGCGCCTCACAGGGGAACGCACCGTCCGTGGTCTGGATGCCGACAAGCTGGCCGTCCCGCCGCTCGAAGCCGGTGAGGGCTGTGTTGAAGTGGACCTCGCCGCCCAGCGACTCGATCTCTTTTCGGATCGAAGTGATGACGCCCCGCAGCAGGTCGGTGCCGACATGGGGCTTCTGCTGCCAGGCAATTTCCTTCGGCGCGCCGTGCTCGAGGAACACTTCGGTCACGAAGCCGCAGAGCTCGTCGCCGATGCGGGTGGTGAGCTTACCGTCCGAGAAGGTTCCGGCGCCGCCCTCGCCGAACTGGATGTTGGCGTTTTCGTCCAGCTCACCGGTGGTGGAGAAATGCTCCACAGCCTTGACGCGCTCGTCCAGCGCCGGGCCGCGTTCCAGCACGATGGGCCGGTAGCCCTGACGGGCCAGCAGCAGCGCCGCAAAGAGGCCCGCCGGGCCGAGGCCGCAGACCACAGGCCGGTGCGTCAGCGGCAGAGTGCCGTTCTGCACCGAGAGATCGGTCTTGCCCCGGACGGTGACGCTGCGGGAATCACCCGCACAGGCGGCCTCTTCCTTCTCCTCTTTCAGGGTCACGGCCACGGTGTACACCAGCTTGGGCTGGCCGTGGCGGGCGTCCACCGAGAGCCGGGCGATGCCCAGATGGCTCACCTTTCCCCGGGGGATGCGGGCGAGGCGGAGGGCTTTTTCGTAGGCCTGCGGCTCCCCGGCGGAGAGGGGCAGGCGAATATCATGGATCAGGATCATATACTCAGTTACTTTCTATCTTGCACTGCACCACATAGCTGCCCAGCGCAAAAATTTTGTCGTTGGCCGGCACATAGAGGCGGCAGGCGATGTTCTGCTGGCCGATGGCGACATAGAAGTCGTCGGCGTCGATCTCAATGACCACCTGTTCCGGATTCAGTGCTTCCAGCGAACCGGCCGGGCCGCAGAGGGTGACGTTCATCAGCCGCTCCGTCTCCACGGTCAGGGTGTAGGTGGAGGGCAGGTTGATGACCTGCACACAGCTGGCGGGCAGGTTCATGGTCTTGGTTTCCAGACGGGAGCTGTCGAAGCTGACCGTGATGCTGGAGATGTTGTCCAGCAGGCGGATGCCGCTGGGCAGCTCGATGGGCATTTCGTACACCTTATCCAGTGCAAAGGTGGAAAGGTCGATGGTACCCACCGACAGGGTGGACAGACGGTCGATCTGGGACTCCGGGCCGGCCACATTGAGGGTCTTTTTGCTCAGGGAGTAGACCAGCACCGAGGGGTCAAAGTCGCGAGGCGCGTTGATAAAGCTGACTTCCACCGGCAGGGTGGCCAGCTTATACACCTGCAGCGTGACCTCGACGCTGTCCGTTTCCAGAGTAGTATACTCAAATTCCACCTCCCTGCCGCTGCGGGTGTAAAAACGCAGGCTGGTGTCCAGAGTGACGGGACTGGTCAGCTCGCCGTTGTAGGTCACCTCGGCGGTGCAGGTCTCCACCTGGCTCAGCTCGGTGCTGGGTCCGGAGAGAGTCACCGTCTCCTTCGAGATGTCGGTGCCGTAGAGGATATAGCCGTCTGCTATCTTCAGGTAATTCGTCGTCACCTGGATGGGCAGGGTCTTTTCTTCCACCACATCGAACACCACGTCCACGGTGTTGTCGCCGTCGATGGAGACGGACACACCGGTGAGCAGGGTGCTCTGGCTCCGCACCTGAAGGCGCAGGCTCTTTTCGCCGCTGTCGCGGACGCTGGACCAGTCGGGGTAGACGACAAAGTCGTTGGCCGACAGGCTGCCGATGGTGTAGCCGTCGCCGGAAAGTTTCAGGTTGACCGTTTTTTCCTCTGCATTGACGATGCTCAGGCCCCGGGAAGTGTAGGCAGCCGAATCATAGGTAAAGTCCACCGGAACATTATAGATGGTGGTGGTGGTGCCGGGCTGCACGACGATGGTGACAGCCATCCACGCAATGACTGCACCCAGCAAAGAAAGCAGGAGCCGGATGCGGCGATCGTTCAGCAGATTGCGCTTGGGGGGTACGGCAGGCTTGCCGTTGTTCTGCTCAGTGCTCATTGCTGCTCATCCTCCTCCTTGTTGTTCACCCAGTTCAGCAGGCGCTTGCCCCGGGCCTTCCAGCCCTCGGCAGCGCTCTTCTCGCTGGCGGTCTCCTTGGGTATCATCTCATCCACCAGCCGGGTGTAAAGGGTCTGACGGTCAAAGTGGCGCATGAGTACACCGTTTTTCGCCATCGAGATGATGCCCGTCTCCTCGCTGACCACGATGGCGATGGCGTCGGAGTTCTCGGCGATGCCGAGGCAGGCGCGGTGGCGGGTACCCATGTCCTTGCCCAGGTCCAGGTTGTTGGAAAGGGGCAGCACACAGCCTGCGGCCTTGATGCGGCCATCCTCGATGATGGCTGCGCCGTCGTGGAGGGGGGTACCCTCGTAGAAGATTGTACCCAGCACCTCGAGGTTGACTGCGCTGTTCACGGGCGTGCCGGTGCGGACGATCTCAGAAAGGTTGGTGTTCCGTTCCAGCACGATGAGCGCGCCGGTCTTGGTCTCCGAAAAGCGCTCTGCCGCGTCGCAGATGGCGATGATGGCACTGCGCCACGCGCCCTTGAGGCTGGTGTCGTTGTAGCGGTTTTTATTGAAGAAGCGATAGGCCCACTGGTCGGTCTGGCCCATCCGCTCCAGCGCACGCCGTATCTCGGGCTGGAACAGCACCACCAGCGTCAGCAGACCGACTTGAAGCAGCGAGTTGAGCAGCCAGGTGACGGTGCGCATATTCAGGATGTTCGCCACCAGATAGACCGCCATGACGATGAGCGCGCCCTTGGCCAGCTGGCCGGCGCGGGTGCGGTTGACGAAGCCCAGCAGCTGGTAGATGAGGAACGCGATGATGAGGATGTCCAGCAGGTCTACCAGCTTGAAGGTCTGGAAGTTTGCTACGATAGAGTTCAGAGTCATGGGTCACATTCTCCCGTTCACACTGCTTCGATGAGGGCGACGGCGTGGGCCGCGATGCCCAGCCCCTCGCCGGTAAAGCCCAGATGCTCCTCGGTGGTGGCTTTGACGCTCACGGCGTCCACCGGCATCCTGAAAGCCTCGGCCAGCTTTGCCCGCATGGCCGGGATGTGGGGGGCCAGCTTCGGGCGCTGGCAGAGGATGGTGGCGTCGATGTTCTCGATGTGCCAGCCGTGCTCGGTCATGATTTCTGCCACACGGCGGGCCAGCATGAGACTGTCGGCACCGGCGTACTCTTCCGCCGTATCGGGGA
>ULQA01010400.1_pt1 | contig 17480 bp, 32 predicted proteins | sample 1954001 | NCBI WGS metagenome assembly ULQA01 (sample SAMEA4835643, study PRJEB28245) | human gut metagenome | biome: gut microbiome; material: fecal sample | place: Denmark | collected 2008 | reverse complement strand
AAAAAGCCGTAATAGCCTTATTTATTTCGCCGGCCGTTTGTCGGAACCGGTTTTTTGTATTGGAGATAACGCGGCCTTCCTCTTCATTCCATTTTTCCGGTTCAATACTATACCCTACCCGAAAGTCTACCCGATACCCGGCATAGCAAACACGCATACGAATAGGGCGACACTCTACCAATACACCCCCTACCTTTTTGGGGAATAGATTAAATTTAATAGTCCGCTTCATTTTGAAAACATATTACCCCGGCCGGTTAATAACCAATCGGAAGAAACGGAATACTTGGCTACCAAATAATAAAGGGCTTCTATTTGTATAGACTTATAGCGGGAAACTTTACCGGGCCTTGGGGTTACTCCGTAAGTAAATCGGGTTTCCCGATAGCGGGAAGCACTTAACCCGGCTTCCTTGCAAAAGGATTCCAAAGCGGACAAACGGCCCAATGAAACAAGGGCTTCTATCGCTTGGAAGAAACGGCGGTTTACGCCATCTTCGATAGGGGTTATTATCTTAGGCTTCTTTACGCCCATTTTCAAAGCTCATTAACATCATTTCGAACGCCGTCTTTGGCACTATGGCAGTTTCCGCGCCGGAAATAAACGCCGCTTCCAAGGCATTAAACACCGCTTCCGGCATGTCCCCGTAATATTTGGGTTGGTCGTAGTATTCGGATACTTTTATTTCGATTGTTTCCGGTTCCATTATGCACAGTTATTTTTATCGAATTTTTGATTTTAGGTACTTTTGTACGTTGGGCGGTAGAAAGTATAGCTATATATACTTGCGTTGAAATTTGGGGCATTTCTGCCCGTTTCCTATAAGCGTACTATGAAAAGCCATACTATTACATAGCGCAAACGTACTGCAATGCTTTATTTTTCGCTTAGCTTTTCAATTACAGATATAAGTCGGGCTATTTGGCTATCCTTTTCTTTTATCATTTCTTGATAGCCTTTTTGCAGTTCAATCAAACCCGCAATATCGTTAGTTGTAACTTGGTTCCCGTTGCCGGCAACGGCGGTGTTGTTATTTCCCGAAATGCGGTTTGTATTATCTCCGTTCCGCATTGTGCCGTCGCCGGTAAGTAACCACATGGGATTAAGCTCCGGGAATTTTTCGCCGATAGCCTTCATCTTATCGGGCTGTATAGATTGGCGTATATTATTGACATAAGACGACGAAACGCCTATTTGCCTACAAAATTCCCGTTCACTAATATTTAGGGTTTTGATATACTCCCTAAGTCTTTCTTTTACACCCATATAACACGATTTTAGAAGGTTTCAAAAAATATTTTTCGCTTTTTGTATAGCAAAAATTTGCTTGTTGTACTGCAATGCTATATATTTGCATTGTGTAACCGATACGATTGCAAAGGTATAATAATAATACGCTCCGAGCAAATAAGCGGCATAGCAAAAAATACCTAAGCAATTTAAGCGACAATGAATTATGAAGTACGATACGACATTTATTAACCGAAACTTCCTTTTGAAAGTTTACGGAGTAGACAGCGAAAACAGAAGGATAAACCGCCTTGTAGGGGTTTCCGGCTTGGTGGGGTTAATCGGTGTAGAGCTTACCGAAAAATTCATTACCCGCGCACTTAACAGCAAGAAAGACAGCGTAAAATGTTGCCTACGCAGAGGATTACAAGTAACACTATATTTCAAATAGAAGATGAAAAAGACAGCAATAGTTAATGGCAAAGCAAGGCGTATAGAATTTTCGTACGCGGTAGGCGAAACTATTTCGCTAAGCAATACCGAGGTAAAAAAGCCTTGGGGACGGGTTACGGAAAGGGTAACAGTTTCAAAACTAACCTTTACGATTAACGGGAAGACCTACGAGGGAACGCGCACCTTCAAGGTTGCCGGCGGCCCCTATTCGGAAACCTTCGAGTTCGACGGGAATAGCTTTGCTTCCCATAAACAAGCAATTGAATACATACTTAACAATATTGAGAAATGAGCGAAACGACAATTTACAAAGAAGGATTTAACGCCGGCTTTATGCAGCTTCGACAAATTGACGTAGAGGCCGCCACTAAGGAGCTTTGGCAGGCGTTGGGGATTAACAACCGCAACACTTTCGCGGCTTACAAGTTCGGACGTATCGAACCCAAGGCAAGCCAAGCCGTCGCCGTCGAATTGGTATTTAGGAAGTACGGCGTTACTACAAACATTTGGGGAAAATAGAAATGAGAGCCGAAGCAGGACTAACGCAGCGAGAAACCCAAATAGCCGAATTGTTGGCTTGGGGAGCCGCAAAAAAGGAAGTGGCCGACAGGCTTTCTATTTCGCCCCGAACGGTTGAGAATACCGCGCGAAATATTTATAGCAAGATAGGAATACAGAAGGCTACGGAGCTTTGCGTATGGTGGTTCTGCACACATTGCGGCGTTTCTTTCGACCTATCCCCTATAAAACGGACAATTATAGCCTGCTTCTTCCTTGCGATTATTCTACCGCATGAATTGTACGCCCAAGGCGACACCTACCGACTGTTCAGAAGCCGCAAGGCTGCCGAACGTACAGCGACACGAAGAACCGGAAGACGGCAGGAATACGAATTAGATTTTTGGGAACTATAAAAGGCAAAGGCTATGAAGCAACTAATTAAAGAATTGTCCCTTTCGGGATTGACGCTAAAACAGAAGGCGATAGTATGGTATTTCGTTATATCGTTTTGCCTTCTTGCAAGCACGGCGGAAGCCCCGTTTTGGTTCTTGTTTTTAGAGGTTGCCAACTTCGCTAATGCCGCCCGCATTATAAAACGGGTCCCACCACCGGAAGACCCGCAAGACAGTTAGGTATGGCAGACTTAAATACAAGACTTATAGACCTTACGGCGGGGGAATTATTGGAACTAATAGGGAAAGGACAAAGCCCCCGGATAGAAGTAGACGTTACCAAAGACCCAAATAAAAAGTACGTCTACGGCCGGGCCGGGATTGCCGAACTATTCAAATGTTCCAAGACTACCGCCAGCCGCATAAAGCAAAGCGGATTAATCGACGGCGCATATAGGCAGGTCGGAAGGTTGATAATAGTAGATGCGGAAAAAGCCTTAGAGTTGGCCGCAAAGCGAGCAAAGAAAAGTAACAACCGAAATAAATAACTTGTTATGAGCAAGAAGGTAACATTAAAAGAATTGACCCTTAAAAACTTTAAGGGTATTAGGGACTTGGCCGTAAAATTCGGCGAAGTAACCACCATTGCCGGCGCAAACGCGACGGGTAAAAGCACCGTTTTCGACGCTTTTACTTGGGTGCTTTTCGGCAAAGACAGTAACGACCGTACGGATAGCGGGAAAGGCGCATTTACCGTTAAGACGGTCGGCCCGGACGGGAACCCTATACTTAAATTGGAACATTCCGTAACGGCGGTTTTAGACGTAAACGGCGAAGAAGTAGCCCTTACCCGCACCCTTACGGAAGATTGGGTAAAACCGCGCGGCAAGGCCGAAGTAGAACTTAAAGGAAATACTACGCATTACTTCTGCAATGGCGTAGAAATTAAGGCGGGAGCGTTCCAAGAGAAAGTAACGGCCATAACCGAAGAACAACTTTTTAAGTTAATTACGAACCCGGCTTACTTCCCTTCGTTGGATTGGAAGACCCAGCGCGAAATATTGCTACGCATTGCCGGGGGTGTAACATACGAAGAAGTGGCCGCCGGTCGCGCCGATTTTGCGGCTATCCTTTCGCTGCTTTCCGGTAAAGATTTGGCGGAGTTCAAGCAAGAAATAGCCTACCGCAAAAGCCGGATTAAGGAAGGTTTGGGGAAATGCCCTATCGAGATTAACGCAATAGACAGCGTTACGCCCGAAGCACCGGATTACGAAGCCTTGGAAGCCGAAAAGGTACGCTTATCCGCCGAATTGGAAGAAGTGGAAACGGCTATTACGGACGTTGCAGAAACGGCCCGCAAACACTACGAAGGGGTGCAGGGAAAACGCAAAGCGATTAACGACCTTCGGAACCAGCAGCAAGATATAATTTTTCGGGCAAGGCAGGCGGCCCAAAAGGAAGGCTACGAGAAGAATGCCAAACGTAACGAGGTTAAGACCAGCTACGAAATAACCAAGCGGGAAGCAGAAAATTATAATACCGCTTCGGAAAACGGCCTTTCCGATATTCGCTATACTATTAAAACCCTTACTTCCGAAATAGCGGGCTTATCCGCCAAGGTGGAAGCCAAGCGCGAAGAATGGAATACGCGGAACGCCGAAGAATACAAAGTAAGTACCGACGGCCTTATTTGCCCGATATACGAAACCTTATGCTCGGACGCAAGCGTTTTGCGTATGGACGCTATCGCCAAGGAGAAGGCGCGGGCCAAATTCGACGAAGCCAAGACCCGCGACCTTACCCGGATTACCGAAGAAGGCAAAACGCTAAACCAGCGAATAGCAGAAAAGAAAGCCCGGTTACAGGAATTGGAAGCCCAACTTTCCGAACGTATGGAAGCTATCGCCGCTAAGAAAGCCGAATACGCGAAGAAGTTACAGGACTTGGAAGCGGAGATAGCCGCCAACCCGGAAGTAACCGTATCTACCGACATTATCCCCGAAGACTTACCCGAATGGAAGGAGATAGAAGCCCGGATAGCCGAAATATCCGCTACCATTTCGGATATACCGGCGGCCGATACTACCGAGCTTACCGCCAAGAAACGGGAACTTACGGCCCTTTTGGACGAAGTAAAACAAAAGCTAAGTATTCGGGCCACCATTGAAAAGAACGCCGCAAAGAAGGCCGAAATATTGGCAATGGAAAAAGAATTAGCCCAGCAGCAAGCGGACTTAGAAAAGCAGGAATTTACGATAGACGAACTTAATAAGGCCCGAATGGACGAAGTAGAACGCCGGGTAAATAGTAAGTTCCAAAACGTCCGCTTCCGAATGTTCGAACCCCAGCTAAACGGCGGCGAAACCCCTACTTGTATCGCAATGGTAGACGGGGTTAAGTACGCAGACCTCAATACGGCCGGAAAGATAAACGCCGGGCTTGACATCATTAACACGCTTTGCCTGTATCACGGGGTAAGCGCACCGGTATTCATCGACAACGCCGAAAGCGTAAACCAACTATTCCCGGTTGCTTCTCAGCTTGTAAAGTTGATTGTAACCACCGACAGAGAATTAACCATTAACCACTTATAAAAATTAAAGTTATGAACGAGAACAAAGAAAAGCGCGAGTTTGCGCAGCAGTTGGAGCAAATCGCCGCAACACTTTCGCAGGCGGTAAAAAGCAATGAAGGCCGGGCCTTTATTCTTATCGGCACGGACATTAAGGACAATAAGGACGGCGAAAGTGAGAACGTGCAGGGCGTAATAGCGGTAGGCGGTAACGGCGAGCAAGTAATAAAGGGATTGGCGAATTTCTTTACCGAAAAACAAACTGCGCCGCTTGCCGACGAAGCTATGAAGTTGGCGACCTTGAAGAAGTTAAGCCGACTTCTTGGAAACGAATAACAACGACCTATAAAAATTATGAGTTATGGCAGAAGAAAAAGGATTAACCGTAATTGACGAAGCAAAGCGGAAATTCGAACTTGCCTGTAAGGACGCTTCGGCCTTGCAGATTGTAAACAACTTCGGCGCGGCATTTACCGCCGTAAACGTAATTGCGCTATTGCGCGAAGCTCTTTCTGACGAAGTAATGGAGCGTGTATTTATGCCGCTTATGAATACAAAGGTAGGCTTTCTTACCGACCGTAACGGACGGCCGCGCAAAAACGGAACGGTACAACCGCTTTATACTATTCCGGTTGTTCGGGACGCGATTATAGACGCGGTAAGTATCGGGCTTCTTCCGACCGGCAACCAATTTAATATTATTGCCGAACGAATGTACCCGACCAAGGAAGGCTATACGGCCCTTCTTCGGAAACTCGGCGTAAAATACTTCATCGACGTATCATTTGACAAAGGCCAAACCGCCGGATTTGCGGAAGTGCCTTGCAAAATCAACTACACGTACAACGGAGAAAAAAACAGCTTCGGAATAGTGGCTACCGTGAAGAAGGACGATTACAGCAGCCCCGACCAAATCCGGGGTAAAGCCGAACGCCGCGCCAAAAAAGCCCTTTACGAGTATATAACCGGTTGCGACTTCGGCGACGCGGACGAACAAAGCGGCCCTGTTGAAGACGTAGAATATAAGGACGTTACCCACGAGGTAGAAGCCGAGGTTAAAAACAATGCCAACGCGGGCGGAACACTTGATTTCGGCCAAGCAGGAACGAACGGACCCCAGCAAGCACCTAAAACACCCGGATTCTAAACTATGCAAAAAGTAAATATAAATACAGGCGACCGATACGGACGGCTTACTATCATTAAAGAAGTAGAGAAAAGGGGGAATTTCCGATTCTTTGAATGTAAATGCGATTGCGGCAAAGTGAAGATTATACCAATGTATTCACTTCGAAAAGGAGTTACCAAAAGCTGCGGGTGTTTACATGAAGAATTGAATAGACAACCCAAACCGAATAGACGAACGGAAAATTACGGGTTTGTAGGTACTCGGCTCTATAACATTTGGGTAGGTATGCGAAAACGTTGTTATACGTCCACTTCAAGGGCATATAAATATTACGGTGGTAGAGGTATTTGTATTTGCAAAGATTGGGAACGGTTTACAGAGTTTAGGAAATGGTCATTAAATAACGGATATGCCGATAATTTAACAATAGACCGCATAGATGTAAACGGGAATTATGAGCCGTCCAATTGCCGCTGGATAACGATACAGGAACAACAAAAAAATAAACGAAAATGAAATTAAAAGTTCTTGGTTCAAGTTCAAGCGGTAATAGCTACATATTGGAGAACAACCGCGAAGCCTTGTTATTAGAAGCGGGCGTAAGATTCGCCAACGTGAAGCAAGCGTTAGACTACAATATAACGAAGGTTGTAGGCTGCCTAATTACCCACGAACACAAAGACCACGCAGGCTACATTAACGAAGTATTGAAAGCTACCGTACCCGTCTACGCTTCGGCCGGTACAATTGAGAACACCCCAATAGAAGGCCCGCGCCGCGCGAATGTTTGCAAAGCCGGAAGCCTTTTTACCCTCGGCGGTTTCCGAATTATTCCTTTCGGGACTAAGCACGATTCCGCCGAGCCTTTGGGGTTCTTCATCAACCACGAAGAAACGGGTAATATCCTATTCGCTACCGATACCTATTACTTGCCCTGCAAGTTCGCAGGACTTAATAACGTATTGATAGAATGTAATTACCGCTTAGACCTATTGGACGCGAATATAGCGGCCGGGCGTATTCCCGCCGTTGTTCGGAACCGTACGCTAAAATCGCATTTAAGTTACGACCATTGCGTACAGGCGTTACAAGCCAACGATATAAAGGGGGTAAATAATATTGTTCTTATCCACCTTTCCGACGGTAACAGCAACGCCGAACAATTCCGGGCCGGAGTGCGAGCTGCAACCGGTAAAACCGTACATATAGCCGAAGCGGGGCTAATAATCAATTTCGACAAAACCCCCTTTTGATATGATTAAAGGATTTGACCAAGAAACGCAGCCCTTAAACGATTACGAAATGGGCGTACTTCTTCCGCTTCTCGTACGGGGGCTTAGGACGAAAATAGGGCGCGAAAATGCCGTAACAAACAAGCATATCGTAAGCAGCCTTAAAGGTTCCTATAAACTAAACGACGCACGGGTAAGGAAGATTATAAACCACATAAGGACAAACGACCTTATACCGGGCTTAATAGCCACTTCCGACGGGTATTTTATCGCCCAAAGCGAAGCGGAACTATTGGAGTACGAAGAAAGCCTAAAAGGGCGTGAAGACGCTATTAGGGCCGTCCGGTTGAGTATTGCGCGACAAAGGCGAATACTTTACGAGCAAAAGAGGGAAGAAAAGCAAAGTTCACTTTTTAACAAATAACAAAATGGAAAAGCAGTTTTTTATGGTTTACGCCGAAGGCCAAGGCGCACCGACGTACAAACACGAGAACGAACAGGCGGCCAGCAAGGAAGCCGAACGATTGGCCGAGAAATTAGGGGTTAATACGACCGTATTACAGGCCGTAAAAACGGTTGCCCCGAAGGATATTACCAAGCGCGTAAAAACCTACGCGGACGCTTGCGCGGTGCTTGGTATTGAGCCGATGAACGAAACCGTATTAGCGAAGTTGGGCTTTACCAAGGACGAAATAGCCTACCGCAAGTTAAAGACCATTGCCGAAGCCCTTAACGAAGGTTGGCGGCCGGATTGGGCCAATAGCAACGAGTACAAATATTGGCCTTGGTTCGTGTATCACGGCGCGGCTGCCGGCTTTTCGTGCGCGAATACGAATTGCGCGGCTTCGAATGCGTATGCGAATATCGGCTCTCGGCTTTGCTATAAAACCCGTGAACTCGCCACGTACGCGGGCCGTCAGTTCGAAGGTATTTATAACGATTTTCTTTTAATCAAAAAATAACGAAACATGGAAAGAGAATTAGGGAAAGACCTCGAACAAGGCAAGAAGCGCGTAGCCTTCCTTATGGATAATTGCGACGCGGTGGAAGAAAAGGGGTATATGAAACCTTTTACCCCGGAAGAATTGGCCCGCATGAAAGAAAGCCTTTCGGAAACGGACATCGAAATTAACGACATCGAGGAAGAAAAGACGGCCGCGATGAAGGACTTTAAGGCCCGTTTGGAACCCCTTACGACGGAGCGAAAAAAGACCTTGGAAGGACTGAAAAAGAAGGCCGAATTTGTTACCGAAAGGTGCTTTAAGTTCATCGACCAAGAAGCCCGCGAAGTCGGCTATTACAATGAAAACGGCGACCTTATCGAGAGCCGGCCGGCGTACAGCGAAGAATTACAAACAACACTTTTTCAAATCGGAAGAAAAACAGGTACTAACAACTAAAAAGCAAAACAATGACGAAGCAAGATTTAATTACGGTCGTTGGGAGTAAAACCGGGCAAAACGATAGCCATGTAAGGCCGATTATCGAAGCCACATTAGACGCAATTAAGGAATGCGTACAGCGCAAGGAACCCGTTTACCTTCGCGGCTTCGGAACCTTCCAGCCGAAGAAACGGGCCGAAAAGAAAGCCCGCAACATTACTGCCGGTACTACGATTATCATACCGGCGCACGAAGTAGCCCACTTCAAACCAAGTAAAAGTTTCACAATCAACAAGTAAAAAAGTATGGACGAAAACAAAAAAGTAGTAGTAAACCTTCCCCAAGGAACTACGAAGGCGGAAATTACCGTAAGAGAAGGCGCAGCTTACCGCGTCCTTGACCCCAAGCCCCCCGTAAAAATCGACCTTTCCGGCGTTATCGGTGCGCCGGTAGAGTTCTTAGAAAAGCGGCTTTCCGAAGCCGACCAAATAGACCCGAAGCGTTGCCACGTTTTGGTAGACCGGGAAAAGGTGTGTATTACACTCGTTACGAACGAGAACGACGAATATACTACGGGCCGGGTGGTAGGCCGTCTTTCCCAACACCCCAAATTTGCCGAATTTGGGATTAACGCCGGTAAAGGTTGGGAACCTAACGAGTTGGGGCAGTTCTTCAAAATGAACCGCGCATTTTTCCCGGACAAAACCGCGAATATGAAGCTCGTAACCGAACTTAAAAACTTCGAAGCTACCGTAAATTCCAAGGTGGAGAAGCAAAAGAGCGAAAAGGGCGACTTCAAAGATAATTATAGCGGCGTGGTTATGAGTAACTTGCCGGAAGCCTTTACCCTTCAAATTCCGATTTTCAAAGGTATGCCGGCGGAAACTATCGAAGTGGAATTTTACGCTTCGGTAAACGGCCGCGACGTAACCCTGCAACTTGTAAGCCCCGGAGCGTGCCAGCTTTTGGAAGACCTGCGCGACCGAATTATAGACGTGCAGGTAGCCCGCATTCGGGAACTAAGCCCCGAAATTGCGATTATCGAGCAATAGCAGTATTAACCCAGCTACCCCGGTTTCCGGGCCGGGGTAGCTTTTCAAAAGTAACAAAATGGCAAAAAGATTTATAGATACCGACCTATTTAAGAAACGATTTATAAGGGACTTACCGCCCGCTTATAAATTGCTTTGGGTGTACCTTTTTTGCGAGTGCGATAACGCCGGAATATGGGAAGTAGACTTAGAGGTGGCCGGGCTTTATTGCGGCGAAACGTACGATTTAGAGGACCTCGAAAAAGCCTTTGCCGGAAGAATCCATTTCTTCAATAACGGAAGCAAAGCGTTTTTACCCGAATTTATCATATTTCAGTACGGCGGGGTATCGAACTTAAACCCTACGAATAACGCACATAAATCGGTATTGCAAAAACTTGAAAAATACGACCTTATACGGGTATTGAACGAAGGTATTACCCAGCTACCGCAAGGGCCGATATTAGGGGCTGGCAAGCCCCAAGGCAGGGGCAAGGCAGCCCCTAAAACGAAAGGCGGCAAAATCTTTCAGAAACCCACCTTAGAAGAAGTTGCGGCGTATTGTCAGGAACGGGGTAACGACGTAGACCCGCAGGCGTGGATAGATTACTATACTTCGAACGGCTGGAAGGTCGGCCGCAATTGTATGAAGGATTGGAAAGCGGCGGTTAGAACTTGGGAGCGTAACGAAATAGGGAATAACGGAAATGGACGAAAAGGACAACAAACAGGGGCCGCAACGGGTGGACTTAACCCGGTTCCGGGCGGTACTTCAAAGAAGGGCTTTACCGGAACGCTTTAAGGTTGATAAGTACCCCGAAGATGTGCCGGCAATGTTACGGGAATGTTATATAGCCGAAGTTATGCGGCGGCGTATGCAGTTTATAGACGACGAAGCTACCCAAAGCCATATAGAAAAGGCGGCAAAATGGCTTACCGGTAATTGTAAACCGGGGCTTCTGCTATTCGGAACGGTAGGTAACGGTAAAAGTACCTTAGCCCGTGCGATAGGTAGCCTTATCGGGATTCTGTACGAAAGTGCATATTTCGACCAACGAAAGACGGTTAGGACGGTATCGGCCTTAGAGCTTGCAGACATAGCGAAGAATGAACCGGAACGCTTTAACGGCATTAAAAAAGCCGAGCTATTGGCTATTGACGACGTAGGTACGGAACCTTCCGTAGTGAAGGTTTGGGGAAACGAAATTAGCCCCTTTGTCGATACGATTTACTACCGGTACGACCGGCAGCTATTTACAATTATGACCAGCAACCTAAACGCGGAAGACTTGGCGAATAAATACGGCGAACGTATAGCCGACCGATTTACGGAAATGTTCGACAGAATCCCGTTTATAAACCACTCTTATAGAAAATAATAGCCAATATGGAAAAGATATACATTTCGGGACAGATAAGCGGCCGGCCAATAGAAGAAGTAGCGGCCAAATTCGAAGCAGCGGAAACCATGTTAAAAGCCAAAGGTTACGAGGTGGTAAACCCACTTAAAAACGGTATTCCGGCTAATGCCTCTTGGGAAGTTCACGTAGCTATGGACGTACTTCTACTTATGGGGTGCAAGGCTATCTATTTGTTGCCCGATTGGGGATTTTCCAAAGGGGCTACACTTGAAAAGAATTTAGCCGAATTGACAGGTAAGACAATTATTTACGAAGAAGTACCGACCTTTCAGAACATAAAGCAGGCAATAGCCGAAGGCATGGGCGTTGCCTTCTACGATATTGTAGGCGAAAGTCGAGAGCAAAAGCACGTCTTTGCCCGCATGATTTTCGCCCAGCTATGCCGGGAAGAAGGGGCGACGGTAGTAAGGATTGCAAAGGAGATGAAACGGAACCACGCTACAATTATCTACTACCTTAAAAAGTTCCCGGACGATTACCAATATACCCCCGAATTTAGGGCTTATGCAAACGAAGTGAAAGCCCACCTATCAAAAGACTAATTTTCCGCGAAAGCGTCTGACTATAATACGAAATGAACGATATTAGATTACTAAAAGTTGCCTAAGCAATGACGATACAGGAATTAAACACGCGCCAAGGTTGGACGTTAAGCCAAAAGATAGACCATGCGGTAGGAACGGTAGAAGCCTTCCTTTCCCATACGGGTAAAGTCCCCTATGTTTCCTTCTCCGGCGGCAAGGATTCTACCGTATTGCTTGACATAGTACGGCGGTTTGTCGATAGGGATATAAAGGCGGTTTTTTGCAACACAGGCAACGAATACCCCGAAATAGTGCGCTTTGTCAGAAGCACCGAGAACGTAACGATAATACGGCCGGGAATTACGGTTAGGAAAGTTATCGGAAAGTATGGTTTTCCGCTTATATCGAAAGAACAGGCGCACGGCATACGCCAAGCGAAAACGACCAAAAGCGAAAAACTACTTGCTATTCGCCTTCACGGAACAGACGCAACGCGCGGGTACACAAGTGGGAAAATTGCCGACCGTTGGCAGTATCTAATAAAAAAGCCTTTTATGATTTCGGAACAATGTTGCGATTGTCTTAAAAAACGGCCTTTTGCGAAGTATAATAAGCAGACCGGCGAAGTACCGATATTGGGGATTATGGCCGGCGAAAGCGATTTAAGAAAACAGCAGTATATACGGCGGGGCGGTTGCAATTCATTCCAAAATAACCATATCGCAAGTTATCCGATAAGCATTTGGACGGACGCGGATATATGGGCCTACTTACGGAAATTCAAAGTTCCGTACTGCGAACTATACGATAAGGGGCACACCCGAACTGGTTGTATGTTTTGCGGCTTCGGAGCGCACATAGAAAAAATATCGCGCTTCGAACTATTGTACGACCTGCACCCCAAAGCCTATAACGTCTTTATGAACTATCAAAACAACGGCTATACCTACCGGGAAGCCTTACGCGCTATTGGGGTTCAGCTACCGGACGAAACGCCACGATTATTCACGAGTAAAGATTTTGAACCACAAAAATAAAGAAATGGCACTGCGAATTATTAAACCACCGAAACCCGGTAAAATGTTCGTTACGTTGGCTTCTACCGGCTATTTATTTTTCAGTAGCCGAGCAGTTGCAGAACTTAACCTTTCAGAGCATAAAGGGGTACTATTGGCCCACGATGAACGCGGGGCTTTGCACTTGAAAGTTTCCTATAATACAGACCCCCGACGCTTTCCGGGTTTATGTACGGAAAAATGGGGTCTGTTCGGTTACGTGTATTCGGGTCGCGCCCTTGCTTCGCCGTATAGGTATCGAAATTAAAGAATCAACCAGGTACAACCTTATCGAAGCCTCGGAAGAAGGTTTTTATAAGATAGAAGGACTTAAAACAAAATGAAAACAAAGGATTTAAGCAAGTTGCCGGAAGGAGCTATTTTGCTGGTAGTAAAGAACAGTAACGGGACATTTTCGCCGTTAGGCATAAACCCCGACCAAGGGCGAATTATAACGGCTTTTATCGGGAAATTAAGCGAAGAACAGCCGTTAGTAGTAGCCAAAGGAATAGAGTTAATAACCAAATAATTAAAGCAATATGTTAGTATTAGAAGCAATTGGCAACCTCGGAGCGGACGCCATTATTAAAGACCTTAACGGACAAAAGTACATAGCTTTCAGCGTAGCCCATACCGAAAGCTATAAAGATTCGCAGGGGCAACGACACGAACGTACGACTTGGGTAAGTTGCCTTAAATACGGAGAAAGCCCGGTAATTAACTATTTGAAGAAAGGAACCCGCGTATTCATTCGTGGCGAACTTTCGGCCAAGGCATACGAAGCCGGCGGAGCATTGCAAGCCGGTATAAATTGCCGGGTTAGAGAATTGCAGCTTTTAGGCGGAAACCGGGCCGACCAAACAGAAGCCCCCCAGCAGGCCGTAACGACTTCGGCCGCTACACCAACTTACGCGCCGCCGGCATATCAGCCACCCGAAGAAGTAGACGATTTACCATTTTAACAATTACCGATATGATAGGAAAGAAATTAAGCCCCGTGCTTGAAGAAATGGAAACTACCCTTTGGGAGTACGAAGCATTTAACGGGGCAAAACCGAATTACACCTTAGAAGGGTTCCGGGCTTCTACAAAAATATTTATGAGCGCACTCGTAGATAAGTTTTTCGAGAAGCAGCAGGCCGAAGGTGTTAGCCAAGAAGACACCTTAAAAGCCGTAGAAAAATTAGGGCAAGACGTTCGGGCCTTGGTCTTTAACGCTACCGGAATAGATACGCACCTACTTTATAACCGAACAAAAGTTAATTAAAATATTGAGTATGAAAGCAAAACAATTTAAGGAAGTAAATGCAGTTTACGGAGAAAATCAACCCGAATATTACCCCCTTCCTGCATATAAATCAGAAGACGGAACGGCGGTTTTTTGCTTTGAGTTGGACGAAGAAGAACGGAAGAAGATAGCGGAAACCGGGGAACTTTGGGTAGCCCTTCGAACATTTAACCAGCCATTACAGCCAATATGCGTAACCGTGAATAAGTCGGACGTTTTAATAACACAATAGTATGAAAGCAGTAGTAACACTTGGCAAATACTTCGGCCCGAAGCACTCCCGTAAAGGGCAAGAAACGGGCTTTATAGCCAAAGTAGCCGACGGGCGGAAGGTACACACCTGCCGAAGCAATTACGGGTATTGGCGGGCAAAAATCGAAAAAATAACGGCTACGGGTGGAGTTCTTAGCGTCCGCCAATGGAGCGCAAAACCATACCGAAGCCCCCAAGAAGTTATAACCGAGATTCCGGCCGACATTGTCGGCGTACAGAAATTGGAGTTACGACGGGAAAAGTGCGTAGTAAATCACTACGCGGAAGCACAATTAGACGACAAACCGATAATATCTGTCGTTTATTACGATTATGAAGCAGAGGTAGACGGCCACCCCGTCCCCTTAGAGATTTTAGCCGAAAACGACGGGCTTACGGTAGACGATTTTAAGGCATGGTTCAAGCCGGTATTTGACGCTGCCGAAAAGAAGTACCACGAATTGGCCGGGCTCGCTTCTGCGCTTACCCTTGACTTCGCTATTATCCACTTCACGAAACGACGCTACTAAACACTTACAAAAAAAAGATATGAAAGTAAAGGACATTATTAAGGACGACAAATTTAACGAGTTCTTAGGCTACGAAATTGAAGCCTACAACAAACGACCGGCTCCGCAAGAAGGTTACAGGTATCGCCGGACACCGTACGACGCATTGAAGGATGCGGGAATATTTACGGTAGAAGGTATTAGGGAAACTTTTATAAAGGTTGCGAACCTTGAAAGCGGCCTGCCGAAGTCCCAGCGCGACGCGATAACCGGGCTTGTATTCAGAGTAGCCCAAACGGTAGTAAACTATCGGGCGAAACAAGAAGTAGAAGCTAAAAAATAGAGGTATGAACAAAGGGGAAATTACCTATACGATAAAGGTAAAAAGGCGTACCGGTCTATTATGGAATACGATATTTTGGATTATATTCTTTACGGTCGTACCGCTTCAATTGATTTGCTTCTGGCTTTCCAAAGGGTTAGCTATTCTTTCGGATTTGCTGCTGGAACTTTGTTATAGGGCATGGTTCAAACAAACAACAAAATAAGTATATGGGATTCAAAACAATAAAGCAGCATTACGATATAGGGTATATCGTGGCTATCTATAACGAAAAAAAATACGGCGGGGATTGTATTTGTATCGGTTCCGGGTTTGTTCACGGGCTTATAGCCATAAATATAGAAACCGGTAAAGTTTTCTATTCATCATTGGTTACGCCCGGAGAAAATAGCGAAATAGGACAACTTGCCGCTCGTATCAAGGCAGACGAAAAAAAACGGGGTACTTCGGGCCTTGATTGATGAACCGGACACCTTCGCCCGTAACCTTCCGGTATTTACTACCGAGAATTGGGCAGTAAAGGCCGAACAATGCGAGGAATACGGTTGGCCCAATACCACCCACACGGGGCGAATAATGTACGAAAATACATACTTCCGTACGCGAGCCGAAGCGTACGCCGACCTACTTAAAGATACAAAGAACGGCATAAAACATCGCTGGATTGCCAGTAGCGTACAGGACGCATTACGAAAACTTAGGCGGGCTATTTGGCTATACATGGAAACTATCGGTTATTGGGTTGCGGCCCGCACTATTGGCCGCTTCATAATGAAACGAAGCTATGGGAAGAAAAGGACGTAGACCGGGGGCTATTGATACTGCCCCCACCTTCCCGGAACCAAAACAGCCGCACGATAACAGCCGACACCGGGAATTATGCCGATTAGCGGGAAAATGGTTACGAAAGCCAAAATTCGGTTCCATCTACTGCCCATACGTTGCCGTAGAATTGGTAACAGCTAACCCGGAAACCCCGGACGTTTTCGGGTGGAACTATTGGGCTACGGTTCTTATCGAAGTGAAGGTTTCGCGTTCCGATTTCTTGGCCGATGCAAAAAAGAGTTTCCGCCAGCAGCCGGAAGAAGGCGTAGGGGCCTTTCGGTACTATTGCAGTCCCGAAGGATTGATAACCGAAGTCGATTTGCCGGATAAATGGGGGCTACTTTGGGAGAAAGACGGGGTTATAACCGTCGTTAAGGATGCGGAACGCCAGCAACAAAACGCGCAAGGCGAAATAACTATCCTTGCTTCGATTATGCGCCGCGAAGGGGTAAAGCCCCGGTTATTTGATTATAGAAAGCAAAATAATGAGTATGAAGCAGAACGAAGAAACTAAGGCTTTACAGGAAGAAATAAGGACACTAAAAGCCGAAAAGAAGGAATTGGCTTGTAGGTTAAGCGGACTTTCTTCGACGTTAATACAGGTTCTTAAAGTAAAATCCCTTAGAGGTTGCGAGGTAAAAAATTGGGTGGGATTTCAGAACGGGAACGGTACGGACGTAGGGCAAGATATAGAACGATTGATTAAGCGGGCCGAACGGGAACAGAAGTATTTATTAACGGTTAAACACGAATAGGTATGTTCGACACAGATAAAGTTATAGTAGTTGCCGACGTTACGAAGCAGCCGTATTTATCGGTCGCTCGTTTTTCGGGCGGGTGCCGGGTAAATGGCGTATTCTACGCCTATGTTCCCCAGCGCGATATTTTGGTACGCGAAGATTGGTTACGGGCATATTCGGCTATGGATTACGACAAATTTATAGCCACCGTTAAGACCGGAGCCAAACAGGAATTACCGACTTGCCGGACTTGTAAGCACCGCCAGCGTTGGGAATTGAACGACCATAGCACGAAGATAGTGCAAAGTTGCGCCCTTCAAAAGAGCCGAAGAACGGGTAACGGATTGAAGCGGATAAAGGTAAATAACCCGGCTTGCGCCCTATATGAAAAGGAGTAACAAAATGAAACATATAAGTATAGCCTTAATTTATGTGGCTTTTTTCGCATTGATTGGCTTTGCGTTATGGATAACTAAAAGCGTATGGGTACTATTAGCTCTACTATTTATTCCCGACTATAAAGAAACCGAATAATATGCGACATATAGAAAGCCAAATACAGAAGAACTGCGTTACTTGGTTCCGGTTGCAGTACCCGAAA
>ULQA01067497.1_pt1 | contig 17735 bp, 18 predicted proteins | sample 1954001 | NCBI WGS metagenome assembly ULQA01 (sample SAMEA4835643, study PRJEB28245) | human gut metagenome | biome: gut microbiome; material: fecal sample | place: Denmark | collected 2008 | reverse complement strand
CTTTCACGGCTCTCAGGGCTCGTCTGTTCTGAAGCTGTTTGACTTGACAGCGGCCTCTACGGGGATCAATGAGAAGGCAGCGCAGGCAGCGGGGATCGCTTACGACAAAGTCGTATTGTTCCCGGCATCCCACGCTACCTATTATCCTGGCGCACAGTCTATGACAATGAAGGTACTGTATGAAAAAGAAAGCCTGCGGCTGCTCGGTGCGCAGATCGTTGGCGGCGACGGCGTGGACAAGCGCATTGATGTACTGGCAACGGCCATTCGCGCCAAAATGACAGCTCTTAGCCTGACGGAGCTTGACCTTTCCTATGCGCCGCCCTATTCCTCTGCCAAGGATCCGGTAAATATGGCAGGCTTTATGATCGAGGATTTGGAGAGCGGGAAGGTGCGGCAGTTCCATTGGAATGATGTTGAGGATTTGCCTTGCGATGGCAGTGCGACGCTGCTGGACGTCCGTACGGAAGGCGAATATCGGCGTGGGCACTTGAATGGATTCCGCAATATTCCACTGGACGATCTGCGTGAGCACTTGGACGAGTTAGAGCGGGACAAGCCTGTCTATGTGAATTGCCAGACAGGGCTTCGCAGTTATCTGGCCTGCCGGCTTTTGACGCAGTATGGTTTCACCTGTGCCCATCTCTCTGGCGGATACAGCTTTTATCAGGTCGTGACACAAGAGCGGCAGACAGCGCAGAGTGCCTATCCATGCGGAATGGAGAAGCTATGAGTGAAAATTTTGTTCCAGATGGATTGACAAGTCCTACTGAACGATATATAATTCAGATTATGTATAACGCGGATTATATATGGAGGTGCAAATATGCCCGCAAAAGCGAAAGTCACAAAAGAAATGATCATTGAGGCGGCCTTTGCGGTTGCCCGTGAAACGGGCGCAGAAAACATCAACGCAAGAACCGTTTCGGAAAGATTACATTGCTCCACACAGCCCGTCATGTATCATTTCGCAACGATTGAAGAACTGAAAAAGACGGTCTATACGAAGGCAGACCTCTATCATTCGGAATTTCTGATGAATATGAAAAAAATGCCAAAAGGTGCTGCGCTTGGAATCGGAATGAATTATATCCGCTTTGCAATCGAAGAACCCCACTTATTCCGTTTCCTTTTTCAGTCAGATTATTTCAGCGGAAAGACCCTGCTTGAACTGATCGATGCCGAGGAGCTTATCCCTGTTCTTTCGGCTATGCAGAGAGCTTTAGAAATCAGTATGGAACAGACGAAAAAAGTTTTTCTGACGGTTTTCCTGTTTGCCCACGGGTATGCAAGCATCATTGCCAACAATTCACTGAAATATGACGAGGAACTTATCAATTCTCAGTTAGAACAGGCATATAGAGGCGCGATATTGGCAGCGAGGGAGAACGTGACATGAAAATGTTATATAGGAAAGGTAAAAGGCATTTTTAATTCATGACAATAGAATGCTCGCAGAGCGTGCATTCTATTGTTTTGAGAAGTGGTATTAGAGGACTTTCCGCTATTCTGTCCAAAGTGCAAATACACCTGCGTGATTTGTTTCAGAGACGGAAAAATTGAAGAAATCAAAATGCCAGACGCTTAGACGCAGTGCAGACCGAGAACGGGTTTGCACTGCGTCTTTTTATCACATCAATTGAGGAAAGAGGAACTGCAAATGAAGAAACCCAATGAAAATGATATTCTGGAAACTGCATTGTCCATCGCCGAAAAAGGGTACCCGGAAGCTTACCAATTTTTGCTGAATGCCTACGAGGAAAGCACAAGCAGCTTTGGGCCGCAAACATTCTATTTCCTCGCCTGTTTGGCTGGCGGCGCCAATATGCCGGATTTGGCTTTGGCGTGGCTGAGAAAGGCGATTCAAGAGAATAACTGGTGGTATCGCCCGGAAGTGTTGGAGGATGACGACCTTGCGGCGCTTAAAAGCGATGCAGAATTTCTTTCGCTGAAAGCAATTTCGGACGACCGCTATGCAGCTGCCCTTTCCAAGGCTAAGGCGATTTTTTCATGGAAGAAGAAAAGGGCGGACAACCTGTTTCTGGCCATTCATGGGAACGCACAAAACGGCGACATTGCCCGGGCAGATTGGGAACCGATCGTGGGAACAAGTGGTTTGTGGCAGTTGGAAACCGTCCAGAGTGCCGAACCGGACGGCTATGGAACCTATCGTTGGAGCTATGACAGCACTTCCTATCTGCCGGTGGCGAATTCCCTGGAAAGGGTAAAAAACCAGGGCTATCAAAACATTGCCTGCGGCGGCTTCTCTGCCGGATGCGACATGCTTTTGCGTGCGGTCACGTTTTCATCTGCACGCTGCGATCTGTTGATCCTGCAAAGTCCCTGGATCCCCATCTTGCAGGAACAGGCGGAAGATGTGGTTCGTGCCATTTTCCAAAAGAACATGGAGCTTCGGATTTTCTGCGGCGCAGAGGATGCGGACTGTCTTCCGATGGCAAAGCATCTATATGCTGCGGCAAAGCAAGCGGGTTGCAATGTGACACTGACGGTTCAGAAGAACACCCGGCATCAGTTTCCTGCGCAGCACGGGAGGAAACGACATGAAAAAGCTATATGAGAAAAACGAGCTGACCTTTGCGATTGTATGGATCGTGGTTTATTGCGTTTTGCAATCGCAGTCGGTTTCCTGCTGGTCACGATCTTTTATCGCGGCGGCAGCCTGCTCCCCTGCATCATCGTTCATTCCGCCATCAACACGCTTGGCACTTTTGCGAATGATGCGAACCTTACCACGGAAATTCAAGTGCGAGTTTGCAGACACGGATCAAAGGTCACTGCCCTGTGTCCAGACGCAGGCGCTAACGCTGCTTCATGCGCATACGAAAGAAATGGAAGAAAAATATGGAGGTCAACGGAATGAATAACCAAGCCAGTATTACCGCCCTGATGAGTTCCTTTGGACGGGCGTTTCACGCAGAAAATGAAGAGCATCCGGTTTTCACGGATCATCTTGCCAAAAAACTGATGACTGAGGAAGAATATGCCGCCGTTCAGGGTTATATCCTCGACGGAGCGCAGTTCTTTGAACCGGAGATTGACCCTGCGAAGCAGAAGCCGAAGGAGCTGCTGCGCCGACTTGTGAATGTCCATATTGCGCCGTCGCCGCTCTGCCGCGCGGCCTACACAGAAAAAGCTTTGAAAACCGCCGTCCTGACCGGAACAAAACAATATGTCATCCTTGGCGCAGCGAGTGCTGGAAAATGATAAAGGAGCGGTGGTATATCGCTTTGCTGCGGGCATCAACATCAGCGGCAAAAACAAAGTGCCGATGGCAAACCTAAAGAAATCCTTTGAAGCCCTCGGCTGGAGCCATCTTCCTGTGAACGCACGGTTTACCGGCTTCTGTGTCGGGATGATGGGAGACGTTATCTTCCTGCTGTCCGTTCTGTGCATAAAGGATAGCTGTCGGGCGAGTATTCCCGACAAGGATAAAACGGAGCTGGTTACGATCGGTATTTACCGTTTCAGCCGCACCCCGGCGTTTCTTTGCTTTGACCTCATGTATGTCGGTGCCCTGCTGCTGTATGGAAACCTGCTGACGCTCCCCATTCTGGATGAAATCGACACAAGCGTTACGGTCGGAACATCCGGTTCTTCGTTGTTGGCTGTGCAGGCGGCGGTCAAGCTGCTGGACAGCGCCGGGTGTGAAGATGTGGAGATTACTTGGGGCAGCGATCCGGTAGAACCGGTCGAGGCCATCATGCAGACCGCCGGACTTCGTAAATAATGCACGGGAATATCCAGAAGAAAGGAAGTCTTGAAATTGAATAACAGCTTGTTTGTCATAGAGCGCGCACGGGCAGAGGATGCAGCGGCTTTGCTGGATTATCTGAAAATTGTCGGTGGAGAAACAGAAAACTTAAGCTTCGGTGCAGAGGGCGTATCTCTTGACCTTGAAGCAGAGCAAAACTACCTGCGTATGCAATCCGAATCGACGGACAATGTTCAGTATCTTGCCAAAGTGAAAGATGAGATCATTGGAACGGCAAGCCTGAACCGCAAACACAAGCGAATGAGCCACCGTGGGGAATTCGGGATCAGCCTGAAAAAAGCATGGTGGGGATGTGGTGCGACTTCTGCTCTGATGGAAGCAATTCTTGTTTTTGCAAAGGAGAATGATTTCGAACAGTTGAATCTGGAAGTGCGCAGCGATAATGCCCGTGCTATCAGACTTTATGAAAAGTACGGCTTTCGGAAGCTGTGTACGTTTCCCCATTTTTTCAAAATCAATGGAGAATATGTCGATTTTGACCTGATGAATCTCGAACGGAACGAAGCAGACGACAAAACGTAAAAGTCCCGGCAGAAACATTTATTAAAAGAGAAAGTACCGTTGATCAGGGAAATTTTTAGAAGAAAAAATGAGACAAGACAGCACGATATGGTATTATATCTGATAGAGGAAATGCAAAACAAAGAATTGGTGATTGTATAGATATGGGAAGGAAGATCCAGATGAAAAAAGAACCTATCAGATTTACGGCAGCCGGAGATATTCTGATCACAAAAAAAATCCCAAGGGAAAATGACGGAATAGCAGAAATCAGCCGGTATATCAAACGTGGTGATATCAGAATGGCAAATTTAGAGACCACAGTCACAGATGGGACCTGCTTTGCTTCTGCATTTTCAGGAGGAACGTGGCTGACTGTGGATAAATCCTGTCTTTTGGATATCAAAAGATATGGATTTAATATGCTGGGATTAGCAAACAATCACAGTATGGATTATTCTTATGAAGGTCTGAATATGACCATCGACAATGTAAAAAAAGCAGGATTTTTTTATGCGGGGAGTGGAAAAAATTTATATGAGGCAGCAAGACCTGCAATGATAGAGACAAAAAATGGAAGAGTTGGGGTAATCGATATCTGTTCAACATTTGAAAATGCTGCGAGAGCAGGGAGCCAGACCCCAAGAATCCCGGGACGACCGGGATTAAATGCGTTGCGGACTCATAATCTTTACAAGATCACAAAAGAACATGCGGCATATCTGGAAGAAATCAATAAAAATACAGGACTTAACAGTTTGAGAGAAAAACATCGTGCGCAGGGGTTTATACCGTCGCTTGCAGAGAACCGGATGGAATTTGGAACGATGGAATTTACTATTGTGGATAGCAATGAGCAGGAAGGACGATGGAGTTATTCTGATAAACGGGATGTGGAAAGAACATTAAATGGAATAAAAGAGGCATTGTATACCTGTGAGGCGGTGGTTATCATGATACATTCGCATGAGATAAAAGCCGATCAGGAATATGAAGCAGATTATTTTATGGAGGAATTTGCACATGCCTGTATTGATGCCGGTGCCTGTGCCGTGGTCGGAAGTGGAACACATCAGATGAAAGGAATTGAGTTTTATAAGGACTGTCCTATTTTTTACTGTCTTGGTAATTTTATATTTGAAAATGAGTTTGTGCGGGATCTTCCTGCTGATTATATGGAAAAATACGGGTTGCCGGAATCTGCATCCGGGGCAGAAGGAATTGCAAAAAGAAGTGCTAAGGCAAAGAAAACTCTGTATACGATACCGGAAGTTTATCAGACGGTTATTCCGTATTTTGAGATTATAGACGGAAAATGTGTAAAAACAGAACTTTTGCCGGTAAGCCTTGGATTTTATAAGGAAAGATACAAAAAGAATTTGCCGTATGTGGCAGATGAGATAGAAGCACTTGCAATATTAGAATATTTAAACCGGGCATGCAGACCATATGGGGTGGAATGGTGTTATAGTGGTGGTATAATGATACGGAGTAAATAGAGAAAGAAGGTAGATGTATTGGAGAGTATACAGCAGTATATCAAAGAACAGAAAACTTTATTAGAACAGACATTAAGGGAAATGGCACTGATAAAAGCACCGACGGGACATGAGAAAAAGAGAGCAGAATATTGCGTGGAATGGCTTCAGGCGCAGGGAATAGAAGAAGTACTGTCAGACGAATGCACAAATGTGATCGTGCCATGGAATATCCAATCTGGAAAGAATAACTGTATGCTTATGGCTCATTTAGATACCGTATTTTCGGAAGAAACAGAATTGAGGATAAAGGAAAAAAAGGGGAAGTGGTGTTGTCCGGGAATTGGAGATGATACTGCAAATGCCGCAATATTATTGCTGCTGATCAAATATGTTCATGAAAAAGTGAAAAAAAGGTCCTGTGGTGTCTGGTTTGTATTTGATGTGGGGGAAGAAGGACTTGGAAATCTTGCAGGAAGCCGTAAACTGATGGAGTCCTATGGAAATCGTTTAAGGTGGGTAACCAGCTTTGATCTGTACACGCATCATATCTATACATCGAGTGTCGGTTCTTATCGTTATAGAATTGTAGTAAAGACGAAAGGAGGACATTCTTATCTTGATTTTGGCAATAAAAGTGCAGTTGCGGAAATGGCAGCACTGATTCATGAACTGTACGGTTATCAGCCTGTTGGCGCCGGGCATACTACATATAATGCCGGAGTCATTTCGGGAGGGACATCGGTAAATACGATTGCGCAGGAGTGCAGTATGCTGTATGAAGCACGTTCGGATGAGGCAGAAGCCCTGGTGGAATGCGAGAACTATTTGTATGAAACATTAAAAAAACGTAAGACAGATGATGTTCAGATTGAATGTAAAAAGATAGGAGAACGTCCCTGCATGGGAGTGGTCGATACAGAAAAAATTATGCGGATAGCACAAAAGTGCAGCGATCTGATAGAAAAAGTTACCGGAAAACGACCTGCATTTGGGCAGGCGTCCACGGATTGTAATATACCGCTAGCTATGGGAATTCCGTCTCTGTGTATTGGACTCATAGAAGGAGCGGGTGCGCATACATTAGAAGAATGGATTAACCCGGAATCTTTAACAAAAGGATTTCAAATTGCAGTAGGCGTGTTTGAAACAGTTACAGAAGAGCATTGACGGTGCAGATAGGAGCAGAACAAATGAAGGATGAAATTTTTTTCAGAGATAAGTTAGAGGATGAATGGGAAGCAAACGAGGTGTATGCTATTTTATCAGAGTGTGATAAGGATTTTGAACCGCCGTTATCGGAGCGGGGAAGCACTGTTCAAAAGACATGGGAGAAAAAATCTGGTGACGGTGTAAGAAATTACTTTAATGAGGTGGCAAAACAGCATATACTTTTATTAAAAAGAGAGAAGAAAATCATTGCTTTTCTGTCATTTCGTTCGATGGAAGAATGTGAGGCTTTAAAAGATTACAGGGATATCTGTTATTTTACCACACTCTGTATCAGAAAAGAGTACAGAGGCCAGGGGCTAGCACTGGTATTATATCAGAAAGCGAAAGAATATGTGGAAGAAAGCAGCAGATATACGGTAATGGCACTTAGAACCTGGAGTACGAACAAAGCACAGCTGCACCTGATGGAAAAAATGGATTTTCACTGTGAAACACGTCTGAAAAATGACAGAGGTGAGGGAATTGATACCTTATATTTTGTGAAAGAAATTACGGGAAAGGGAATCCGTGCATATGGATATACGATAGGAAATGGCAAGTGTGGCATTCGCAATACGATCACGGATGTGCCGGGAGTAAAGGTTGGGCATTATACGGTGAGGAAGGGAAAAAACCAGACTGGTGTTACAGTGATCATACCATGTGATGGTTTTGTCTATGAAAGGAAGCCACTTGCAGCGGTTTATGCATTAAATGGTTTTGGGAAGACGCAGGGAACGGTTCAGATTGAAGAACTCGGTGTATTAGAGACACCGATCGCACTGACGAATACACTAAATGTAGGAAAGGCAGCAGATGGGCTTGTCACATTTACGGAAAAGGAATGCAGGAAGAATGGTAAAGAGTTAGTAAGCGTTAATCCAGTAGTAGGAGAGACGAATGACTCTAGAATTAATCAGATCACAGAACGGGTAATAGAGGCAGAAGATGTACTTTTCGCAATCGAGCACGCAGAAAAAAACTTTAAGCAGGGGGCAGTCGGTGCCGGAAGAGGAACAGTCTGTTTTGGATTAAAGGGTGGGATTGGTTCCGCATCAAGAATTTTAACGTTTGGCGGTAAAGAGTATACAATCGGTGTTTTGGTGCAGTCTAATTTTGGAAAAACGCAAGATCTTACCGTTGCCGGCGTACCGGTTGGCAGACAGATATGCACGAAAATGCAAAACAGTGCAAAAGAGGATAAGGGTTCCATCATGGTCATTGTGGGGACTGATCTGCCGCTTGGAGAGAGACAGTTAAAGAGAGTTTTAAAAAGAGCAGCAGTTGGGTTGATACGAACTGGTTCTTTTATGGGACATGGCAGTGGGGATGTATTTATTGGGTTTACCAATGCGAATGGGATACCGGATACGAAAGAAGAGCAGTTTCATATGATGAAGTACTTCCCGGAAAATCAACTTGATAAGGTGTTCCGGCTGGTGGCAGAGGCTGTGGAAGAATCTATTTTAAATTCATTGACGTGTGCAAAAGCGATGCCAGGGCGCGATGGTGAAATCTATCATAGTTTAAGTGAATTTTTGTGATCCGTCTTTCTTCGGTGGATCCGGTGGAGGAAATCCCTGGAGGAAAATCTACACCGCAGGATAAGGCAGAGGGAAAGCATCTGACGGAGAGATTGGATTTACAGCCATACTGACGGTCAACATGGAACCCGGCTATCATAATCATCATCGGAATCTGTATTCTGTTGAGTGTGTTTGGTGCAGTAATTTTCGTCAGAAAAAAAAGTGGTTCTGAGGATGAATAAGTATCAAATTTTACGATGAAACAACAGATAGTTACAAAGAAAATGAGACAGAGTGGGAACGAATCCTGCTCTGTCTTTTTTCGAAAAAATCAGTGAAAATCAATAGAAGTGTGGGAAATTCATTCTCGGCAAAATCAATTTCGGATTATCTGAAATCGGAGCATCATTCTATCGACAATGAAACGCTCTCGAAGAACGCGGCAAATGCTTTAGCAGATTTCTGTATTTGCTTTGTCAAGAAGTGCCATACACTTCAGATGGATTTCTCCTACTTTGAGTACGGTAGGAAGCAGAGTTTCCACACTTTCTTCATAGCCAATCCTAAATAATGCTTCACAGAAGAATCGATTCACTTCGTCATCTTCGTAATCCAGAACATTTGCGAGATATGCATAGGCTGACATTCCGCGAATTCCGAAAAGAATAAGGGACTTTAAGGAACGGATATCTTCATCGGCATTCCACAGCTGCTGCATATTGTATTCAGCTGTTTTACCGCATGGTGACGGACATTTGCTGCAGTCAGGAACCAGTCTTTCTTTTTCAGCTCTGACTTCTCGTATCATTTTTTCGATGGCTGCATTATCAAAACTCACATTTGTAATTGTTGTAAACAGTCCTTTCAGTATGACTTGTGAAGTTCTTGGGGAAATGGTTTCTGCGCCATCGACTGCTCTTGCAAGAGCAATCAATGCACCGGTCAGTTCATCCTGTAGTTTGGCAGTATCTGTCTGTTCACGCTGATAACAAAACATCTTTTTTTCCATGATTGTAGTCTCCTCTACTCCAGAATTTTCCCATCAATACTGATTGTTACAACCTGCCATGGTATGAATTTTCCACTGTTTTGAAGTGCTTTTTTTGCGGCCATCTCCAGTCCACCGCAGCATGGAACCTCCATTCTTACAATTGTCACACTTTGAATATTGTTATTTTGAATAATCCCGGTCAGTTTCTCACTGTAATCTACTTGATCTAATTTTGGACAACCAATTAAAGTTACCTTATTTCGAATAAAATCCTGATGAAAGCTGGCATAAGCGTATGCAGTACAATCGGCTGCAATTAAAAGTTTTGCATCGTTAAAATATGGTGCATGAATAGGAGCCAGTTTAATCTGTACCGGCCAGTTCTGAAGCTTTGATATTGAATCTGCAGTAGAAGCTGGTTTTTCGGACTCAGGCGTTTCTGTTCGCCGAATCTGCATGATTTTAGATCCAGGACAGCTGGAGTGAGAGGACATTGCCGGGTTTTTGGCAAATTGTTTTTTCTGTGCTTCTTTCACGGCTTCTTCATCATATGCAGGGGCTTCTCTTTCTTCAAAAGAAATGGCACCTGTGGGACATTTCGGAAGACAATCGCCTAGTCCGTCACAGAAATGTTCTCGCATCAATTCTGCCTTTCCGTCAATGATATCAATAGCACCTTCGTGGCAAGCGTCTGCGCAGGCACCGCAGCCGTTACATTTTTCTTTATCGATCTTGATAAGCTTTCTTAACATTTTATCCTCCGTCCATAGCATTTAATGTTTGTTTCTGCTAGAATTGTAGTATGTGAAATACGACTTGTATGTTTGATTTCCAACATGGAGGAATGATTTTGGAAAAATATTTACCTATCCTGAGAAACAGTCCGTTTTTTAAAGGTCTTACAGATAACGAGATATTATCCATATTGCATTGTGTAAATGCAACAGCAGTTTCTAAAGAACGGGATTCCTATATTTTCAGAGCAGGAGATTCTACCGAGGTAATGGGACTTGTGGTGTCAGGCTGTGTTCTTGTTATGCAGGAAGATCTCTGGGGACATCGGAATATTTTGTCAAAATGTCATGCCAGTGATTTCTTTGGAGAACCGTATGCAGCAAGCCCGGGAGCTGTTTTAAATATCAGTGTGGTAGCGGATGAGGATTGTGAAATTATTTTCTTAAATATCCAAAGACTTCTGGTTACTTGTCCAACTGCATGTGAGCATCATCAGAAGCTGATCCGTAATCTGGTTCGTGTCCTGGCAAATAAGATACTGATCCTGAACGATAAGATCACACATGTTGGAAAGCGAACAACAAGGGATAAATTATTATCCTATCTGTCTGCTGAATCTATCAAACGTTCGTCATTGTCTTTTGAGATTCCTTTTGATCGGCAGCAGCTGGCTGATTATCTTTGTATTGATCGTGCAGCAATGTCTACGGAGATATCAAAGTTACAAAAAGAAGGATTTATAAAAACAAATAGAAATCATTTTGAAATAAGGCTGCCGCAACCCCACTGGGTTTAGACGATGGGGAAAGGCAGCTTTTTTCACAGAGTTTTGAGCTCAGGGATTGCTCACTCGACCCGCAGCATCCGATAACCGATGCCGATGTGCGTTTGTATGTATTGCTGCCCATCTTTCCCGTTTTCCAGCTTTTTGCGCAGGGTTGCCATGAATACGCGCAGAGAAGCAATATCATTTTCCCAACTGCTGCCCCAAATCTGTTGCGTAATGTAGGTGTGTGTCAGAACCTTACCAACATTTTTGGAGAGCAGGCACAACAGTTTGTATTCGATGGGCGTTAGGTGCAGTTCTGCACCATCAAGATATGCGCAGCCTGCCGCATAGTCGATTTTCAGCGCACCGTTCGTAAAAATTGGGGTTTCCTTTGCCGTATCTGCTTTTATCAACGCTAACCTTCGCTGCGTCACCCGCAGTCGTGCCAACAGTTCATCCACGGAAAAAGGCTTCGTCAGGTAATCGTCCGCCCCGGCATCCAGCGCCCCGATTTTATCGGAATCCTCTGTCCTGGCGCTGATTACAATGATCGGCATATTCGACCACGAACGGATCTTTTGGATGATCTCCACGCCATCCATATCTGGAAGTCCCAGATCAAGCAGCACAATATCTGGATTGTGAGACAGCGCCTCCATTACGGCGCTTGCGCCGTTTTGCGCCGAAAGATACCTGTATTCGTGAGTTTTCAGCGTCGTAGTGATCAGATTGCGCACAGGGGTATCATCTTCTACAACAAGGATAAGTGGCTTATTCATTTAAGTTCACCTCACTAAGTGGTAATGTAAAGGAAAAGATGCAGCCATGCGGCGAATTGTTTTTCAGCGTTATTTCGCCATGATGTGCATGAATGATGGCTTGACAGAGCGTGAGCCCAAGTCCGAGGCTTCGGCGGCTGTCGCCAATCGGATTTCCCCCGGCAAAGAACATTTCAAAAACACGCTCCTTTAGTTCGTCCGGGATACCAGGGCCGTTATCGCTGACACAGATCTCAACAGCTTTTTTTTGCTGGATTGCCGTGATGCAGATGTTAGAGCCAGCCGTAGTATATTTGACTGCATTGTTCACCAGATTGATAAGCACCTGCACGATGAGTCCTGCATCCACCCGTATCAGCAGCGGCACGTCTCCGCAATCCACCGTGATGTGATGTTCTGTCGATCTTCGGTCGATATGCCGTAGCGCTTCCGACACAATATCGTCCACAACCTGATCGGAAAGACGCAGCTTGACGCTGCCGTCAGCGATTTTCGTAATGGAGAGCAAATTCTCAACCAGCTCGGTCAGCCACTGTGCATCGTCATGAATGTCCGTAAAAATCTGTTTCCGTGTTTGCTCATCCAGCATGTCATAGCTGTGCAGCAGTGTGTCGGCGTTGCCGGAAATAGAGGTCAGCGGTGTCCTGAGATCATGAGAAATTGAACGCAGAAGATTAGCGCGAAGCTGTTCGTTCTTTGCAAGAACGGCAGCTTCTTCCTTTTCTCTGGCATTTCGCAGGTTGTCCAGCGCCAGAGCGCACTCACCGAGGATGGAGAACAGAACGCTGGATGTAAATGCGTCAGGCTGCGTTTGCTTTTCCATCGGAATCCCGACAACGCCGTAAATTTGCTGCTCAGTACGAATGGCAAGATACAGTCGTTTTGCTTTGGGAAAGTTTTGTGTCGTTGCTCCGGCACGTTTCCGGTTTTGCCAGACCCAGTCGATCACATCCTGTTCCTGGTCTGTGTCCGGGGCACTATAGGGGCAGCTTGCGTCAGCCGGGTAAAGGATCCCTTTGGACAGCGCGCCTTCCTGTGCCGGATAAATCAGGATGTTCCGCTGCATGAGCTTTTGTATCTGCGTTGCGGTCATCCGGTAAACTTCCTCAGACGTTTCCGCCTTTTGAAGCTGCCTGTTCATATCAAAAAGCAGCTTTGTGCGATAAGCGTCCCGTGCGGATAGCTGCGCGTGGGCTTTGAGCTTGGCTGCAAGTGTACCGGTCAAAAGCGCAGCCATGAACATGACGGCAAAGGTTATGGGATATTTGCTTCCATAGGCGACCAAAGACAGCCTGGGTTCTGTCAGAAAATAATTGAACAAGATGACACTCAAAAAGGCGGACAGCACGCCGCAGGTATATCCGCTGGTAAAAGCGGAGGTCAGAAGCACACCCAGCAGATAAACCATGATGATATTGGCATCCGCAAAGCCAAGCCGCAGAAACAACCATCCGATGATCGTAGCGGCTGTCAGAATCCCGACAGTCAGAAGCAGTTCCCGGGCGGTTGGAAGCGCCGGGCGAACGGCGAAAAGTGGTTTCCTGGGATAGCTTTTATAGACCTCCGCATCCGGAATGATGTGAATGTCCATCTCCGGCGCAAGCGTAATGAGCTGTTCTGTCAGCGTCGGTTCGCTCCAGAAATGCCGTCGCTGCACGCCGCTGCGCCCAATTACGATTTTGGTCACATCGGAGAGCTGCGCATATTCCGCAATCTGCGTCGGTACATCTTCTCCATGTGTTGTGATGATCTCTGCACCAAGCTGCTGCGCAAGACGTATATTCGCCTGCAGTCGAGCGATATCTTCTGCGTTCATGCCAGAGTATCCGGGGGTCTGCACATAGAGCGCGGTAAGGCTTCCGCAAAATGCCTGTGCCATTTTCCCTGCCATTCGTACAATACGTTCATTGGATGGGGACGAGGACAGGCACACCAGAATATGCTCTTTTGATAGATTGTTTTCATTGTTCTGCACAGTTTCACCACCTCTTTTGATGGTATTATAGCACCAAAATGCGGCGGTTTCTATTGTGTCCAATCGGATTCGTTTCTGATTTTCGTACAGAAAGCGATCCAGCTGCTTCATCAGAAACCATCCGAACAGGAACGTTAGAGCCATCCCAACGATCAAAATGACATCTTTCACATTGTTTCACCGTCCGTTCAAATCCGGAAACACTTTTGCAGCGCCTTATATTCACCTAGCGCTAAAATGGTTATTTCTCCTGACAGCACCGTATCAGGCGTAATTGAAACGTCGGTTTTTCCGGAATGTTTGATGCCAAGAATGTTAATGCCATACTTCCTGCGAATATTCAGTTCACCAACGCTTTTGCCAATCCACTCGTGTGGAACTTCTACTTCAAAAATGGCGTGCTGCCCGTCGATCTCCATGTAGTCGAAAATATGATCGGCAGTATATCGAATTGCTGCCCATTCTGCTACCTGCTTTTCCGGGTAGATCACATGGTCGGCTCCGTTGCGAAGCAGAAACTTTGCATGTACATCCCGCTCGGCACGCGACACTACACACTTCGCGCCAAGCTCCTTCAGAAGCGACGTCGTTTCCAGCGAATTCTGAAAGCTGCCGCCAATGGTCACGATGCAGACATCGAAATTTCCGATGCCAAGGGAGCGAAGAAACTCCGCGTTTGTACTGTCTCCAATTTGCGCGTTGGTGACGAAGGGAAGTATATCATTGATCCGTTCTTCGTCTATATCGACTGCCATGATCTGATGCTCCAGCTGAGATAACTGCATAGCGATATGCCGTCCGAAGCGGCCTGCGCCAATCAATAAAATGTTTTTCATGTGTAAAGACTCCTTATCCAATCATTATTTTTTCCTGCGGCAGCTTTGCGCCGTTTATTTTTTTGCCGGAAAACGCTGCATAAATGAGCGTAAGACCGCCGACTCTGCCCAGATACATGAGCACGATCAGCACTATTTGGGAAGGGATATGCAGCTGAGGCGTGATACCCAGCGTCAATCCCACTGTTCCGACTGCCGAAGCCGTTTCATACAGGCATGCGGAAAGCGTCAAATCTTCATACACGCTGATAAAAACAGCGCCGCCAAAGAACAGTGTAAGGTACATTGTCAGAATGGTTGCGGCGGTCTTGACAGCGCTGAAATCAATCCTGCGTCCGAAAAACTGAGCATTCTCCCGCTGACGAAAGGTTGCGGCAGTATTGGCAAGCAAGACCGCCAGTGTCGTTGTTTTTATTCCGCCTGCCGTAGAACCCGGAGAACCGCCAATGAGCATCAGAAGGATCATTATGCCCTGCGACGCACCGGACATTGCAGATAGCGTTACTGTGTTATAGCCCGCGGTCCTCGGCGTAACGGACTGAAAAAAAGATGCCAGCAGCCGCTTTCCGGTAGAAAGCGCGGAAAAGTCGGTGAAAAAGAAAAATACGGCGGGCAAAAGAATTAAAAGACCTGTCGTGACAAGGATCACCTTACTCTGCATCCGGTAGCGATGAAGCCGCCACTTGTTTTCACAGACATCGTCCCATGTCAAAAAACCAATGCCGCCAACTACGATCAGCAGCATGATCGTGATATTGATTGTCGGACTGCCGGCATAGCCGGTAAGGGATGGATAGAGATTACTTTCTGTTCCAAGAATGTCAAATCCGGCGTTGCAGAATGCGGATATGGAATGAAACACTGCCATCCAGATGCCGCGCCATCCATAGTCATGGCAAAACACCGGCAGCATGGCCAGTGCGCCCAGCAGTTCGATCAAAAACGTTCCTCGCAAGATGAACCGTGTCAGACGGACGATTCCGCCGACCTTTGGCGCAGAAATTGCGTCTTGCATGGTGCTGCGCTGCATCAGGGAGATTTTTCGCCCGGACAACAGCGCAAACGATGCTGCTACGGTTATGACGCCAAGTCCTCCGATCTGGATCAGTACCAGAATGATCGTCTGTCCGAAGCCGGACCAATAGCTTCCGGTATCTTGAACAACAAGTCCTGTGACGCAGACGGCAGAGGTCGCGGTAAACAGCGTTTCATTGAATGGCGTTACACATCCGGCTGTTGTGGAGATCGGAAGCATCAGCAGCAGCGCTCCGAGCAAAATGACCCCGGCAAACCCTAATGTGATAGTTTGAAAAGACGAAAGACGGTGCTTTCGACGGATGATTTTCTTTGGCATAAAGGCAGCTCCTTATTTCTGTGATAATTATATTTTATACGGCCAGAGATTTTAAGATCGGATAAGGGACGGGGACGTCGCATTAAGGTTGGATAAAGATGGCAGAGCGCGCATTCTATTGGATACCAGAAAAAACCTCTCCGCAGTCGGGAAACCGGCGGGAGAGGTTTTCTTTTTCGAAATTTATGGTATGTTTTCACACATTGCAGGCGCATGCAGCGTCCCGCGTCAGAATCCGAACCTTACAGTCTCTGCTGTACGTTGCGGATGTACGCTTCCTGCAGCTCGGGGCTCTTTGCAGGATCGATATCGTCCGGAAACTCGGCGTCGATGGTGGACACCTCCGGTCTGTAGTTTAAGCGAAGCGCGTGCTTCTCGATGTAATCCGTCGCTTTGTTATAAACCTCCTCCGTTACTCCGTTTAAGGTAATAGTATATAATTTTGACATCTGTGTATCCTCCGTTTCGTTGAAATTCAGCACCTCTGCTGATAGCTTCAGTATATACCTGTCGGGCAGATTTTAAAAGAGAAAAGGCTCATATTACCTGTAGAAATAATAACGATAATTATTACTAATATTGTACAAAATAGACAAATCTAACAGAAATTTGTTGGATTTCATTTTATAAGATGGTAAAATAGCTTCAAAACGATGGGAAAATCCCGGTGGCGAGGACCGCAGAAATCAGGGGTCAGACCCCGGTCAAAACCGGAGATTTTTTACCTGAAAAATCGAAATTGTAAAGGAGATAAGTTTGAAATGAAGATTCGCAAGGCGGAGAAAAAGGATATCCCAAGAATTCTTGAACTGTTGGGACAGGTATTACAGATCCATGCAGAGATCCGCCCGGATATTTTTATACCAGGTACCACCAAATATACCCTTTGCGAGTTGACGGAATTATTGAAGCAGGAGGATAAACCGGTCTATGTTGCCGCAGATGAGGACGATTTGTGCATGGGCTATGCCTTCTGTCAGCTCAGGGAACAGCCCTTTTCCACCAACATGGTGTCCTTTAAATCATTGTTTATTGATGACCTGTGCGTTGACAAGCAGGCACGAGGGCAGCACATTGGGGAAAGTCTGTTTGAATATGTGAAGCAACAGGCAAAGGAACTGGGCTGCTACGAAGTAACCCTGAACGTCTGGACAGGAAACACATCGGCAGAGCACTTCTACGAAAAAATGGGTATGAAAACAAAGGAACGGCAGATGGAATATATCCTGTGAGCCGGTTGGGTCAGGCTCTGGTCAAAACCGGACACGACCTACGCTTTGTTTCGGGACGGTCAGTTTCGGACACAGAGTATCCAGTCAGATAAAAATCAGGAAGTTGTGGAGGATATAGGATCATGTCAAAAGAGGAGTATTTGATTACCGATACGCCGCTGAAAGCGCTGACGGTTTTTGCAATGCCGATGATTCTTGGAAGCTTTTTTCAGCAGGTATACAATATGGCTGACTCCATTATCGTCGGTCAGTTTGTGGGTTCCTCTGCGCTGGCGGCGGTTGGTGCCTGTGCAGCTCTGACCAATGTTTTCATTTGCGTGGCACTGGGGGCTGGTGTTGGTGCAGGTGTGCTTGTGAGCCGCTATTTCGGTGCCAGGGAGTATGGCAAAATGAAAACCATTGTGTCTACATCTCTGATCAGCTTTTTGGTTCTGAGTATCCTTCTGGGTGTCTTTGGCTTTTGGTTTTCCCATGGGATGATGAGCGGCTTACAGACTCCTGCCGATATTCTGAAGGAAGCAGTGCTGTACCTGCGGGTCTATTTTGTGGGCTTT
>ULQA01049895.1_pt1 | contig 18461 bp, 16 predicted proteins | sample 1954001 | NCBI WGS metagenome assembly ULQA01 (sample SAMEA4835643, study PRJEB28245) | human gut metagenome | biome: gut microbiome; material: fecal sample | place: Denmark | collected 2008 | reverse complement strand
AGTGAAGTGGCAGCTATCAATATGGTATATGGAGGCGCAGGCAGCGGAAAGATGGTAATGACATCGTCTTCAAGTCCGGGCGTCAGTCTGAAACAGGAAGGTATATCTTACATTGCAGGTGCCGAACTTCCTTGTCTGATTGTAAACGTGATGCGTGGCGGTCCCGGATTAGGAACCATCCAACCGAGTCAGGCCGACTATTTCCAGACAGTGAAGGGCGGTGGTCATGGCGACTACAAGCTAATCGCTCTTGCTCCGGCATCTGTACAGGAAATGGCAGATTTCGTGGCATTGGGATTCGAACTGGCTTTCAAATATCGTAATCCAGCCATTATTCTTGCTGACGGTGTGATCGGACAGATGATGGAAAAGGTTGTTCTTCCTGCACAAAAGCCACGCTGCACAGAAGCGGAAGTGATTGAGCAATGTCCATGGGCTGCTACCGGAAAGGCTAAAGATCGCAAACCGAACATCATCACTTCTTTGGAACTGAAACCGGAAGCAATGGAAATCAACAACCTCCGCTTCCAGGCTAAGTATCGCCAAATCGAAGAAAACGAAGTACGTTTTGAAGAAATAAACTGTGAAGATGCAGAATATCTGATTATTGCTTTTGGCTCAATGGCACGTATCGGTCAGAAAGCCATGGAGCTGGCTCGCGAGAAAGGTATCAAGGTAGGTATCCTTCGTCCGATTACTTTGTGGCCGTTCCCTACAAAAGCCATTGCCGCTTATGCTGACAAAGTAAAAGGTATGCTTGTTACAGAGCTGAATGCCGGACAGATGATTGAAGATGTCCGCCTGGCTGTTAACGGTAAAATAAAGGTAGAGCATTTCGGACGTCTCGGCGGTATCGTCCCCGATCCGGATGAAATTGTAACTGCTTTGGAAGAAAAAATAATCAAATAACGAAACGATGAATCCCGATAAAATAAGAAACGTACTGAACATCCTTTTCATGATTCTGGCTGTTGCAGCCATTATCACCTATTTCGTTGTAGGAAAGGAAGATTTCAAAATGTTTATCTACGTATGCGGCGCGGCAATCTTTGTCAAGCTGATGGAGTTTTTTATACGGTTCACCAACAGATAAGGAGAAGAAGTTATGACTAAAGAAGAAATAATCAAACCCGAGAATCTGGTTTACAAAAAACCGACTCTGATGAACGACAACGCCATGCACTACTGTCCGGGCTGCAGTCACGGTGTGGTACACAAGCTCATTGCCGAAGTAATAGAGGAGATGGGTATGGAAGATAAAACGGTGGGAATCTCTCCGGTAGGATGTGCAGTTTTCGCCTATAACTATTTGGATATTGACTGGCAGGAAGCTGCACACGGACGTGCTCCTGCTGTGGCAACTGCTGTGAAGCGTCTGTGGCCGGATCGCCTCGTATTTACTTACCAGGGTGACGGTGATTTGGCTTGTATCGGTACAGCCGAAACTATACACGCTTTGAACCGTGGCGAAAACATCACGATTATCTTTATCAACAATGCCATTTACGGTATGACAGGCGGCCAGATGGCCCCGACTACACTAGTAGGTATGAAGAGCTCGACTTGTCCTTACGGACGTGACGTTGAACTTCACGGCTATCCATTGAAAATCACAGAAATCGCCGCCCAACTGGAAGGAACAGCTTACGTAAGCCGCCAGTCCGTACAATCGGTACCGGCCATCCGTAAAGCGAAGAAAGCTATTCGCAAGGCTTTCGAGAACTCAATGAACGGTAAAGGTTCCAACTTGGTAGAAATCGTTTCCACTTGTAGTTCCGGTTGGAAGATGACCCCGGAAAAAGCAAACAAATGGATGGAAGAACATATGTTCCCGTTCTATCCGCTGGGTGATTTAAAAGATAAAGAATAACGCTAAAAGTCAACAGAACAATGAAAGAAGAAATAATTATAGCAGGATTCGGTGGACAAGGCGTATTGTCTATGGGTAAGATTCTGGCTTATTCCGGTTTGATGGAAGGCAAGGAAGTGAGCTGGATGCCGGCATACGGTCCAGAACAACGGGGTGGTACTGCCAACGTTACAGTAATCGTTAGCGATGACAAGATATCTTCACCGATTCTTAGTAAATACGATGCCGCCATCATCTTGAACCAGCCTTCACTCGAAAAGTTTGAAAGTAAGGTGAAACCCGGTGGTATCTTGATTTATGACGGTTACGGAATAATCAACCCTCCTACCCGCAAAGACATCAAAGTATACCGTATTGACGCAATGGATGCAGCCAACGAAATGAACAACGCTAAAGCGTTCAACATGATCGTATTAGGCGGTCTGCTGAAACTTCGTCCGATTGTTACTTTAGAAAATGTCATCAAAGGCTTGAAAAAGACTTTGCCGGAACGCCACCACCACTTGATTCCTATGAACGAGGAAGCTATCAAGAAAGGCATGGAGCTTATCCGAGAAGTTTAATTAATGGATAGTGAACAATGGATAATTGATAATTATTAGCTACGTGTTGTACGTATGCAACATAATTTTCAATTATCCATTATCATTAAATCAATTAAAGTAAGTATCTTTGCCTCCAATTATGAGACGAATCTTACTATTATATATATTACTTACCGTTATAGGTCTGACAAGTGTTCATGCACAGTTCGACAATGGTCGCCAGGTAATTGACGAAAACGGCTATGACCAATACGGCAACCAGGTAGACCCTGCCATGATTCCGGATAAACTGGACAGTGCAAATGTTGAGATACAGGGATTGCCTCCTAAATTATATATGTGGCGTATCAAAAACCAGTTGGGCGACCGGACTATGATTCCGGCGGATACGGCATATCATCATTTCCAGAACACGAACCTGACTGACGGGCTGACCGGACATTACAATTATCTGGCCAATATGGGTTCTCCCCGTATGTCACGTATTTTTTTCGACCGTCGTGACCCTGAGCCAACTATTTTCATGGAGCCTTTCTCCAGTTTCTTTATCCGTCCTACGGAATTCAACTTTACGAACAGTAACGTACCTTATACCAATCTGACATATCACAAAGCCGGTAACAAGGTGAACGGGGAAGAACGTTTCAAATCATACTTCTCTGTCAATGTAAACAAACGTCTGGCTTTCGGCTTCAACATAGACTATCTGTACGGACGGGGATATTACAATAATCAAAGCACATCACATTTCAATGCAGCTTTTTTCGGTAGTTATATCGGCGACCGCTACCAAATGCAAGCCATATACAGCAATAACTATCTGAAAACAAACGAGAACGGAGGTATCGAAGATGACCGATATATCACTGCACCGGAGGAAATGGCACAAGGTCAAAGGGAGTATGAATCAACGAATATTCCTACCATACTAAGCGCTACGACCAACCGTAACCACGACTTTTACGTTTTTCTGACTCAACGCTATAACTTGGGATTCAAACGGGATATACCACAGGCTGAAAACGACACCATGCCCGCCAAACAGGAATTCGTTCCGGTCACCAGTTTTATACATACCGTTCAAGTGGAACGTGCACGGCATAGTTTCCATTCTGAAGATGACGTGAAAGATTACTATCAGAACACTTATTTAGAACCTGATAATCCATTAGTAAAAGACAGTACGACCTATATAGGAATCAAAAACACCGTAGGTATTGCTCTGTTAGAAGGGTTCAATAAATATGCCAAAGCCGGACTGACGGCATTTGCCTCTTATAAAATCAGCAAATATACACTGATGAACCTGGAAGGCATAGGTAATGACAAATACAATGAGAATGAGATATTCGTAGGAGGCGAATTGTCCAAACGTGAAGGTAATGTACTCCATTATCATGCCATCGGTGAAGTGGGACTGGGAGGAAAAGCAATCGGACAGTTCAATGTGAAAGGCGATATAGACCTGAACTTTCCTCTGTGGAAAGATACGGTCAGTCTTATAGCCCGTGGAGAGGTCAGCAATAAACTGGCTCCGTTCTATATGCGCCACTATCACTCCAAGCATTTCTGGTGGGACAATGATATGGACAAGGAGTTTCGCACCCGCATTGAAGGAGAGTTGAGCATTGCCCGCTGGAGGACAAAATTGAAAGCAGGAGTCGAGAATATAAAGAACTATACTTATTTCAATCAACAAGCATTGCCCGAACAAAAAAGCGGAAGTCTGCAAGTGTTGTCAGCAAGTCTTAATCAGGACTTCAAATTGGGTATCTTCCACTTGGACAATGAGGTGACCTGGCAGAAGTCCAGCGACCAAACCGTGCTTCCCTTGCCGGACCTCTCGCTATATCATAACTTTTATATGCAGTTCAAACTGGCAAAAAAAGTGCTCAGCGTACAATTAGGTGCCGATTTGAGATACTTTACCAAATACAATGCCCCTGCATATATGCCCGCCATTCAGAACTTCCATCTGCAACCGACAGACGACCAGGTAGAGATAGGCGGCTATCCTATTGTAAATGTTTACGCGAACTTACATTTAAAGCGTACACGTTTCTATGTAATGATGTATCACGTGAATCAAGGAATGAGCAGACCGAATTATTTCCTGTCTCCTCATTACCCTATCAACCCACGTGTGCTGAAATTCGGCCTTTCATGGAACTTCTATGATTGATAAAACTTCTGCAGCTTATGGTGACACGCCCCAAAATAAGATTGCTCAGATATCTGATACCTGTAATTATCGTACTGGCACTACTCTTCTGTTTCCGTCGATGCGACAATCAGCAAAAACAACCGCTTCCCCCACGCGACTATGCAGATATTATCAGAGAAGGTGTATTACGTGTAGCGACAGAGTATAATTCCATCAGTTTTTATGTAGACGGGGATACGGTTGCAGGGTTTAATTATGAACTGATACAGGCATTCGGCCGAGATAAAGGACTAAGAGTTGACATCAGCCCTTATATGAGTTTTGAGGATCGTCTGAGAGGATTGAGCGAGGACCGTTATGACGTAATAGCATACGGTATATTAGCAACCAGCAAATTGAAGGATTCCTTACTGCTCACCTCTCCCATCGTGCTCAACAAACAAGTGCTGGTACAACGGAAAGCAACCGTAGAAAACGATTCCCTTTACATACGCAGTCAGTTGGATTTAGCGCAAAAAACACTCCATGTTATAAAGGGTTCCCCGTCAATCTTGCGTATTCAGAACTTGGGAAATGAGATTGGAGATACCATTTATATAAAGGAAATAGAAAAATACGGCCCGGAACAATTGATTTCGCTTGTGGCACATGGAGACATCGACTATGCCGTATGTGATGAAAGTATCGCACAGGCTACCGCTGATTCTTTGCCGCAAATAGATATCAATACGGCAATCAGTTTCACACAATTCTACTCATGGGCAGTCAGCAAACAATCACCTGTCTTACTCGACAGTTTGAATGCATGGCTGGATAGATTCCAGAAGGAAGAAGAATATCAAAAGATTTACAAGAAATACTATGATAAAAAATAACCTTATCAATCTACTTACTAAACGAAAACAATCCTATACTTTTTTCCCCATTGGCATATTGTCCTTCATCCCCGGGCTTATCTCTACTCACCTGCCTTTATACTGCAAATAGGATATGCTTTCACAAGAGCAAAGGTCCTATCCACCCGAAACGGAAAATCTATTCCATACAAACAACATCTCCATTTTAGCAAAATAGAGGCTTTATTTTCCAAATTCCTCCACTAAGTTAATAATCAATAAAGTTGCTCTTGACAAAAAATTGCTTTATCTTTGGAGTTTATTAGAATAAGCAAATAGGTAATTGTATTATGAGTGAAAAGATAATCAAGTGGGGATTCATCGGTTGCGGAGAAGTGACGAAAACTAAAAGCGGCCCTGCTTTCCAAAAAGTAGAACATTCGGAAGTAGTAGCCGTGATGAGCCGTGACGGTGCGAAAGCAAAAGCATACGCCAAAGAGAGAGGTATCAAGAGATGGTATGACGATGCACAAGAACTTATAGATGATCCGGAAGTGAATGCTATCTATATCGCTACTCCTCCCTCATCCCATGCTACATACGCCATCATGTCGATGAAAGCAGGTAAGCCTGCCTATATTGAGAAACCGATGGCCGTCACATACGAAGAATGTACGCGCATTAACCGCATATCCAAAGAAACGGGAGTTCCCTGTTTCGTTGCATACTACCGCCGTTATCTTCCCTACTTCCAGAAAGTAAAAGAATTGGTAGAAAACGGAACTATCGGTAACGTAATCAATGTACAGATCCGTTTTGCCCAACCGCCACGTGACTTGGATTATAACCGTGAAAATCTTCCCTGGCGTGTACAGGCTGACATTGCAGGCGGTGGTTATTTCTACGACCTTGCTCCGCATCAGATTGATTTATTACAGGATATGTTCGGATGTATCCTCGAAGCAAACGGCTACAAGAGCAATCGCGGCGGGCTTTATCCTGCCGAAGATACGTTGAGCGCTTGTTTCCAGTTCGATAACGGATTGGTAGGCAGTGGTTCCTGGTGCTTTGTAGCTCATGATTCAGCTCGCGAAGACCGTATAGAGATTATTGGGGACAAAGGAATGATTTGTTTTTCTGTCTTCACTTACGAACCTATCGGCCTGCACACAGAAAAAGGAAGGGAAGAAATCTGTATCGGCAACCCGGAACATGTACAGCAACCTCTTATCCAAGCGGTAGTAGACCATTTATTGGGAAAATCTATCTGTTCTTGCGACGGTGAAAGTGCGACACTGACCAACTGGGTAATGGATAAGATTCTTGGAAAGATATAATATAATCCTCATATTAAACTAACAATCTATTTTATACCATGACTAAAGAAGAATTGATGCGGAAAGCCATCGAGCTTTCAAAGGAGAATATCGAGAACGGTGGAGGTCCTTTCGGTGCTGTGATTGCCACTAAAGAGGGAGAGATAGTTGCCACCGGAGTAAATCGTGTCACCGCTTCCTGCGATCCTACCGCTCATGCCGAAGTAAGCGCCATACGCGCTGCCGCTGCAAAGCTTGGTACATTCAATCTTAGCGGCTATGAGATATATACTTCTTGCGAACCTTGCCCCATGTGTTTAGGTGCCATTTACTGGGCACGGTTGGACAAAATGTACTATGGCAACAATAAAACCGACGCAAAAAATATTGGCTTCGATGATTCCTTCATCTATGATGAACTGGAACTGAAACCGGAAGAGAGAAAACTTCCTTCTGAGATTTTATTGCACGAGGAAGCTATTTCCGCTTTCAAAGCATGGATGAACAAGGAGGATAAAATAGAGTATTAGACGGACAACCGTTCATACCGGACGACTAATAGAAATCCCCGGAAGTGCTGTAGACACTCAGCATTCCAGGGATTCTTTACACACAAAAGTTATTATTGAAATTGAAAACTGATCTGGTTTAGAAACGCATACCGACTGTAAAAAGGACTTGGCTACGGGTGTTGGTTACTTTCGTAGCGTCCGGTGAAGCTATTAAAACACCTTCATCATCCACAGTTACATTAATGAATGGATAAAAATCTTCCTTATAAGTAGAGAATTTATATGCCAGGTCAGCATAAAATGTAGAACCCCGATACCCAATACCTAACGTATAGTTACTCAGCGATTTACTATTAGCGAAATCTGTATCCGTTTGAATAGAATTTATTGCCAGGTCCTTATAAGCGTCTTTCTTAAATGCCGCCGAACTGTAGTTATAACCTGCACGAAAAGCAAACTGAGGTACCACTTTATATTCCAAACCTAGTCGAGCTGTATGCACGCCTTTCAACATAGGTGTCGTACTATTCTCCCATTCGAAAGCGGAAGCATATCCATCAGGATCTCTAAATTTTATTGAAGAGTAGTCTTGATACTCATATTCCGCTCCTAAAGCTAAACTATTACCTACCGTATATCCCAAACTTACATTATAAGTCCACGGAGTCTGAAAACGAAAGCGCTGAACCATATCATCTTTACCAGGCAAATAATCACGAGAATCTATATCACGATAGGTAATCTCATTGGCTACCGGATCCCAAATATCTGATTGCATAAAAACACTTGTCTTATAATCCAGACTATAAAAAACAGGTGTATGAATAGCCAAACCTATACGGAAAGGTGAATACTCGAAAGGACGAAGAATCGCTCCGAATTTAAAATCAAAACCTGATCCGGTAATTTTATTCCAACCTTGCAGTTTATATCCTGTTTCATTACCATAATCTTCATCATACGAGGTGTACTTATTATAATCAATGGAATAAGCCCCAATTGTTAGCCCCAGATAAAAACGGTCACTGAAATTAAAAGCGATATTAAAATCATATTGATCTATGCCACCACGTTCTTCCGAATGAAAGCGTGCGTATGGACTTACTCCATCCGGAACGATTGTATTATAATAATCATAATCATAAAACAGAGGCTTTCCCTCATTATTTACTACTTGATTACCTTCCTTATCTTTATACGGAAATTCATTCTGCGTAGTTGTAAGGCTCGGACTGATTACATACCCCTCATATCCCACAGCAGAAAGCCAACCTATATCATTAGTATCAAACGGATTTCCCCAATTTGATATTCCGTCAGACAGAGAAGCCATCAAGAAGGCCTGTGAATAATTACCAAGATCACCGTTCATTTCCATATTCTTATAGAAAGACTTTGCTTTATGATAGTTAAATCCAAAATTCACATAGCGTAAGGGAGTAGTGTTTCCGATCTTTGATGAAAATACAAATCCGATATTATCAAATGAAGCCCTGTTTTTATCCGAATTCCACTTACTGCCTAAATACTTGCTTTCACTTCCATAAGATGAGAAACCGAAAGAAGTCATTATATCACTGCTACGATAGAGCCCAATACCGGCCGGATTGGTCCCTATGGTAGAAATATCTCCACCAAGTGCCCCCATAGCACCTCCCATTCCGACAAACCGGGCAGTTCCATTTAAATCTTTTCCCGTCAGTTTAGCACCATCATAAACAGTCTGTGCTAATCCCGAAGCTGCAGAAACAAATAGTCCCAATACAGCTACCATAACTATTTTTTTCATACCTTTCATTCCATTTAATTAATACCCTTCGTTTTATCTTCTACCACCGCTACGAGAAGAACCTCCTCCGCCAGAAGATCTGCCGATTCCCCCACCGGAAGAATAGCTGCCGCGCGAACTACCACCTGAAGAGGCAGGTGAATAACTGCGGGAAGATGATGAACGAGAAGTTCCATAAGATGATGAACGACGGCTACTATTACCGTTAGAATAGTTGCTGCGTGGAGTGGAAGAACTACCGCGATTGTAAGTAGATGTTCTCGTTCCACTACTGCCACTTCTCACTCCAGAAGAACGGGAATAAGAAGAACCGGTTCCTGTTCCACTAGTCCGAGTACTACTTGGCCGAGAATAAATACTGCCACGACGTGATGAATTTCCCGTACGAGTACTTGAGCCATAACGCTCATCCGAAGAACGCGTACCTACCACGCGTCTTGTTGTGCTTGTTCCCCTGCCATAAGCTGATCCGGAGGTACGAGACGAGCTACCAGTTGACCGAACAGCAGAACCACCAGAACGAGTGGCGCTTGAACCATATCGACGTACAGTAGAAGAATTTCTGTAACTGCTTTGTCCATACGAACGACGGTTTGTATAAGTCGGACCAGTCCAACGGCCTCCACCGCCCCAGCCCCAGCTAGGACCGCCGTGCCAATGATGATGATGTCCCCAATATCCACCACCATACCAGCCACCCCAGTAGCCGCCATGCCAGCCGCCCCAATAGCCCGGATAATATCCCCAAGCATAATAAGGACGACTCCAGCCCCAACCATAGTTCCAGCCCCAGCCGTATGAACCATAACGCCAATCCCACCAAAGTGGATTACTGAATGTCGGGAATGCGTAAGCATACATACCATCGGTATATATATTCCAGTCCCAAGAATTCGGTCCGTAGACTACATCCCAATATAACGGACTGCTGATACTGATAGCGAAACGCGGATTACGGAAACGGATGATGCGTTCGGCATATTCATAGTCGTCCTGCGTACCATTGAATTCACCGGTCACCCATTCCCCGTCCAAGTCCGGAGTAGATTTTTCCTTTATATATAAGGTATCATTATCCATTACGAATTCATTATCACGTGCATCGTAACGGCGGTTATATTCATCCACATCCCGCGTTCTCCCCCTACGGTCCTGAACCACAACTGTAGTTCCCGGCGAAGTATAGATGTTTGTCACCTGTTTCTTCGGTTCCTTCCTCACTGGAGTTTCTTTTTTCTCCTTTTTGTCTTTGGAAGGTACGAAGTAAAGGTCGTCATCAACGCTTTGTGCAAAGATACCTATCGGAAGGCACAAGGCAAATAGCAAGAAATAAACAATCTTTTTCATATCATCTCGGTTTATGTAATTACTTAAACTTATTCACGTTACAAAGATAAGGAAGAGATTTATCGCCTTGGGGAGATTTTCCCCAAAGGATAGTAGGGATTTCCCTAAAATTGTGATTATCTTTGCACATTATTCACCAGCATTAGAAACAACTATGAAGTATTTTGAGTTCACTTTTCATACGAATCCGTCCACAGAGATTGTAAATGATGTATTAGCTGCCGTATTAGGCGAAACCGGTTTCGAGAGTTTTGTTGAAAATGAGAACGGATTAACCGCATATATCCAACAAACTTTATGTGACGAAACCTCCATAAAGAATGCAATCGCCGGATTTCCCCTATCCGATACGGAAATCACCTATACATATGCAGAAGCAGAAGACAAGGACTGGAACGAGGAATGGGAAAAGAATTTCTTTCAACCGATTATCATCGGTGACCGTTGTGTAATCCACAGCACATTTCATCAGGATATTCCTAAAGCAGAATACGATATTGTAATCAATCCGCAAATGGCTTTCGGCACAGGACATCACGAGACTACCAGCCTTATTATCGAAGAACTGTTGGATAGCGAGCTGAAAGATAAATCATTGCTGGATATGGGTTGTGGAACTTCTATTCTCGCCATCCTTGCACGAATGAAAGGCGCACATCCATGTACCGCTATCGACATAGACGAATGGTGTGTACGAAACTCTATCGAAAACATCGAATTGAACCACGTAGATAATATTGCCGTTTCTCAAGGAGATGCCTCTTCACTTTCCGGAAAAGGGCCGTTTGATGTAGTCATAGCTAATATTAACCGCAATATCCTACTGAATGATATGAAACAATATGTCACTTGTATGCATCCCGGAGCGGAACTATACATGAGCGGATTTTATGTGGATGACATCCCTGTTATCCGCGAAGAAGCGGAAAAAAACGGACTGACTTATATCCATCACAAAGAAAAGAATCGTTGGGCGGCAGTGAAATTCATTTATAAAGTTTAATACTATTCTCTGCCAACAGAAACAAAGAATACAGGGATAAAAATAGAGAGTGTCAAAACGCAGATCATTCATTATGACACCCTCATAATATATAATAGCTTATAAAAGGAGTTACGCAAACTCCTTTTTTACTTGTTCACACCAATCCTTGATTTTCTTTTTTGCCTGGTCCGACTGATTATCCAAGTCGATAACCAACCCACAACACTGATTGCCACGCAATGCTCTGGAACGCTCAAAAGTATATCCTTCCGAAGAAGTAAAGCCCACCAATGCCGCCCCGTCTTCTTCGAATACTTCTGCCAATAGCCCGATACCATCAGCAAAGTTTTCCGGATAGCGTACCTGATCTCCCAATCCAAAGATAGCGACCTTCTTTCCTTTCAAATCCATCGTTCTAAGCTCCGGCAACAGCTCGTCCCAATAAGTAGGCAACTCTCCGTCAAACCAAGTGGAGGCTCCGACAATAAAACAATCATAAGCAGCAAAATCGTTCTGCCAAGCCTGTTCTATCGGTACCACTTTTATATGACTTTCACCGAATTCTTTCTGTATTCTTTCCGCCACCCAACTCGTTTTCTCAGCTTTGGCAGCATAAAACAAACCTATCTTCTTCATAATCCATACTGTTTAATATTCTAATAACTTCCTGGCAGCTTTATAGATCTTAGCTTCATCCGGCAAAATCTCCTTTTCCAAAATAGGATTGAAACCGACGGGTGTAAAGGTAGAGCCGACACGTTGCACAGGTACGTCCAAATAGCGAAACATCTCTCCACCTATCATTGCGGCAAGCTCCGCCCCAAAGCCGGAGAAAACTTTATCTTCATGTACAACCAACGCCTTACTCGTCTTTTTCACCGATTCGAATATCGTTTCCTTGTCCAAAGGAACCAAAGAACGGATATCTATAACCTCTACTTTCCGCCTCTTTTCTTTCTCCAACCGTTCCGCAGCATTCAGACAGAAATGCGTTGTATTTCCATACGTAATGATACTTAGATATGTCCCTTCACGACGAATACGTGCCTTTCCGAAAGGAACTTCAAAATCTTCCGGTACGACTGCAGCAGCCTCAACGGAATTATACAATGCTTTCGGCTCAAGGAATAAAGTAAAGCCTTTGGAACGCATACTGGTACGGAGTAGCCCGGCTGCATCATCCGCAAAAGACGGACATACAATACGTGCTCCGGGCAAAGTGGTCAAAGCGCCTTCTATGTTTTGAGAATGATAAAGTCCTACGCCAATATTCATGCGTACATTCCACATATTGTTCGACAGCAGGCCAAAAATAATCGGCAAACTCCGCTCCTTCTATCACAACATGAATCTTTGAATCAAAGCGGCTCATTCCATCAATAATAGCTATGTCAAAGTTCATAATCGTATATTTTTAATAATAATACGATTATAACAAATAAGAGAATAGATAAGTTGTTTGAAAAAGAAACAGCTGCTATTTTATTGTCAGCTTCTTGAGATCTTCCAATGTACCGTTGAAGACATTCAGATCCACCTCTTCTTCAATGCCGGGTACATTTCCCACATCCGTATGTTGCCAGAAATCCCATTTACCTTGATATTTCACAGAGTCCACATAATAGTGGGCAATCCAATAAGGATATGCGTTAAAGATAGAATCGTCCAGATAACGGGTTTTAAATTTATAAGAAGTATAAAGAATAGGTTTTACCCCATAATAAGCCTCCACACGGTCGAGCCAGCGCTTGATACCTTGCTGCAATTCTGTCTTATTCTTTCTTCCGGTCATTTCTACATCAAGCACAGGGGGCAAATCTCCGGTATCCAATTTTACCGTACGAATAAAAAAGTCGGCTTGCTTCAAAGCATCTGTACTCGGAATATAAAAATGATAAGCTCCACGTATAAATCCATGATTACGCGCATTGGCAAAGTTTGCCGAGAAAGTAGTGTCACCATGATCGCCTCCTTCTGTCGCCTTCATAAAGACAAAATGCAAAGGAGTCACTGTCTCCTTGTTTTGCCGAAGTTTCTGCCAGTCTATTTTTCCCTGATAATGAGAAACATCAATTCCATGAACATCGTAGCCGTCAGGAATACAAACTCCATATTCTTTTAATCCGTGGCAAGGCTTCCAACGATAAGCATAAGGGCGGATAAAGAAATAATAGAAAGTAACAGAGAAACAACCCACAATCAGTACCGCCAGAATATTACGCAACCAGACAGGCATACCATGGCTCGTCTTCATCTGCACCCTTTTCGGAGCACGGGAAGATTTAGAAGAAGTAGTTCCCTTTTTTCGAGTGGCGGAAACTGTCTTTTTCTTTTGAACTGCAGCTATCGGATTATTACGTGACGACAAATGACTGGATGATTAAGGGTTAGTGAAAAACGATGAACGATAATCTGTCATACGACACCTACCGTCCATCGTTAATTAATTATTTACCGTTAACCGCTAACAGTTAAAATTATTTCTGTTGTTCCAACTGCAAAGTCTTTGTTGCCTGGTCGCAAACTTCCGTAGGACCAAAGTACTGAATCGGACCCGGATATACATAATCCGTTTCAATAGCCCAACGGTCACGTTGTGCGGCAAATGCTTTGAAAGGAGCGCCATCCAGTTTTACCAATGCTTTCTGGATAACCGGTTTCATTTCACCGTGACGGCGTTCCATATTCATCATCATTGTGATAGGCACACCACCTGCAATCCATTCGGCAGCAGGAGCAGTGGTATTGCGTACAGAAGACATATAACCTGTCTTACCGTTAGCAATTAGCATAGAAGCTGTGTAACCCAAAGAATAGCAGTAATCCGCATCGAAGTTTGACGGAGCAGCGCAACGTCCTTCGTAACCGAAGAAGTGGTGCTGAGCAGCAAACTTACCTACATACTTACCTTCTTCTTTCCAAGCCGCCAACTTCGTAGCTACCATTTCAGACAACAGTTTTTCTGTTTCGATCAATGATACCTGAACGTTTCCGTGAGGGTCACGGTCCAAAGTCAACTGACGGGCAACACCTTCCGGCAGACTTGCATAGATAGCAGAGTTCTCCGGAGAAAGTTTGCGGATGATATAATCACGCTGGTGAGACTTTTTAATCTGAGCGAATTCTTCTGCGTTAGCAGCCAGGAAGTCATTCAGCTCAGCAATCAGACGTTTCATAGCCGGAATGAACTCAACCAAACCTTCAGGAATCAATACTGTACCGAAGTTATGTCCCTGGGCAGCACGTTCTGCCACCACTTTAGCGATGTATGTTACCACATCATCCAAAGACATATCCTTAGCTTCAACTTCTTCTGAAATGATACATACGTTCGGTTGTACCTGCAAAGCGCATTCCAGTGCGATGTGAGAAGCCGAACGACCCATCAATTTGATGAAGTGCCAGTATTTACGTGCAGAGTTACAGTCACGTTGGATGTTACCGATTACTTCAGCATAAGTCTTACAAGCTGTATCGAAACCGAAAGAAGTTTCAATCATATCGTTCTTCAAGTCACCGTCGATTGTTTTCGGGCAACCGATTACCTGTACACCATACTTCTTAGCAGCATAGTATTCAGCTAATACACAAGCGTTTGTGTTAGAGTCGTCACCACCAATGATAACCAATGCTTTGATACCGAGTTTCTTGATAATCTCAAATCCTTTTTCAAACTGATCTTCCTTTTCCAATTTCGTACGACCGGAACCGATAATATCGAAACCACCAGTGTTACGATATTCATCGATGATGTCAGCAGTCAGCTCCATATAGTTATGGTCTACCAACCCACCGGGACCTAAGATGAAACCATACAATTTGTTTTCCGGATTCAGTTTCTTGATACCGTCAAACAAACCGGAAATCACATTGTGTCCACCGGGAGCTTGACCACCCGAAAGAATCACACCTACATTCATAGCAGGAAGAGCTACCGCTTCACCGGCTTCAAATGTAATCAACGGCATTCCGTACGTGTTGGGAAACAAAGCTTTGATAGCTTCCTGATCGGCTACAGATTCAGTAGCAGTACCTGCCACTGCTTTAACAGCTCCTGATGCCAATGCTTTTGGAAGTTTGGGCTGATAAGCAGCCCTTGCGATTTGCAATGCACTTTTAGTCATTTTCTCTATTTTTATTTAAAGGTGTTAGTAAGTTTCTTATCAAACTTGAAAAGCGTTGCAAATTTCGCACTTTTTTCCGAATTATGAAAATTCTTCTTTCTTTTGTTTAGGGATTTTGTTTCCAACCTCCACCTAAAGCCTTATAAAGTTGTACTACAGTTATCAATTCGTCGCGAATCGCATTACTCAAGCCAATCTGCGCATCGAAGTATCCACGTTGCGCATCCAACACGTCCAGATAATTAATGACACCGTTAATGTATTGAAGCTGTGCAAGTTCCATATAGCTCTTCGCCGAACGTTCCAGATTCGCACGAAGCTCATATACCTCTTTTATCTTGTTGAAATTCACTATCGCATTACGTGTCTCTTTGAAAGCCTGCAATACAGACTTCTCATAATTGTGTACTTCAACTTCATAGGCCGCCTTTTTCGCTTTCAGTGCAGCACGGTTCTTTCCCCAGCCAAAAATTGGAGTCAATAAAGCCCCTTCCATAACCGCATAAGGAGATTTCAACAGTTCCGATAGAGACGTGCTTTCCGAGCCAAATCCTCCTGTCAGGGCAAGACGCGGAAACATATTCGTATAAGCCACCCCTACTTTAGCATTGGCTGCAATCAGCTTTTGTTCAGCCTGACGGATGTCGGGACGACGTTCCAATAAAGTGGACGGTAATCCGATAGGAAGCGTTTCCGGTGACTTAAATTCCTGAAGCAAACGTGAGCGGGCAATCTTGTTTGGATATTCACCTGCCAGAAAAGCTATATCATTTTCTTTCAAGGAAATCTTCCGCTCCAAGTCCGGAACCAAAGTTGCCGTACGTGCCAATTCCACCTGCGACTGACGGTACGACGTCTCCGAAGTCAATCCTCCGGCAAAACGGATACGAGCCAAACGGACTCCTTCTTCACGGGCTTTCAAGGTTTGTTTTACGATATCCAATTCCGTATCCAAAGCCACCAACTCATAATATGCCTGTGCCACCTCCGCTACAATAGTCATTCGTAGTGCCCGTTGTGCCTCTACCGACTGTAAATACTCTGCAATGCTAGCCGAACGCGCCCAACGCAAATTTCCCCAAAGGTCAAGTTCCCAAGAGACTAGAAACTGCGCTTCAAAGGTATCCGACCTCTTAAAAGCCTCTCCTCCATGATTTTCGAGTTCACGCTCTGCCGTCACTTTCCCTTTTATATCAGGAAGCAATGCTGCCGTAGAAATCCTCTTCTGTGCAGCCATCTCTTTCACACGGGCAGCAGCTATCAGCATATCCTTATTATGATCCAATGCCCGTTCTATCAAGCTTCTCAATGTAGAATCCGTATAAATATCTTTCCAGTCCTGATCACCAAAGCTAACTGAGTCCTGATGTTGAGCCAAACTGTCAGGTAGATGAAGATCGGGACGGACATAACTTTTTCCTACCTTGCAGGAAGTCAATATTCCTACAAATAACAATATGACAATATATAGTTTCTTTCGTTTCATCATTTCTTCTGTTTTAAGAGTTTAGACTTCGTCTTATATACCATCACAAAGAAAAACGGTACAAGAATGATACCGAATACAATAGCAAATATCATTCCGAAAAAGACACCTGTACCGATTGCCTGCCGACTTGCCGAACCGGGTCCGCTAGCCAAAACCATTGGAAGCATACCGAGCACAAACGCGAGCGAAGTCATCAAGATCGGACGGAAACGTAAACGGGCCGCATAAATAGCCGACTGCACCAAGTCTTCTCCCTTGTCAACCTGCACTTTAGCAAATTCAACAATCAAAATTGCATTCTTGGCGGCAAGCCCCACCAACATCACCAGACCGATCTGAAAATACACATCGTTCTCCAATCCGCATACCCATACCCCAAGATAAGCACCCAAAGCGGCAACGGGCAAAGAAAGCAATACGGCAATAGGTACTGTCCAGCTTTCATATTGCGCAGCAAGAAAGAGAAATACGAAAAGGAATACCAATGCCATCACCATGCCTGTCTGACCTCCGGCCTGTTTTTCTTGGTAAGAAAGTCCGCTCCATTCCAAACCTATATTGTCTGGAAGATGTTCACGAGCAATCTGTTCCATGATCTCCATCGCTTGTCCGGAACTGTATCCTTGCGCAGCTGCCCCACGAATGACTGCCGTAGTAAACATATTGAAGCGTTTGATACTACCTGGCCCTGTGGTATAAGAAGCGTTCCCTAAAGATGTTAACGGTATCATAGCTCCATTAGAGGCCTTGACGAAGAATAGATTGATATTATCCTTATGCTCACGGTAAGGAGCTTCCGCCTGAATGTATACCTTATATATACGGTTGAACATATTGAAGTCATTTACGTATACTGAACCGGTATAGGCTTTCATGGTAGAAAATACATCAGCCAAAGGTACACCGAGCATTTTCACTTTGTCCCGGTCTACATCAAAATAGAGCTGCGGTATCTCCGATTGCAAAGAAGAAGACAAACCCGTCAATGCCTTATTTTTAGAAGCGTAATACATTAATGTATCTGCCGCATCCACCAGATTGTCAAAAGTGGCTTCCCCACGAGCTTCCAACTGCATTTCAAAGCCTCCCGAAGTACCTAAACCCGGTATCACCGGCGGAGTGGAAAGATAGACTTTGCATTCCGGATATTCCTCAAGATGTCTCTCCACTGTATCCATAATCTTTTCGATACTTGTGTTCTTGCGCTCTTCCCAAGGTTTCAGTATAACCGTCAACTCGGTACGTCCTTGATTACTGCCTACACGCGGACTGCTTCCCGTCACATTCTGAATATATTCTATGTATGGATTCTTTTCCAGATAAGCAATAGCACGATCGGTCACTATGCGCGTACGTTCCAAAGTTGCTCCCTCCGGCAATTCCAATTCAATCTTGAAGTAACCCTGGTCCTCTACGGGCAAAAAACTAGTCGGAATAATACGATGAACCAACATTATGGCTATCAACACCATACCGAAAGCGCT
>ULQA01009097.1_pt1 | contig 18474 bp, 16 predicted proteins | sample 1954001 | NCBI WGS metagenome assembly ULQA01 (sample SAMEA4835643, study PRJEB28245) | human gut metagenome | biome: gut microbiome; material: fecal sample | place: Denmark | collected 2008 | reverse complement strand
CATGGCGGTGGCCGGGAGCGGGGACGTACTGACCGGAATTGTGACGGCACTGCTTTCTACGATCGACGATCCGTTCTGGGCGCTTTGTATCGGCGTCTATCTGCACGGTCTGGCAGGCGACTTGGCAGCCCATACAAAGGGCGAATACAGTATGACCTCCAATGATATCGCGGAAGCGGTATGGGCGGTACTTGTGAAGCAGGAGAAAAATTATGTGTGAGGAAATGATCAAAAATCCATATAGAAGAGTGTGGGCTTGCGTAAATTTGGACGCGCTGCACGACAATCTGCGCCAGATTGCAGCCTGTCGGAAAAATGATGCCGGAATCATCGCGGTCATCAAAGCGGACGGTTACGGACACGGCGCTGTGATGCTGGCGCGGGAAATGGATGAAATTCCGGAAGTCATCGGCTATGCGGTGGCAACGGAGGAAGAGGCAGTATTGCTGGCAGATGCCGGAATCAAAAAGCCCGCGATGGTGCTCGGCTATACCTTTTCAGAGGCTTATGAGGAAATGGCACTTCGGGGTGTCCATGCGACGGTTTTCACCGATCAGATGCTGGAGGATATGAACCGTGCTGCCCAAAAAGCCGGCAAAAAAATGCATGTTCACATCGCGGTAGACACCGGTATGTCGAGAATCGGCATCCGCCCGGACGATGAAGGGCTTTCCTTTGTCGCACGCGCGATGCAGTGTCCGAATCTTTCCATTGAGGGGATTTTTACCCATTTTGCGACAGCGGATGAAGCAGATAAATCCAGAACGAATGTGCAGTATGAAAAATTTTCGAGCTTTACCGACCGTGTGGAAAAGGAGCTTTCCCTGAAAATCCCGCTGCGGCATTGCTCCAACAGTGCGTCCATCCTGGAGCTGCCCGATATGCACATGGATGCGGTGCGCGCCGGAATCATTCTCTATGGCATGTGGCCGTCAGATGAAGTCAAACGCGACGGCATCGTGTTAGAACCGCTCCTGTCTTTAAAGAGCCGTATCGCTTATATCAAAGAGCTGGATGCAGGGCAGGAAATCAGCTACGGCGGGACATTTCGTACAGCGCATCCTATGCGCGTAGCGACGATTCCGGTGGGTTATGCGGACGGCTATCCGCGCGGACTTTCCAACAAGGGCGATGTTCTGATTGCCGGAAAGCGCGCAAGGATCCTGGGGCGCGTCTGCATGGATCAGTTCATGGTCGATGTGACAAAGATTCCGGAGGCAAAGGTAGGGGATGTCGCAACGCTCATCGGCACGGACGGCATCGAAACGATTACAATGGAAGAAATCGGCGACCGCTCCGGCAGATTTAACTACGAAACCGCGTGCTGCCTCGGAAAGCGGATTCCACGCGTCTATGAAAAAGACGGAAAAATCGTCTGTACGCGGGATTATTTTCACGAAGAGAAACTCTTTTTTTAAAGAATGGTATACGCGCTGAGAAAGCAGCCAATACTTGTCCTGAGGTAAAAAAACAGGAAAGGAAGAAAAAAGAGTGAAGCGCGGAGATATTTATTATGCAGATTTAAGACCCGTGGTCGGATCGGAACAGGGAGGTGTCCGCCCGGTGCTGATTATCCAGAACGATATCGGCAACCGTTACAGCCCGACTGTGATCTGTGCGGCGATTACTTCCAGGATGAATAAAACAAAGCTTCCGACCCATATCGAAATTTTTTCCGGGGAATATGAAATCGAAAAGGATTCCGTAATTTTACTGGAACAGCTCCGCACAATAGATAAAAAGAGGCTGAAAGACAAAGTATGCCATTTGGATGCGCGGGTGATGAACCGCGTAAACTCTGCCTTGAAGGTCAGCCTTTCGCTGGATACATAAAGAAACCGTACAAAGCAGATGTTTTCTTGACGTTTTCCAGCCAAAATGCTATGATAAAGAACTAGAAATACGTTAGATAAAGGAGAAAAGAAATGTCCGGACATTCAAAATTTGCAAACATCAAGCATAAAAAAGAAAAAAATGACGCTGCAAAGGGAAAAATTTTCACCATTCTCGGAAGAGAAATTGCAGTTGCCGTAAAAGAGGGTGGTCCTGACCCTGCGAACAACTTCAAGCTGGCACAGGTCGTTGCAAAGGCAAAATCCAACAACATGCCTAACGACACCATTGAACGAGGAATTAAGAAGGCTGCCGGCGATGTCGGCAACGTTAATTACGAATATATCACCTACGAAGGCTATGGCCCCGGCGGAATCGCAATCATTGTCGATGCCCTGACCGATAACAAGAACCGTACCGCTGCCAACGTCAGAAGCGCGTTCACAAAGGGCAACGGCAACATTGGCACACCTGGCTGTGTATCCTTTATGTTCGATAAGAAGGGCCAGATCATCATCGATAAAGAAGAATGCGATATGGAAGCGGACGATCTGATGATGACCGCTCTGGATGCAGGCGCAGAGGATTTCAGCGAGGAAGAGGACAGCTTCGAAATTCTGACCGATCCCGATACTTTTGAAGAAGTGCGCGAAGCGCTGGAGAAGGCAGGCATTCCGATGGCATCCGCAGATGTTACCATGATTCCTCAGAACTATGTCAAGGTAACAGACGAGACTGCATTAAAGGGACTGCAGCGTACCTTGGATCTGCTGGACGAGGATGACGACGTTCAGGCAGTATATCACAACTGGGACGAAGAATAAAACGGACAAAAGACCGGATTTTTGTCGGAAAGACAAAGAGGTAAGAGGATACTATGGCATACGCAAAGGAAACGATCTGCATACAGTCTGGCTGGAAGCCGAAGAACGGAGAGCCGAGAGTGCTCCCGATTTATCAGAGTACGACGTTTAAATATGAATCCTCTGAGCAGATGGGCAGACTTTTTGATCTGGAGGAATCCGGATATTTTTACAGCCGTCTGGCAAATCCGACCAACGACTGCGTCGCACAGAAAATCTGTGAACTGGAGGGCGGCGCAGCAGCGATGCTGACCGGTTCCGGACAGGCGGCAAACTACTATGCCGTTTTCAATATCTGCGAGGCGGGCGACCATGTCGTATTATCGTCCACCGTATACGGCGGAACTTTCAATCTGCTGGCGGTTACCATGAAAAAAATGGGCGTATCCTGTACTGTCGTAGACCCGGATGCGGATTACGAGACGATCTGCAAGGCGTTCCAGCCCAATACCAAATGCGTCATGGCGGAATCTCTGGCAAATCCTGCGCTGGTTGTGCTGGATTTTGAAAAATTCGCCCGTGCAGCACATGCGCATCATGTGCCGTTAATCGTTGACAACACGTTCCCTACCCCGATCAACTGCAATCCGTTCAAATGGGGTGTCGATATCGTAACGCATTCCACCACCAAATATATGGACGGTCATGCGATGGCGCTGGGCGGTGCGATCGTAGATTCCGGCAATTTCGACTGGTCTGCATACTCGGATAAGTTTCCGGGACTCTGCGCACCGGATGAATCCTATCACGGTGTAGTTTATACCGAAAAATTCGGCAAGGCGGCATACATAACCAAGGCAACCTCCCAGCTGATGCGCGATCTCGGCGCGGTACAGTCTCCTCAGAACGCGTTTCTGCTGAATGTCGGTCTGGAGACGCTGCCGCTTCGGATGGAACGCCACTGCTACAATGCGCAGAAGGTTGCGGAATTTCTGGAAGCGAACGAGAAGGTTGCATGGGTCAACTACCCCGGCTTAAAGAGCAGCAAATATTATGAGCTGGCACAGAAATACATGCCGAACGGCACCTGCGGCGTCATTTCCTTTGGCTTAAAAGGCGGACGCAAGGCGGCGGAAGAAATGATGGATAAGTTAAAGCTTGCAGCTATTGTTACCCATGTGGCGGATTCCCGCACCAGCATTCTGCATCCTGCCAGCCATACGCACCGTCAGATGAACGACGAGCAGTTAAAAGAGGCCGGCGTAGCGCCCGATCTGATCCGTCTTTCCGTCGGTATTGAAAATGTAAACGATATCATCGCGGATCTGGAACAGGCACTCTAAAATCCTCGTATTGCGTTTTGATCTTATGGGAAAGAGTTTTTTTGCACAGTGAGGGCGAAGCATGAGTTGGGGGAAAAAGAAGAAACACGCTTCACAGAATACCATACCGGCAGCTGAGTTCAGGCAGGAGGGGGAGTCTGCGCTTTTTGAGAAAGCGCCAAAGGAACCACCAAAGCCTGCGCCGGGAGAATATCTGGATAACCCGCTTCCCGTTCCCAAACGACATGTCCGCAAAGAAATGAATTACGCTTTTGAACCATCGCCGGATCTTATGTTTTATGAAATTCCGGTTGCGGATAACGATGATTTTGATGTATAAAATAAATCACTCCTGCACATCCTTTTTGAAAAAGAAATGCGGGAGTGATTTTTTATGGGAAAAAAAGAAGAACAGGAAATGCACCGGGACGAGCGAATCGAGCAGACCGGTCAGTTAACGCTTACAGATAATAAGGAAGAAACCTCGATCCATCTGCTGACGATCATCGGGGAAATTGAGGGGCATGACAACCTCGGAAGCAGCTCCAAAACAACAAAATATGAACATATTCTACCGCAGCTGGCGGCGATAGAGGACAGTAAGAATATTAGCGGTCTGCTTGTTTTGCTGAATACGATGGGCGGCGATGTCGAAGCGGGGCTTGCGATTGCAGAGATGATCGCTTCTTTGAGCAAGCCGACTGTTTCCCTTGTGCTGGGCGGCAGTCATTCCATTGGCGTCCCGATCGCGGTGAGCACGGATTATTCCTACATTGTGCCGTCCGGGACAATGGTAATCCATCCGGTTCGCATGAACGGGACGGTGATCGGCGCACAGCAGACCTATGATTATTTCCGGCAGATTCAGGATCGGATCACCGGTTTTGTCTGTAGCCATTGCAGTGTTTCCAAGCAGCGGATGGAAGAGATGATGATCAGGCAGGGGATGTTGAGCCGTGACCTCGGGACGATTCTTGTCGGAGAGCAGGCGGTGTATGAAGGGATCATTTCTTCCGTCGGCGGTATTCGCGAGGCAGTGCAGAAGCTTCATGAGCTGGCAGACGGCTATCGGGCAGGTCGGATGAAAAAGAAAAACAGCAATAGTGACAAGAAGAAAATTAAGTGATATACTAAATTGATCTAGTCTTTTTCTGCCTATGCTAATTTAAAAATCCATTTTGCAGATGCAGGAAAAAGGCAGGTCAGTTGGAGGGATGATTATGGCATCAACTGCGTCGAAAGGAAGGAAAAAGACCCCTGCGAAAACAGGCAGAGGCGGCGCAAAGGGTGGAAAACAAAAAACAACCAAAAAACCGAGTGCAGCTGAACTTCAGGCACAAAGCGCGATTACAAGCGAAATTATCCTGATCGGCGTATTAGCACTCACAATATTGCTATTTTTATGTAATTTCGGCGTGATCGGTGTCATCGGCAATCAGATCAGCCGCGTAATGTTCGGTATTTTCGGCACGATGGCATATGCACTGCCGGTACTTGCCTTTATTGCAATCGCGTTTGGCATTTCCAATCAGGGAAACCGGATTGCGTCCATGAAGCTGACGGCGGGAATCATTCTGTTTTTCCTGCTTGGTGTAGTCTGCTCGCTCCTGTTTCAGGGGGGGACGCTGTCGATGGATTATTCGATCCGGGAGCTGTATCTGGAAAGCGCTGAAAAGCGGCTGGGCGGCGGTGTCATATCCGGCTCCCTTGCCTGGGGGCTGCACCGGCTTCTTGGCATGGTCGGCACAGTACTGCTTTTGTTGGTGTTGGTGATTATCTGCACAGTTATTATCACAGAGCGTTCGTTTGTGAACGGTGTAAAGACTTCTGGCAGATATGTCTATGAGACGGCACGTTCCGATGCGCAGAGGTACCGCGAGCGCAGCGAAAGACGCCGGAAAGAGAGCGAAGAGCGCTATGAACAGCGCCGACAGGCAAACGAAGAGCGCAGCAAACGTCTCCGTCAGGAAAACGAAGAACGTTCCGAAAAACGCAGAGAAGAAGAACTCGCCCGCGAAAAAGAAAGAAAACAGCTCGCCCGCCAGAAGCAGCTTAACGCAGAGCAGCAGCGCGAAGCCAAACAACGCCGTAAGGAAGAGGCTCAGGCACGTCAGGATGCAGATCAGATCTTCCGGATGGAGAAAAAAAGCACGGGCATTATGGCGGACACGACGCTGCGCAAGGCATCTGTCGGCCGTCGCGAGGACATGCACGAAATCACCATAACAGAAAATCCCGGTCAGGTGACGGAGCAGTATACCGTCAGACCGGTAAGTGTCAACCTCGATGCAGACCGCAGGAATGAAACGTTTCCCGATGCAGCGGTTACGAGTGGGGCAGCTGTTTTAGCGACATCACCGATCATCACAGCAGAAGAGAGCATTCCTGCGGCTGCAGCGGATGCATCCGGCTCAGCTTTAATGAGCCATGTGCGGATTCATTCCGCATATTTGAACAATGACAGTGACACAACCCCTGTACCACAGGACAACACCGCAGAACCGGCGGATGCATTTTTATCGGGAATGCAGGCCCCTGTGACCAGCCAGCCGCAGGCGGATGTTTATCAGGATATGAAAGAGGTTCACTACCTGGAACCGAAACAGCCGCAGCAGACAGAAGCATTTGTACCACTGGAATCCAGGGTGGAAACTTCTGCACCGGAGGTTACCTTGCATATGGATACACAGCCTGCCTGTGCATCACAGGAGCTTGCTCCTGCACAGGAATTGGAACAGTCGGATTCGGACAAATTCGACGCTGTGCCGCCCAAGCTTCCATGGAATGACAACATGGACACTGCGGAGGAGCCGACCGTGATTCCAACCCCAAACCTGCAAAGTACCGGAGTGCCGCGCCCCAAAGCTGTGCCCCCCAAAGCACCGCAGACCGCCGCAGAAGCCACTGTCGTTGGTCAGGAGCTTGCTAAGAAACAGAAAGAACAGGAAAAGCATGCGGCGCAACAGCCACCAAAGCCTGTCGTATACCATTATCCGCCGCTGTCGCTGCTACATAAAAGCAACAACGCCAATAATATGGACAGCGAGTGCGAGCTGAGAGAAACGGCGAAGCACCTCGAGGATACGCTGCAGACCTTCGGCGTAAAGGTCACTGTTACAGATATCAGCCAGGGACCTACCGTAACCCGGTATGAGCTGCAGCCCGATCATGGCGTAAAAGTCAGCAAGATTCTGGGTCTGGCAGACGATATCAAGCTAAACCTCGCTGCGACAGATATCCGAATTGAAGCACCGATTCCCGGCAAGGCCGCAATCGGTATCGAGGTTCCGAACAAAGAGACGATGGCAGTCGGACTGCGGGAGCTTTTGGAAACGGATGCGTTTTCGAACTTCCCATCCAAAATTGCTTTTGCAGTCGGCAAGGACATCGCCGGCAAGGTGGTCGTATCCGACATTGCAAAGATGCCGCATATGCTGATCGCAGGATCCACCGGTTCCGGGAAATCCGTCTGCATCAATACGCTGATTATGAGCATTTTATATAAGGCGAAGCCTTCGGAAGTCAAACTGATCCTCGTCGACCCCAAGGTCGTAGAGCTGAGTGTGTACAATGGCATTCCGCACCTGTTAATTCCTGTCGTAACCGATCCGAAAAAAGCGTCGGCTGCGCTGCAGTGGGGCGTTGCGGAAATGACCGACCGATATCAGAAATTTGCAGACAGCAATGTCCGCGACTTAAAAGGATATAATAAGAAGCTCGAAGAACGAAGACAAAAGGGAGAAGAGGGCATACCCAACGACCTTCCGCAGATCGTCATTATCGTGGATGAGCTTGCCGACCTGATGATGGTTGCGCCGGGAGAGGTGGAAGAAGCGATCTGCCGGCTGGCACAGCTTGCAAGAGCGGCAGGCATCCATCTGATCATTGCGACTCAGCGCCCCTCCGTCGATGTCATCACGGGACTGATTAAGGCGAACATGCCGAGCCGTGTCGCATTCGCGGTCTCCAGCGGCGTCGATTCCCGTACCATTCTGGATATGAACGGAGCAGAGAAGCTGCTCGGAAAGGGCGATATGCTCTTTTACCCACAGGGCTATTCCAAGCCTGTCCGGGTACAGGGTGCATTCGTTTCGGATAATGAAGTGTCTGATGTCGTGGATTTCTTAAAAAATCAGAACATCGGTAATGTTTACGATGCCAGCAATGAAATCGAGGAAAAGATGAAATCCATCGGAACCTCTTCGGGCAGTGCTACATCCGGCTCATCCGGACCGGAATATGATGCCTACTTTGCAGATGCGGGACGCTTTATTATCGAAAAGGACAAAGCATCGATCGGTATGCTGCAGAGAGTCTTTAAGATCGGCTTTAACCGCGCCGCCCGGCTTATGGATCAGCTGGCGGAGGTCGGTGTCGTCGGGGAAGAAGAGGGTACCAAGCCCCGTAAGGTACTGATGACCGAAACAGAGTTTGAACAGCTGGTAGAGGAAATCCTCTGATATCAGCATACAAAAGCATAGAACATGTCAAACACAGGCAAAGGAGAATGAATAGATGAAATCAGATATCGAAATCGCACAGGAAGCTGTTTTATGGCCGATTCAGAAAGTGGCCGAGCATCTGGATATTCCGGAAGACGATCTGGAGCTTTATGGCAAATATAAAGCGAAGCTTTCCGACGAATATTTAAAATCCATCGAAGACCGCAAAGACGGAAAACTGATTTTAGTGACAGCAATCAATCCGACCCCTGCAGGGGAGGGCAAGACAACGACCAGCGTCGGACTGGGCGAGGCATTTGCAAAAATGGGCAAAAAAGCGGTGATTGCGCTGCGTGAGCCTTCTCTTGGCCCTTGTTTTGGCATTAAGGGCGGAGCAGCCGGCGGCGGTTATGCGCAGGTCGTTCCGATGGAAGACTTAAACCTGCATTTTACCGGGGATTTTCATGCGATTACTTCTGCAAATAACCTTCTGGCGGCGCTTTTAGACAACCATATCCAGCAGGGCAATGCGCTTGGGATCGACTCCAGACAGATCTTATGGAAACGATGCGAGGATATGAACGACCGCGTGCTGAGAAATATCGTTGTCGGTCTCGGTGCAAAAGCGGACGGCGTTGTCCGGGAAGACCATTTCGTGATCACCGTCGCTTCTGAGATTATGGCGATCCTCTGCCTGGCAGATGACATGGATGATTTAAAGGCGCGTCTGGCAAAAATCGTCGTTGCCTATAACTATCAGGGAGAGCCGGTGACCGCAGCTGATTTAAAGGCGGTTGGCGCAATGGCAGCCCTGCTGAAGGACGCGTTAAAGCCCAATCTGATCCAGACGCTCGAGCATACCCCGGCGATCGTCCACGGCGGACCCTTTGCCAATATCGCACACGGCTGTAACTCTGTCCGTGCAACAAAGGCAGCCCTGAAAATGGCGGATTATACGATCACAGAGGCCGGCTTTGGTGCAGACCTCGGCGCAGAGAAGTTTTTCGATATCAAATGCCGGATGGCTGGCTTAAAGCCGGATGCAGTCGTTTTGGTTGCAACGATCCGTGCACTCAAGTATAACGGCGGCATTGCAAAGGAAGACCTGTCTGCAGAAAATCTGGACGCGCTCAAAAAGGGCATTGTCAACCTGGAGAAGCACATCGAAAACCTGCAGCAGTTTGGCGTTCCGGTGGTTGTTACCTTAAACTCCTTCCTGACCGACACCGAGGCAGAGACGAATTTTGTACAGCAGTTCTGTGAAGAAAGGGGCTGTGAGTTCGCACTGTCCAACGTCTGGGCACAGGGCGGCGAGGGCGGCATTGCGCTTGCGGAGAAAGTATTAAAGACTCTGGAAGAAAAAGAAAGTCATTTTGCTCCGCTGTACGACGAAAATCTTCCGATCAAAGAAAAGATCGGCTGCATTGCGACAAAGATTTACGGTGCGGCTTCTGTTTCCTATACCGCAGAGGCATCCAGACAGATCAGGAAGCTCGAAGAGATGGGCTTTGGAAATCTTCCGGTCTGCATGGCAAAGACACAGTATTCCCTGTCGGATAACGCAAAGCTGTTAGGACGCCCGGAAGGCTTTACGATTACGGTTCGCGACGTGTATGTATCCGCAGGTGCCGGCTTTGTGGTTGCGTTGACCGGCGCGGTGATGACGATGCCCGGACTGCCGAAGGTTCCGGCTGCCGTCAATATCGATGTGGACGAGAACGGAAAGATCACAGGGCTGTTCTGATCCGCTGCCTGAAAAATAACCGAGAGAGGACCCTACAACATGGCAAAAAGAATTGACGGAAAAGCGATTGCCGCACAGATCAAGCAGGAATTAAAGGAACAGGTACAGCAGCTTGCAAAAGACAACATTACCGTAACGCTGGCGGTTATTCAGGTCGGTCAGGACCCCGCATCGTGTGTCTATGTCAGAAACAAACAGCGAACCTGTGAGGAGCTTGGAATCCACAGCCTTTCCTATGAACTGGAAGAAACGACGTCGGAGAAGAAACTGCTTTCCCTGATTCAGGAATTGAACGCCCGGGAGGACGTGGACGGCATTTTGGTGCAGCTTCCCCTGCCTGGACATATCAATGAAAAAGATGTTTTAAATGCCATCGACCCTGCAAAGGACGTCGACGGCTTCCATCCTTACAATGTCGGCGCATTGAGCTGCGGGGAAGAGGGCTTTGTCCCCGGCACTCCGGCGGGCATCATTGAGCTGTTAAAGCGCTCTGATATCCGGATCGACGGAAAAGAGTGCGTTGTGATCGGCAGAAGCAATATCGTCGGTAAACCGATCGCACAGCTGTTGCTTGCAGAAAACGGAACCGTTACAATCGCACATTCCCATACGGTAAATTTGAAAGAGGTGACAAAGCGTGCGGATATCCTTGTCGTTGCGATCGGCAAACGGCAGATGATTGATGCGGAATATGTCAAGCCCGGCGCAGCCGTGATCGATGTCGGCATTCACAGAGACGAAGCAAACCATCTCTGCGGCGACGTAGACTATGAAAGCGTATTCCCGGTCGCTTCTGCGATCACGCCGGTTCCTGGCGGCGTCGGCCCTATGACGATCGCCATGCTGATGAAAAATTGTATTGAAAGTAGGAGAAGACGCCTATGAAATGCCCCAGATGCGGCGCAGACATGAAAGAAGGACAGATGTACTGTGAGCATTGCGGCAGGGAAATCCAGATCGTCCCGGAGTTTGATCCGGCGCTGGAAACGAGCCTCCATAAAGCGCTTTCCGATGTTGGAACCCAGATCGCGGAGAAAGCTTCGGAGGATAGCAAACCGGAGACAGATGCAGGGCAAAGCACTGTGCCGGAAAAGCAGCCTTCGATGAAAAACCGCAGAAAAGAACGCTGGAAGGTGTTTGCAGGCCTTTTTGCCGCAGCAGCTCTCTGCGCGGGCATGAGCCTGATTTTTTGGCATCATACCCCGGAATATCGGTATGAAAAGGCTGCTGCGCAGATGAAGGAGAAATCCTACGATTCTGCAGCGGAGCTTCTGGAGCTGTTGGTCGAACAGGATCCCAGAAATGTGGAATACTTAAATGCGCTGTCTTCCTGCTACTATTTTGAAGGAAAACTGGAAGAGGCAAAGGAGCTTTGCCTGACGATTCTCGATATGGATGCTTCCTGCGAAGACGCCTATCGTCGTTGTGTCGCTATTTATGAAAAACAAAACGACTATGCAGCGATCAATGCGCTGATGCAGAGTTGCCCGGATGTCCAGATCCAGAGCCAGTATTTAGATTATATGGCAAATCCGCCGGAATTCGACCTTCAAAGCGGGACTTACCGGGAAGCACAGAATTTAAAGCTGATTGGCAATGCGGCAGGAACTATTTATTTTACAACAGACGGCTCGGTGCCGGATGAAAACAGTCAGGTCTATACTTCACCAATTCCATTGAAGGACGGAGGCTATGAGATAAAGGCTTTGTTTGTAAATCATTACGGAATTGCCAGCGATATCTCTTCTGCAAACTATTACATAGATATCAGCAGGCCGGATGCACCCTATGTGACGCCGCTTCCCGGAAACTACGATAAACCCGTACGGATTGAGGTGGATGTACCGGATGGCTGCAGCGTTTACTATACAATGGATAAAACAGAACCGACCGCATCATCGACCCGCTACGAAGAGCCATTTTGGCTCCCGGTTGGATATTCCACCTTTAAATTTGTCACAATTGCTCCGGACGGTGTGACAGGCAGCGTAACGGAATGTAATTATACGTTGGACCTGCATCCGCTCCTGAGCATGGAGGCGGCATCCAACCAGCTGCTTTTGACGTTAAAAAATGCCGGAGTAGTGAATTCCCTGCAGGGAGATGTTCCGGATGGAGATGGCCGTAACCTCTATACTTTTAAGTATGCCCTCACGATCAACAATCATCATTATTATCTTTATCGGGAATATCACGAGTTAGATGGAGAAAGCAACGCGACCGGAAACGATTATGTGGTAAACTATATGTCCGGGGAATGCTACCGGGCAGAGAAACAGGAGGATAAGAGTTTCAAGCTGTACGCAATAGAGCAGCCGGAAAACGGACAGGAATAAGTATACTGTCTGCAGACTCTTAAAATATATTGTCCGATCGGACAGAAAGGTGAGATTTATGTATCCTATTTTAGAAACGAAAAAACTCACTGCCAACATTTACTGGATGGAAGTTAAAGCAGAACGGATCGCAAAATCCTGTATGCCCGGCCAGTTTGTGATTGTGCGGACAGATGCCGACAGTGAAAGAATTCCACTGACCATTTGCGACTATAACAGAGAAAAAGGAACGATTACGATTGTATTCCAGCCGGTGGGAGCCAGCACCCATCTGATGACCTCCTTAAAGGCCGGGGATGCCTTCCACGATGTGGCAGGCCCTCTGGGATGTCCGTCCGAGCTGACAAAAGAAACAAAGGAAGCCCTGGCTGCAAAGAAAATTCTGTTCGTTGCCGGCGGCGTCGGCACAGCACCCGTTTATCCGCAGGTAAAATGGCTGCATGAGCAGGGTGTTGCAGCAGACGTTATCGTAGGCGCAAAGACGAAAGAGCTGCTGATCCTTGAGGAAGAGATGAAAGCGGTTGCAGGAAATTTATATGTGACCACCGATGACGGCTCTTATGGAAGAAGCGGCATGGTAACAAAGACCATTCAGGATCTGGTAGAGCAGGAAGGTAAGCACTATGACCTCTGCGTTGCAATCGGTCCGATGATCATGATGAAATTTGTCTGCAAGACAACAGAAGCGCTGAATATCCCGACGATCGTTTCCTTAAACCCTATCATGGTAGACGGAACCGGCATGTGCGGCGCCTGCCGTGTTACTGTAGGCGGCGAAGTGAAATTTGCCTGCGTAGACGGTCCGGAATTTGACGGACATCTGGTAAACTTTGACGAAGCGATGCAGCGTCAGCAGATCTACAAGACCCAGGAAGGCAGAGCTTATCTTGCTGCAAAGGAAAAAGACACGCATCACGGCGGATGCGGTCAGTGCGGAGGTGAAGAGTAATGGCTGATATAATGAAAAAAGTCCCGGTCAGAGAGCAGGATGCAAAAGAACGCGCATGTAATTTCGAAGAAGTATGTCTTGGCTATAATGCCGATGAAGCAGTAGCAGAAGCACAGCGCTGCTTAAACTGTAAAAATGCGCACTGCGTACAGGGATGTCCGGTTTCAATCAATATCCCCGGCTTCGTGGAAAAGGTAAAAGAGGGCGATTTTGCAGCTGCTTATCAGGTTATCAGCGAATCCAGCGCACTTCCCGCTGTCTGCGGTCGTGTCTGCCCGCAGGAAAGCCAGTGTGAAGGAAAATGTATCCGTGGTATTAAGGGCGAAGCGGTGTCCATCGGCAAGCTGGAGCGTTTCGTAGCGGACTGGGCGAGAGAAAACAACATCCGTCCTGTCGGTGCTGCTGAAAAGAAGGGCAAAAAGGTAGCCGTCATCGGTTCCGGCCCTGCAGGTCTGACCTGTGCAGGCGATCTGGCGAAGATGGGCTACGATGTGACCATTTTCGAGGCGCTGCATGAGGCAGGCGGCGTACTGGTATACGGTATTCCGGAATTCCGTCTTCCCAAAGAGGACGTTGTAAAGAAAGAAATCGAAAACGTACTGTCCCTCGGCGTAAAGATCGAGACAAACGTCATCGTCGGCAAATCCGTTACGATTGACGAGCTGCTCAATGAAGAAGGGTATTCTGCAGTATTCATCGGTTCCGGCGCAGGTCTTCCTAAATTTATGGGAATTCCCGGTGAGAACGCCAACGGTGTATTTTCTGCAAACGAATATCTGACCAGAAGCAATCTGATGAAAGCGTTTCAGGCAGATTCTGCTACTCCGATCATGGAGAGCAAAAAGGTGGCAGTTGTCGGCGGCGGCAACGTTGCAATGGATGCTGCGAGAACCGCGCTGCGTCTCGGCGCGGAAGTGCATATCGTATACCGCAGAAGTGAAGAGGAGCTTCCCGCTCGTGTGGAAGAAGTACATCATGCAAAACAGGAAGGCATTATCTTTGATCTGCTGACGAATCCGGTCGAAATTCTGGAAGATGAAAAAGGTTGGGTAAAGGGCATGAAGTGCGTGCGCATGGAGTTGGGCGAGCCCGATGCTTCCGGCAGACGCCGTCCGGTAGAAATCCCCGGCTCTGAGTTTACCCTGGAATTGGATACGGTCATCATGGCTCTGGGTACCTCTCCGAACCCGCTGATTTCTTCTACAACAGAAGGTCTTGAAACCAACAAACGCAAATGTATCGTCGCTTCCGAAGAAAATGGTCAGACCAGCAAGGCTGCTGTTTTTGCAGGCGGAGATGCCGTTACCGGCGCAGCGACCGTTATTCTGGCGATGGGCGCCGGAAAAGCGGGTGCAAAAGGAATTGACGAATATCTGTCCGGCAAATAAGGAGGGCGTGTCCTATGCCTTGGTGTCCAAACTGTAAAACAGAATATCAGGACGGCTACACCGTCTGCTCCGACTGCGGTTCTACGCTTGTAGAGTCGCTGGAACAGGCAGCAGCGGAGGAAGCGGCAGAATACATCCGGGATGCTGCCGCTTCGTTCCCGGATGATACGGGATTTGAGACAGAGGAAATACAGGAAGCCCAGGAGGAGACGCTGCCGGAGGGAAAGGAGCTGCTGCACGATAAAACCCGCCACGGCGTCTATGAGGGTGCATCCGACAAGGCGGAAAATTTTAAATCCGGCGCTTATACGCTGCTGACCGCAGGTGTTATCGGCCTTGTTGTCGTAGGTTTGCTCGCATGCGATCTGCTTCCGGTCCACCTGACGCTGTTTTCTAAAGTGGCGACCTGTCTGGTGATGGGAACGATGTTCATCGCATTTATCGTGATGGGAGCAAGTTCCTACAAATCCTACAAAAAACATGCGACGCAGGCGGTAGCAGAGAGCCAGTTAAAGGAAGAGTTGGTTAAATACTGTCAGGAACGCCTGAATCGTGAGCTGATCGACCAGACAGCTTCCGTTCTCGAAACAGAGAGCGACGAAACGGCATATTTTAAACGCTCAGCCGCTATGAAACAGCTGATTTCCGAAAATTTCCTGAATCTGGACGAGGAATATCTGGATCATTTCATCGATGAAATGTATGGCCAGATCTATCCGAACGAATGAAAATACGAATTCTGACCGTCGGCAAAATCAAGGAAAAATTTTACCGGGACGCGATTGCCGAATACCAGAAGCGTCTTGGTCGTTACTGTAAGCTCGAAATCGTGGAAGTAGCGGATGAAAAGACGGACGAAAATGCCAGCCCTTCCCAGATGGAGCAGGTAAAGGAAAAAGAGGGACAGCGGCTTCTTTCCCATATTCGGGACGGAGAATACTGCATCGTGCTCGCCATTGAAGGCAAAAAGCTGGATAGCGTGGCGTTTTCCCAGCAGATTGACCGCCTGATGGTGTCCGGCACAAGCACCATCGATTTCGTCATCGGCGGGTCCCTCGGACTGTACAAAGATGTCCTTTCCCGCGCGGATTTTCTCCTGAGCTTTTCCGATATGACCTTCCCGCATCAGCTCATGCGCGTCATTTTGCTGGAACAGGTCTACCGCGAGTTCCGGATTTCAAATAAAGAGCCGTATCATAAATAAGAAATCTGCCGTCAAATATGTTTCCACACTGTCATTTTTCTCTACCGCGTCTCATACAATAGGGCATGAGCAAAATCAGAAAATCACCGCAAAAACAGACAGCCATACGGGCTAAGGAGGCTTTCACAGAGTCCCTGCGTCTGCCCCGGGACGTCATGCTGGGCGCGAGTATCCTGACGCTGATCGGAGATACCGAGCTTTTGGTGGAAAATTACCGGGGAATCCTGGAATATACGCAGGAGTGTATTCTTCTGCAGGGGAAGCATACCAGAATCCGGATTGAAGGGTGTTGTTTAAAAATCGTCTACTATACCAATGAAGACATGAAAATTGCCGGAAAAATTTCCGGCGTGCGGTATCTGTAGCGGAGGGAATGCCGATGATTGCCTTAATCCGGTATTGCAGGGGATATGTCAGGATCAGCGTCCGGGGTTATGCGCCGGAACGCTTCATGAATCTGTGCGCAAACCGAGCTATCGTGCTCTGGGAGCTTAACGGGCACGACGGTTTTTATACGATGTGCATCAGCCTTTCCGATTTCTTCAAAATTCGGGATATTGTCCACAAAACCAAAACAAGGGTAGCCGTTCTGGAAAAAAGAGGGCTGCCCTTTTTTCTACAGGATGTCCGGCACAGAAAAATGTTCTTGCTCGGGGTTTTTTTATGCAGTGCATTTTTAATTCTGATGTCGCAGTTCATCTGGGCGATGGAATTTGACGGCAACCGGATGATCACGGAGGAGGAGCTGAAGCGGTATCTCGAGGATGAGGGAATCCGTTACGGCACGCCGCGGCACTTTTTTTCTGCGGAAACTCTCGAAAAAGGACTTCGGGAAGCCTTTGAAGAAATCACCTGGGCGTCTGTCAGCCTCCAGGGGACGAAGCTTGTTGTAAAAATTCAGGAAGACATTCTGCCGGACACTGCTCAGAAGCAGGAGCTGTCCAAATTTGAAAATGGAGCGGATCTTGTTGCGTCCTGCTCCGGCACAGTCGTTTCAATCCTGACCAGAAGCGGCATCCCGACGGTGCGGCCGGGAGACAGCGTTTCCCGCGGCGATCTGCTGATCAGCGGACGAATTCCGGTTAAAAACGATGACGAAACTGTTCGGGAATACCTGTCAGTCGTCGCGGACGGGGACGTGATTTTAGAAACCGACTATCGGGTGCATTTATCCTGTCCTTATGCTTACCAGTATAAAAATTATACCGGAAGGGAAAAGAGCCGGAAATTCCTCGCAATCGGCAGCCTGCGGGTTCTTTTTCCTCCTATCCGGAAGAACTTTGCGCGTCAGGATATCGTAACGCAGCAAAATCGTCTATGCCTGTTCGGACAGCTCGATCTCCCTATTTTTGCGGGCAGTCAGACGCTGCGCGAGTATCTTCCGGTCGATGCACGCTACGACACGGACAGCGCAAAAAAGATTCTTTTGGATAAATTTCAAAAAATAATTGCCGCTTTGGAGGAAAAAGGGGTTCAAATTATACAAAAAGATGTTAGAATAGTAGAAAAAGCCGATATCCTCACCTTGGAGGGAAGCCTGAAGATACAGCTGCAGGGCGGCGTCTGGCAGGCGCTTTCGATTTCGGACACGGCAAAAGAACAGGAGACTGCACAGAATTAACATGGCATTTACAGAACAAACACTGGAGCTGGACAACGCGCATATCAGCAACCTTTTCGGACAGTTTGACTGTTATTTAAAGAAGCTGGAGCGTGCATTCGGCACGCAGATTATTGACCGGGACGGTACCGTCCATATCCGCGGCGAACAGTCGGCAGTTGCCCATACGGCGGCAGTTTTTACCGAACTGCAGGAGCTTGCCAGACGCGGAAATCAGATACAGGAGCAGAACGTGGATTACGCAATTGCAATGCATATGGAAAATCAGGAAAATACCTTACTTGAAATAGACGGCGATCTCATCTGCCACACCGTGAGCGGAAAACCGGTAAAGCCCAAAACGCTCGGACAGAAGCAGTATGTGGATGCGATCCGGGAAAAGATGATCGTATTCGGTCTGGGACCTGCCGGAACAGGCAAAACCTACCTGGCGATGGCAATGGCAATTACCGCTTTTAAAAATAACGAGGTGGAGCGCATTATTCTGACCAGACCTGCGATCGAAGCAGGCGAGAAGCTCGGCTTTTTGCCCGGCGATCTGCAGAGCAAGGTCGACCCGTACCTGCGTCCGCTCTACGATGCACTCTATCAGATCATGGGCGCGGAAAGCTTCCAACGCAATATGGAAAAAGGGCTCATTGAGGTTGCGCCGCTCGCCTACATGAGAGGACGTACCCTCGACAACGCTTATATCATCCTCGACGAAGCGCAAAATACGACGCCTGCCCAAATGAAGATGTTCCTGACCCGAATCGGCTTCGGTTCCAAGGTTGTCATCACCGGCGACGCTTCGCAGAAAGACCTTGCGCCTGGAACACAGTCCGGTCTGGAC
>ULQA01004058.1_pt1 | contig 20027 bp, 8 predicted proteins | sample 1954001 | NCBI WGS metagenome assembly ULQA01 (sample SAMEA4835643, study PRJEB28245) | human gut metagenome | biome: gut microbiome; material: fecal sample | place: Denmark | collected 2008 | reverse complement strand
TGCCGCCGCTATTTATGGTTCTCGTGCAGCCGGTGGCGTTGTATTAGTAACTACTAAAAGCGGTCGTAAAGACATGCCTACAAAGCTTGAGGTAAACTTTTTCACAGGTTTCAGCCAGACACCGAAAAAACTGAAAGTATTTAATGGTGAAGAATACAGCCGCTTCGCACGTTATTATAAACTGTCTGCTGATGGTTACGGTAACGAGGTCGGTGCTGTTCCCTTTGTAGGTGAAGGTACTGATTGGCAAGAGGTAATGCTTCGCACCGCAATGACATACAAAGCAAACGCAAACATCAGCGGAGGTTCCAAGACAAGTTCATATAGTGCGTCCGCAAGCTATTTAAATAAGGAAGGAATTCTCCGTAACACTAGCCACGAATCTTACAATATTCGTTTGAAAAGTGACTATTCTTTTCTGGATAATAGGTTGGTTATCGGTGAGTCGCTGATTGTTCGCTTATCTAAAGGAGAAGGAAACATCAATCAAGATACAATGGGAGAAATCTTGCGTTTTCCCTCAGTCGTACCGGTATTTGATCCGACAAACTCTACAGGATGGGGAACTTCGGCCGATATCAATCTCCCGAACCCGTATGCATATTACTCAACGGTGAACAAAAACAATGAGAAAACTCAAATTTTCCTCAACGCTTATTTACAAGCTGAAATAATTAAAGGTTTAAAGTATAAGTTGAATCTCGGACTTAGAAAGGATCATAACAGGAGCCGCACATATACAGGCATTTACGATTTGGGATCTGCTGGTAAAAACGATGCTCCAGACCTAAGTGAGGGATCATCCGATTACGAATCGTGGGTTTTGGAGAATACGTTGAACTATGACAAGGTATTCGGTAAGCATAATATTTCTGCATTGGTTGGTTATTCTGCACAAAAAGACAAGAGCTATGGATTGAACGGTAGCAACACGGATATTCCAGAGTTCATCTACACTATGACAGGTAACGTTAAGACAATGACAGCCTCTAGTTCATTGAAGGAATTAACTCTCGTGTCGCTCTTCGGACGTGTGATGTATACTTATGACGACCGCTACCTGTTTTCAGCTTCTATCCGTCGTGACGGTTCTTCACGCTTCCAAAAAAGACATCGATTCGGCAGCTTCCCTTCAGCATCCATCGGGTGGAATATCAATCGTGAAAAATTCTTCAAACCGCTGGAAAATATATTTGACCAATTCAAATTCCGTTTCAGCTATGGTAAACTAGGCAATCAGCAAATGGACAACTACTATCCCACTATTAGCATAGTATCCGATGGCATGAATTACCTTCAAGGAAATAATATATGGTTCGGTCAGTTACCCAACGTTACCGCAGTCTCACCTACCAACCTGACTTGGGAAAGTACGGAAACTTTTAACGTGGGACTTGATTTAAGCATGCTGAACGGTAAATTGACATTGACCGCCGATGCTTATGTAAAAAACACAAATGACGTATTACTACCCATTCCTGTTTCAGGTTCAGCTGGTATCAGCGGACTTCCTATCCTAAACGCTGGACAAGTACGCAATAAAGGATTTGAACTATCTGTAAACTGGCGCAGCAATATCGGCGATAATTTCAACTATTATATAGGTGCAAACGTCACTACAGAGAAAAATAAAGTAACGAAGATTACGGCTGGAGGCGACGATATGGGTATTTCAGGTTATTCCGCTCACGCCGCTGCCAAAAATGGTATCAACAGATTTGAAAAAGGGCATCCTATGTCTTACTTCTATCTAGTTGAAAGTGATGGAATTTTCCGCACTCAAGAAGAAATTGACAATTACAAGAATAAGGATGGCAGACAAATACAACCGGGTGCACAACCGGGAGACGTTCGTTACAAAGACTGGAATGGTGATGGTATGATTGATGAAAATGACCAACATGATGTAGGCAATCCGTTCCCGGATTTCTCATTCGGTCTGCGCATGGGAGGCGAATGGAAAGGATTTGACTTCAATCTTTTCTTTGATGGTATGACTGGTAACAAAATATATAATTATCAACGTTATTGCCTCGAATCTGGCAAGTTCAATGGCAACTACAGCACGAAGTTGGCTAACTCATGGAGACCGGACAATCAGAACACAGACATTCCTCGTTTCTCTAAAACAGATGGGATAGACAATGGTTTAGCCTTTACCGACAGATGGCTGGAAGATGGTTCTTACTTCCGGCTGAAAACACTAGATATCGGTTATTCCCTTCCTAAGAGCCTGTTAAAGAAGGTAAAACTGGAAAATGTAAGAATCTATACATCAATGGAAAACCTGTTCACATTAAGTAAATATTCCGGCTATTCCCCTGACCTCGGTCAAAGTGGCAGCGTAGATATCGGAGTGGGTTACAACGTATTCTCAAGAGGAGTAGACCAAGGACGCTATCCACTCCCGCGTACTATCTCATTTGGTATTCAGGTTAGTTTATGATACAATGATAAAATCCACTAATTGAATTAATAACATGAAAAAGAATTGGTTATCATATATATGCATGGCAACTCTCTTATCCGGAGCACTGACTTCATGCAACGAAAATAAATTTCTGGATCTGAAAGATCCTAATCATTTCACGGAAGAAAACTTCTGGAGAAATAAAGCGGATGTAGAAAGCGGTCTTGCCGCTGCTTATTCCCCCATAAAATATCAAATGTACGGTTATTACGGAGCATTTGACGGATGGTTAAATTTAAATAGTCGTGGTGATGATATTTTTACGGTTCTGAATGAAGAACCTTCTATGTGGACCATCGCAACATTTCAAAACTCAACTACTACCGGATATGATCCGTATGGAGCGCTTTATGCTGGTATCCAACGTGCCAATCTTGTAATAAAAAACATCGATAAAATTCCAGCGGCAGGAATTAGTGAGGAAGACCGATCCATGATTAAAGGAGAGGCACTCTTTTTAAGAGGATTCCAATATTTCCTATTAGTTCATAATTATAAAGAAGTTCCTCTACGTTTAATTCCGTCTAACGAAGACGAAAGCAATAAACCCGCGGCTAAAGAAGAACAAATTTGGAAACAAGCAGAGGATGATTTAAAAAATGCTATAAATAGCAATATTCCCGTCACTCGTTCCGGTGACGAGAAAGGACGTATTGAGAAAGGAGCAGCCATCGCTATGCTTGGAAAAGTATATTTATACCAGCACAAGTATCCAGAAGCAAAAGCCCAACTGGAACTATTGACGAAAGCCCCTTATTATCCAGGACGTTACGACTTAATTGAAAACTTTGCCGAGAATTTTACTACAGCGAATGAGAACAATAAGGAATCTGTTTTCGAATTGCAATATAGTAGTGATGGTGAATTGACATGGGGTAACGAAAGCGGTATCAACCTAGGTAACTCACTTCCAACATTTGTAGGTCCGGTTGCCGCCGGTGGTTGGGCTAAGCTTATGCCTTCCAGCTTTGCCGTCGGCCAGTTTGTGAAAGAAGAACGTCCTGCCGGTTCGGATACGAAGTATGACAAACGCATGTATGCAAGCTTATTTTTCAATCCCGAAGCTATGGGAGATGTAGTGAAGAACGAGAAATGGTATGGAGGAAGCCGTTCTATGGAACAACTTTGGGATGGCAATAGCGGTAAAATGAGTGGTGGTGCTCCATCTTACAGTCAAGGTGACGGTAAGTTTTTGCTAAAAAAATACACTGCATATTTTGTAAATGCTTCTGATGCTGATATTATGGGTCATAAGGAAGGGAAAGCAAACAATTTACGAGCTATGCGATTCTCAGAAGTGCTGTTAATGTACGCCGAAGCTTGTGCCAAAACAAACGATGTAAACGGGGCAAACACCGCATTGAAGCTCGTTCGCAAAAGAGCAGGATTAGCTGATAAGACATTTGCCCAATCGGACTTGATGTTAGAAATAGAGCACCAATGCTTGCTCGAGTTCTTTGGTGAAGGACATCGTTTTGACGACCTAAAACGCTGGTATACCACTGAAGAGATTAAAAATATTTTCACTGAAAATGAAAAACAGGGAGCAGAATACTTTCAAGAAAAACATAAATATTACCCTATTCCTTCCGGAGAGTTGAACAACAATGATGCCATGGTACAAACTGAACTATGGAGATAATATTTTTACAACCAATTTATACTTAGAATATATGAAGAAGATATACTCATTATTATTTGTAGCATTATTCCTATTCTTAGGATATTCATGTGACGATGGAAGTTTAGACCATAGTGATGTTTTTATCCCGGAACCAGTTGAAGAAAATTTTGACGATGACGGAATTGCACCAGAACCTACAACTACCGCTGTTGTAAGAATGAAAATCAGAGAAGAAAACAAACATCAAGTAATTGATGGCTTCGGCTGTGCCTTCTGCGGATGGTCACATCGTATTTGGAATACGATGCAGCGTGACGCAGTGATAGAAGACCTGTTTAGTGAAAACGGTTTGGATTTAAATATTTTCCGGGGCGAAATATTCCCGTCTTACGGTAATCCAACTACAGGAGACATTGAATTCAAGATGGATCGCAATTTTATGTTGCAACCCGATGATCCTTCTATGATTAATAACTACTGGCGAAACTACAATGGTGAAGAGTGCGGAGAACAATGTCAACTTGGCCAAATGTGGTTAGTTGACCTTATAAGTAGAAAATATAAAGATGTCAATTTCTTCTTTTCAGTTTGGTGTCCTCCTATCAAATGGAAAAGCAATAACAAACTTAATGGTGGAAGCCTCAAGTCGGAATATTACGATGAATATGCCCAATATCTATTGGATTTCGTCGATGCATATGAACAAAAATTCGGCATTGACATATATGCATTATCAGGATGGAATGAACCGGATAAACTTGCTAGTTTAGGTGGTTGGGCAACCTGTGCATGGTCTGAAGAAGAAATGGCTAAATTTGTCCTCGAAAAACTTCGTCCAGCGATGGAGAAAAGAGGCCACAGTGATATGAAACTTGTTTATGCAGAAAATGCCCAGTGGAAATGGGCGGTCGATTTTATCAATAATAGTTTAAAAAAATATCCGGAACTGGTAGATCCAAATTTCATTGTAGCCGGTCATGGATATTCTACAAGAGATGAAAATGTCATTCCTTTTGAAGAGGCAGAAAAGCGCAATGTCCACATGTGGCAAACAGAACTTAGTGATGATAAAGGTCGCCAAGAGACATGGCCGGATGCAATGAAATGGGCTAAAACTTTTCATGCTTATATGGCAAATGCCAATATGAGTGCCTTTGTATGGTGGTCAGGTGCACGTCCTTGCAGCACTACGGGCGAAAACCTAATTCAATTAGAAGAGGCATTACCTAGTACATACTATTACAGAGTTCCACGCTACTATACTTTTGGACAGTTCAGCAAATTTATTGAGCAAAATGCCGTACGTGTAGACGTAGAAGCTATTTCTTCAGAAACAGATAAACTCCCCGAAGACTTGTTGGTTTCTGCTTATGTGAAAGATGACACCTACACTATTGTACTAATCAATTTATCTCAAAAAGAATCATTCTCTACATTGATTGAGATTGAAGGAGTGGAATTCCAAAATATGAGAACATATACTTCCAGTGAATATGTGAAGTGGAAACACAAAAAGATCAATCCGTCTCAAAGCGGTTTACGTTCTATTACCGTTCCCAAATATAGTGTTGTAACTGTGACTGGTAAAATGAAAAACCATGAAGTTGAATAACGAATTATAAATTAGAGAATATCATGAAAAGAAATATAATACACTTAACAGGAATCGCACTTTGTGCAATCGGATTATTTTCCGGTTGTAATGAAGACTTACCTAGTTACACAAGTCTGACTGTGGATGCAGAGACATTGACAATTAATTTAGATGAGACAACCGAAGGGAGTTTTAATATTACTGGGGGCAATAGCGGATACAAAGTGTCTAGTTCAAATGCTGCAGTAGCGACAGCAGTTATTTCGGGCAATGAGGTGATTGTAACAGGTTTGAAATATGGTACTGCAACGTTAACCGTTATCGACTGGACTAAGAATTCGGCAAATGTGAAAGTAGTGGTAGCTCAAGAACAGGAGTTAGCAGTAAAAACAAGTTCCACGACTATGTTCTTTGAAGAACACAAAACGCTCGAAATATATACTGGAAATGGAGGATATAGCATAACATCTTCCAATGAGTCAGTAGCAACAGCAAAAATCAGTGAAGATGGAAAAATAGAAATCACTTCTTCTATCGTTCCGGGTACTGCAATACTAACCGTGAAAGACAGTCACAACAAAACAGCCGAGATTGCTGTGAAAGTAATAAAGAGGCTGGTAGTAGATAATAGTGAAGATATTACTTATCTAATAACAAGCGAACCCGTTACGATTAAAATTTTGGATGGAAATGGTGAATATACTTGCACTCCCCCCAACTACTCCTCATCCTATCTCAAATGTACGATGGCAGAAAATGGAACAGAAGTTATTATTGAAGGATTGAAAAGAAACTATTTCAATAAAGCAATCACCATCAAGGACAAAGAAGGACAATCCATTGACATTCATATCAAGACTATTGATGAACCTTATTGGGAAAATCCAAGTTATCGTTACTTAATAGCTGGTTCTTATGCTTATCAGTATCTTTCTACAGCAAAAGTTGGTGAAGCTATTTATTCTGAAGAACTTAATATTTCGCTACTAACAATAAAGAGTACAGGAAGTTATGCTTCCGGATTTGCAGTCCAATTTACCGGTAATCTTGAAGAAGGAGCAAAGACCAATGCTGTACTTTATAAAGTTGCTAAAAATGCAATAGATAAAAATGTTGCCTATTCAATAGAAGACTGTAAAATAGATAAAGTAGAAGATGGCTGGTATTGGGTTAGCTTCTTGGAACCCGGTTACACCGTTCGTTCTTACTTTATCACTAAGCAATAATTTATAAACTTGACATATCCGTTTAAAAGCACCCCCATACTTTTAGAATGATAAAACATAAAAAGAAACTGTTCGTACAACACAGTATGCATTTCATGTCTATCTGCATTGTGAACAGTTTCTTTTTATCTTGTCAAGAAGATGCAAGGGAAATGGACTGCAAATCTTTATCTCTTAATATGTTGAATTGATATGAATAGATACAATAATAGACTTCATATTCTAAAAAAAGAACATGAGTCACTTATCTCACGTAAAAATAAGATGATATTTTCCGAAAATGGAATATTCGAGCGCTATAAATATCCTATCCTGACAGCTGCTCATACTCCCTTGGAATGGCGTTATGATTTGAATCCGGAAACAAATCCATACCTAATGGAACGAATCGGAGTAAATGCCACCATGAATTCGGGAGCTATCAAATGGAATGGAAAGTATCTAATAATAGTACGTGTAGAAGGAAACGACCGAAAATCATTCTTCGCCATTGCCGAAAGTCCGAATGGCATAGACAACTTCCGTTTTTGGGAATACCCGATACATTTGCCGGACACAGACCCAAGTGAAACAAACGTCTACGACATACGTTTGACGACCCATGAAGATGGCTGGATTTATGGAATCTTCTGTAGCGAGAGTCTTGACCCGAACGCTGCACCAGGCGACCTGTCTTCCGCCATAGCCAAAGCAGGCATCGTGCGTACTAAAGACTTAAAAAGCTGGGAACGGCTGCCAAACCTGATTTCCCAAAGTCAGCAACGCAATGTTGTATTACATCCGGAATTTGTTAATGGCAAATATGCACTGTACACCCGTCCACAGGATAACTTTATCGACGCCGGCAACGGAGGAGGTATTGGCTGGGCGCTTATAGATGACATTACCCATGCAGAAGTGAAAGAAGAAATCATTATAAACCACCGTCATTACCATACAATAAAAGAGGTAAAGAATGGCGAAGGTCCCCATCCTATCAAAACCCCCAAAGGATGGTTGCACCTCGCCCACGGTGTACGTGCTTGCGCTGCCGGACTGCGTTATGTGCTCTATCTGTATATGACATCTCTGGAAGATCCGACAAAGATAATCGCTGAGCCGGGTGGATACTTAATAGCTCCGGTAGATGAGGAAAGAATAGGTGATGTCTCCAATGTGCTCTTCTCGAATGGGTGGATTGCAGACGAGGACGGAACAGTGTATATCTATTACGCATCTTCCGATACCCGCATGCACGTAGCAACTTCCACCGTAGACAGGCTGATAGATTATTGTCTTCACACCCCGGCAGACGGTTTACGCTCTGCTGCTTCTGTAGAAAACATTTGCAAGCTCATAGAAGCTAACAAATATGTAATGGCAGAACAGGTTTATTTTTAAGGTAATGTGAGCTCAATACTTGAGCAGTATTAGTTGCCCGTCATTGACAAATTCCACGTCAATGACGGGCTTCTTATAAAGCAGGACACAAACCGACATAGATAAGTGCGTATTGCAGGTGAAATAACGCTTATCAAAAGTGCGCATTGCAGGGTATAAATAGGGAATTATTTCCTCTCTTTTTTATTTCTTATAAGTTATAGAATAAACCAATATAGCTATCTTATTTCTTATACGAAACAGAACAATAGAAGTAATATTCAAACAATCGATAGCAAAATAGTATCATTTATTCAAATATAATAATACCATATTTCTTTCTTATAATACCACAATTCCTTTTTTAAATATAATAAAAAAGACAGAAATATACAATATACTGGTTGCACAAACATAATAAGCAAAGCCTATATAGCTTATAAACAGAATATTTGGGCTTCACTTACAAGGTATGAGTTCTTAATCAACAATTAATTACACAAGAAAACAAGAAGCAAAATTGTATCAGAAGCGGCTAAAATAATATTTGCCATACATGCCATTATCCTCTACTTTTGCATCAGACGATTATCAGTTGAAATTTCCATGGATCGATTGATAATTGAACTAGAGTTATAAATCTAATGCAATAAATTATGAGAAGAAAAATTCATTTCTTACTATTCTTATTTCTCTGCATGGCTAGTATTCCACTAGCAGCCCAAGACATTGAAGTGAAAGGAGTAGTAACAGAAGCTACGACAAATGAACCTTTACCTGGAGTCACGGTAAGAGTTAAAGACAAAGACACCGGCACAATAACAGATGCAGATGGTAAATACTCCATCAAAGCAGGCAAAGGGAATACACTAGTATTCTCAACAATAGGTATGAAACAAATAGAAAGAGCTGTTACATCCGGAGCCCCAATCAATGTCACAATGGAAGAAGACAATATCGCTCTTGAGCAGGTGGTAGTGATCGGTTATGGTACAGTAAAGAAAAGTCATCTTTCGGGTGCTGTAGGCTCAGTCAGCGCAAAAGAGCTTAACGGACAGGTGGCTTCCAATGCCGCAACAGCCTTACAAGGAAAGATTCCCGGAGTATCAGTGGCAAGTTCCAGCGGTGACCCCAATGGAAGCATGACGATCAATGTACGTGGTATCAGTTCATTATCTAATAATGACCCGCTTTATGTAATCGACGGATCATTTGGTGACATCAGTATGGTCGATCCTAACGACATCACGTCTATTGAGGTATTGAAAGATGCCGCCTCAGCAGCTATCTACGGTTCACGCGCGGCAGGTGGCGTCATCCTTATCACGACTAAAAGCGGTCGCAAAGACACTCCTACCAAACTGGACATCAACCTCTTTACAGGTATCAGCCATAATCCTAAAAAGCTGAATGTTTTCAATGGAGAAGAATATAGCCGCTTTGCCCGTTACTATAAATTGGCTGGTGACGGCTTCGGAGCTGAAACGGGTGCAGTTCCTTTCGTCGGAGAAGGAACAGACTGGCAGGATGTCATGCTGAATACAGCCATGACCTACAAGGCCAACGCAACCATCAGCGGCGGTTCTAAAACCGGAGCCTATAGCGCATCTATAAGCTACCTGAACAAAGAAGGTATCCTGCGCAATACCGACCACGAGTCTTATAACATCCGCCTGAAAAGCGACTATTCTTTCCTGAATAACCGACTAACTATCGGACAGTCTATGATTGTTCGCCTGGCTCAAGGAAAAGGTTATATTGATCAGGATACAATGTTCGGTATCTTGCAATTCCCTTCAGTAGTTCCGGTATATGATCCGACCAATGCAACCGGATGGGGTACTTCTGCCAATATCAACCTGCCGAATCCTCTAGGATACTCTAATGTAATAGACAACACTAACGAAAGCACCAGAATTTTCCTGAATGCTTACCTGCAAGCCGAAATCATTAAGGACTTAAAATATAAGTTTAACGTAGGTATCAGAAAGGACCATACCAAATCACGTACCTATACGGGTATATATGACTTGGGAACTTTTGGGAAGAATGATGCTCCCGACTTAAAAGAAGGTTCATCCACATACGATTCATGGGTAATAGAAAACACCCTGAACTACGATAAAGTCTTCGGCAAACACAATATTTCTTTGTTAGCCGGTTATTCCGCCCAAAAAGACAAACATTACGGCCTGAACGGAAGCAACTCCGACATTCCGCAGTTTATTGAGACGATGACAGGTAACACAACCACCATGAGCGCTTCCAGCAATCTCAAAGAATTGGCACTGGTTTCTCTCTTCGGACGTGTTATGTACTCTTATGATGACCGTTATTTATTCTCCGCATCTATTCGTCGGGACGGTTCTTCACGCTTCGGCAAAGGACATCAGTATGGTAGTTTCCCATCCGTGTCTGTAGGCTGGAACATCAATCGCGAAAAATTCTTCAAGCCATTAGAGAATGTATTCGACCAACTAAAGATTCGTGCCAGCTACGGTAAACTGGGTAATCAGGAAATTGGGGACAATTATTACCCGACTATCAGTGTGGTGGGTAGTGGTATGAACTATCTTCAAGGCAACAATATCTGGTTCGGACAAATGCCCTATGTAAACGCCGTATCTCCGACTAACCTGACTTGGGAAAATACAGAGACTTACAACATCGGTTTAGATCTTAGCCTACTGAACGGACGACTGACAATGACAGCAGATGCTTATGTGAAAAACACGAATGATGTACTACTTCCTATCCCCTACGCCGGTTCTGCCGGTATCAGCGGATTCTCGATACAGAATGCAGGAAAAATACGTAATAAAGGTTTCGAGTTTGCGGTGAACTACCGTGGTTCTATTAAAGATAAGTTCAACTACTATGTAGGGGCTAATATCAGCACGGACAAGAACGAAGTTATCAAAATATCTACAGGTGGTGACAATATGACTATCTCCGGTTATTCGGCGCATGGTCAGGGCGGACGTGGTATCAATATGTTCCAGGAAGGTCATGCCATGTCTTATTTTAACTTAATTGAAACAGATGGTATTTTCCGCAGTGCAGAAGAAATTGAGAACTATAGAACAGCCGATGGCAAACTGATTCAGCCGGGCGCCCAAGTAGGCGACGTACGTTACAAAGACTGGAATGGCGATGGCTCAATAACCACCGACGACCAGCATGATGTAGGCAGCCCGTTCCCCGATATGACTTTCGGCCTGAGACTGGGTGGAGACTGGAATAATTTCGACTTTAACCTCTTCTTTGACGGTACGGTAGGAAATAAAATCTATAACTACCCGCGCTATCGCCTGGAATCAGGAAACTTCAACGGTAACTACAGTACGACGCTGGCTAACTCGTGGAGACCCGACAACCAGAATACCGACATGCCCCGCTTCTCCGTTACCGACGGTGCGGACAACAAATGGGCTTATACCGACAGATGGCTCGAAGACGGTTCATACATACGTTTGAAAACACTCGATATCGGTTATACATTACCCAAACAGTTGCTAAAAAAGATCAAGCTTGAAAATGTGAGAATCTATACTTCCATAGAAAATCTCTTTACGTTAACCAAATACTCCGGCTACACGCCCGACCTCGGTGAAAGCGGTGTAGATCTAGGTACCACTTACAATGTATTCACAAGAGGAATCGACCAGGGACGTTACCCGCTCCCACGTACATTCTCTTTTGGTATCCAAGTGAATTTATAAGAAAGAACTAACACGTATAATTGAATATAGTATGAAAAAAAATTGGTTATCATATATATGCATGGCAGTCCTTCTTTCAGGAATACTTAGTTCGTGCAATGAATCCAGCTTTCTGGATCTGAAAGATCCCAATCATTTCACGGGGGATAACTTCTGGAAAAACAAGGCAGATGCCGAGAGCGCTCTTGCCGCCGCATATTCTCCTATCAAGTACCAGATGTATGGTTATTTTGGGGCTTTTGACGGTTGGCTAAACCTGAATGGACGTGGAGACGATATCTTCACAATCACTAATGAAGAACCGGGCATGTGGGCTATCGCTAATTTCCAAAACTCACCGACTACGGGAAATGATCCTTATGGCGCACTCTTTACAGGAGTACAGCGCGCAAATGTTGTACTAAGATACATTGACAATGTACCGGCTACAGGAATCACCGAAGAAGACCGTTCCATGATTAAAGGTGAGGCACTTTTTTTGAGAGGTTATCAATATTTCCTGTTAGTTAATAACTACAAAGAAGTGCCCCTGCGTATCATTCCTTCTAATGAGGACGAGCCGAACAAACCGGCAGCCAGCGAAGCGGTACTCTGGAAACAAGCGGAAGATGACTTGACAGAGGCCATCAAATGCAACCTGCCCGTCACCCGTGTAGCAGATGAAAAAGGACGTATTGAGAAAGGAGCTGCTATCGCTATGCTGGCAAAGGTATATCTGACACAGCATAAATATCCGGAAGCTAAAGCTCAATTGGATTTATTATTAAAAGCGCCTTATTATCCGGGACGTTATAACCTAATGGAAAACTTCGCGGAGAATTTCACTACTGCCAAAGAAAACAACGAAGAATCTGTTTTCGAATTGCAATACAGCAGCGACGGCGACTTGACGTGGGGGAATGAAAGCGGCATCAACTTAGGAAGTTCTATTCCGCAATTCATCGGCCCGGTAAACTCCGGTGGCTGGGCAAAAATCATGCCGACTTCATTTATTGTCGGGCAGTTCATTTCTGAAGAACGCCCTGCGGGAGCCGATACCAAGTTTGACAAACGTATGTATCCCAGTCTGTTCTTTAACCCCGAAGCACTTGGCGATGTTGTGAAGAACGAGAGCTGGTACGGCGGAAATTATTCCATGGAGAAACTGTGGGAAGGCAATGCCGGTAAAATGGCCGGCGGTGCTCCAACTTTCAGCATGGGTGACGGTAAATTCCTTCTGAAGAAATACACTGCCTATTATGTAAACGACGAAGCGGCAGACAATATGGGAAACAAAGAAGGAAAAGCCAACAATGTACGTGTCATGCGTTTTGCAGAAGTACTGCTTATGTATGCCGAGGCTTGCGCCAAAACAAACGATGTGACAGGTGCCAGCTATGCCCTGAAACTTATCCGCGAAAGAGCCGGACTGGCAGACAAAACATTCACCCAGGATCAGCTTATGGATCAGATCGAACATCAATGTTTACTCGAATTTTTCGGAGAAGGGCACCGGTTTGACGACCTGAAACGTTGGTACACAACCAATGAAATCAAAACAATCCTCAAAGCAAATGACAAGCAAGGGGCAGACAATTTTCAGGAAAGGAACAGGTATTATCCGATTCCGACAGGCGAATTGAACAACAACTCTGCAATGCAACAAATAGATTTATGGAAATAATCTTTCCAATAACTTATAACAGAAAAATTATGAAAAAAATATATGCACTATTATTCGTATCCTTACTCTTATTTATAGGATATTCTTGTGAAGACGGTAGCCTGAGCCATGGTGATGTATACATCCCGGATCCCGTGGAAGAGTCGGACGAGGATGATGGTTTTGCGACAGAGCCTACAACAACGTCTGTTGTGAGGATGTCTATCGGCGAAGGACATCAGCATCAGATGATTGACGGATTTGGATGTGGTTTTGCAGAATGGTCTCACCGTATCTGGAACAATAACCACAGAGATGCCGTTATGGCAGACCTATTCGGTGACAATGGCTTGAAGCTAAACATATTCCGTGGAGAAGTATTCCCGCACTATCAGGACGACGTCACGGGTGAAATAGAATTTGGCATGGACCGTAACTTCAACCTGCCTGCCGACGAACCTAAATACATGAACAACTATTGGTTCAAATATCACGGTGCGGAATGTGCCGAACAGGTACAGCTAGGCCAGATGTGGCTGGTGGACTATCTATCCAGAAAGCATAAAAGCATGAAGTATATGTTCTCCGTATGGAGTCCACCTAAAAAATGGAAAGATAAAGACAGCAACTCCGGTGGCTCTCTGAAAGCTATTCATTATGAAGATTACGCCAATTATCTGATAGACTTCGTCAAAGAATACGAAAAGAAATTCGGAATAAACATTTATGGCTTATCACCTACCAATGAACCTGATAATACTTTCACTGCATGGTCTACTTGTAAATGGACTCCTGAACAATTGGCAGATTTCAGCCATAACACTTTCCGGAAATCTCTGGACGCGGCCGGATATAATGATAAAAAGATTATAATGGGAGAATGTTCCTCATGGTGGAAAGCAAGTTACTCGTCTTTCCTCACTGCATCCAATCAGTTCTTCAAGAAATGTCTGGAAAGCGAAGCTTCATTGGCAAATGACAACGTCATAGCGGCCGGACACGGATACAGTATGTCCAATTTAGATAATATCTTACCTTTCGATGAAGCAGTTAATGCCAATATTCCTGTATGGATGACCGAGAACTGTGACAACTTAAAACGTTCGGAGGACTGGAATGATGCCATGAAATGGGCAAGAAACTTCCATTACTATCTGGCACAAGCTAATGTAAATGCTTATATCTGGTGGGCCGGAGCCCGTCCTTGCAGCACGACAGGCGAGAACCTTATCCAGTTGGAAGAAGCCATACCGGGCACTACCTACTACAGAGTCCCCCGCTATTATACATACGGGCAGTTCACCAGATTCATCGAAGCCGGCAGTCATCGTGTAGATGTTGAGGCTATTCCTTCTGAAGAGAATCAATTCCCTGCAGAACTTCTGATGTCAGCTTATGTTAAGGATAATACTTATACCATCGTATTAGTGAACAGTTCGGAGAAGGAGTCATTCTCCACTTTAGTTGAGATTGAAGGAAAAAGTTTTCAGAACATGATTGCATACACATCCAGCGAAGACGTAAAATGGCAGCGCAAGAAGTTCAATCCTTCTTTAAGCGGGTTACGTTCCATTACGGTTCCCAAGCTCAGTGTGGTGACAGTTACTGGTAAGATAAAAGATATTGCAGCAGAATAATAGTCAAAATAATACTAGAATATCATGAAAAAGAATCGATTATATATAGCAGGATTCCTGCTTGCAGCCGTCAATTTGTTCTCCGGTTGCAGTGAAGATGATCCGTCCTATGCCAATCTGGTTGCGGACAAGCAGGAATTGACAATCAATCTAGATGAAAAAGCAGAAGGAGTGATTCAGATTATTCAGGGAAACGGTAACTACAAGGTTACCAGTTCGAACGAAGATGTGGTTACCGCTACAATCGACAATGACCAAATACAAGTGACAGGTTTGAAAGCCGGTGACGCAAATGTGACTATTACCGACTGGGCCAGGATGTCAACCAACGTAAAAGTAATTGTTGACCAATTGGTAGACTTGGTTCTGAAAGTATCTTCTACAGTTATGTATCCGAATGAAGACAAGACCATAGAGGTCTATACAGGCAATGGAGGATACAGTATCACTGTTGATAATCCATCAATAGCAAAGGCTGCGATAAATGATAAAGGGCAGATTCAAATTGAATCGCTGGCTCCGGGTACTGCCACTTTCACCGTAAAAGACAGACGGGACAAAACGACAGAACTCATCGTAAAAGTGAAAAAGAGAATGGTAGTCGACAATAGTGAAAATATCCCTTACTTAGTTATCGGCACTCCGGCTACTATCAAAATCCTGGATGGCAATGGTGGATATACCTGCACAGCAGGCGGTTCTGCAACTTACCTGAAATGCTCCATGTCTGAAGACGGTACAGAAGTGATAATTGAAGGACTTAAAAGATACCGTTACAACAACAAAGTCACTATCGCCGACCAGGACGGTGAAAAGATAGAAGTGACCATTACCGCTATTGACGATCCTTACCTGGAGAACCCGTCATATCGCTATATGCTGGCAGGTTCTTATTCTTACCAAAGCCTTTCTACTTCAAAAGTAGGAGAAATAATGCATTCGGCGGATTTCAACTTGTCGCAATTGCTTGTTAAGAGTTCGACAACTTCATCCGCATCCGGTTACGCGGTTCAGTTTACCGGCGATTTGGGAGTAGGCAGCAAGACGAATGCAACACTTTATAAGGTGACAAGAAACGCAGTAGACAAGAATGTAGGATATCCGATAGAAGATTGCCGGATTGATAAAGTAGAAGACGGCTGGTATTGGGTGAGTTTCCTGGAGCCCGGATACACTGTACGTTCCTATTTTATAACCAAAGAATAATTTATAAACTTGACACACATGTATTTCGGAAGTACCCCCATACTTTTGAAGTGACCAACATAAAAAGAGACTGTCCTTACAACACAGTATATTCCTTATTACTATCTGTATTGTAATCAGTCTCTTTTTATAAATTTTGAACAGATATGAATAGATATGATAACAGATTACGTATTCTTACAGAAGAATATGAAACGCTCATCTCACGTGAAAATAAAAGAATACGATCCAACAATGGCATATTTGAACGCTATAAATATCCTATTCTGACGGCAGCCCATACTCCACTCGAATGGAGATATGACTTTAATCCGGAAACAAACCCTTTTTTGATGGAACGTTTCGGTATTAACGCTGTATTCAATGCAGGAGCTATCAAATATAACGGAAAATATCTCATTATGGCACGAGTGGAAGGTTACGACCGTAAGTCGTTTTTCGCCATAGCCGAAAGTCCGAATGGGATAGATAATTTTCGTTTTTGGGAATATCCAATCCAGCTTCCCGACTTATACCCGGAAGAAACGAATGTCTACGATATGCGCCTTACCCAGCATGAGGACGGATGGATATACGGCATTTTCTGTTCGGAAAGCAAAGATCCGGACGCAGCCGCCGGAGATCTGACTTCTGCCGTTGCGGTAGCAGGCATCATACGCACCAAGGACTTAAGAAATTGGGAGCGTCTGCCTAATCTTATCTCTAAAAGCCAGCAACGCAATGTGGTACTCCATCCGGAGTTTGTCAAAGGGAAATATGCGCTTTACACCCGCCCTCAAGACGGGTTTATTGAAGCAGGCACTGGTGGAGGAATTTGCTGGGCACTAGTAGATGATATCACTCATGCAATAGTTAAAGAAGAGACGGTGGTAGAACAACGTTATTATCACACCATCAAAGAAGTGAAGAACGGTGAAGGGCCTCATCCTATCAAAACGCCACAGGGATGGTTGCACCTCGCGCATGGAGTCCGTGCTTGCGCAGCAGGACTCAGGTATGTGTTGTATTTGTACATGACCTCTTTAGATGCCCCCAATAAAGTGATTGCCCAACCAGGAGGTTACTTCATGGCACCCGTAGAAGAAGAAAGAATCGGAGACGTTTCCAACGTATTATTTTCGAACGGGTGGATTACAGATGAAGACGGAACGGTCTACATCTATTATGCTTCTTCAGATACACGGATGCATGTAGCTACCTCTACAATCGAACGACTTGTAGATTATTGCCTGCATACTCCGGAAGATAAACTTCGATCCGCTACGTCCGTAGAAAATATTTATCAACTGATAGAAGCTAATAAGGTGAAAGTATAGTAACTGAATTTTCAATATGGAAAGCACACCATCGCCATTCCTTCCGGAATTTGACAATGGCGTGCTTTTTCTGGTTCTTTCATTTTATTCATAAGATTGAGGCCTCAACAATATTCCTTTTTATAAACGATAAAATCGCATATCTTATCGTTTATACAGGGGAAAACCGACTTTTCAAAGGAAAACCAAAGTTGAAGTAAACACAGATATATTAATATAGTATCAGAATGAGTTAAAATAATATTTGTTTCCCCACTACTTTCGCCCTACTTTTGCATCAAATAAAATAATGATATATAAAAACCTAATCGAAATAACGATATGAAACTACACGAAATCGATATTCTCATCATTTGTGCCTATCTCATTGCCATGATTGTCATCGGACTTATCCTGAAGAAACGGGCTGCCCAAAATATGGATTCTTATTTCCTGGGAGGGAAATCATTGCCATTTTATATGCTCGGACTCTCCAATGCTTCCGGAATGTTTGACATCACAGGAACCATGTTGATGGTATATTGGGCATTTGCCTACGGATTCAAAAGCCTTTGGATTCCCTGGTTGTGGCCAGTATTCAACCAAATCTTTCTAATGGTTTATCTGTCCGTGTGGTTACGTCGTTCCAATGTACTCACCGGAGCGGAATGGATTAAGACACGTTTCGGTAAAGGTAAAGGATCGACTCTTTCACATACGATTGTTATCATCTTTGCATTACTTAGCGTACTCGGTTTTTTAAGTTATGGATTCATAGGTATTGGTAAATTTATGGAGATATTCATCCCCTGGGAAGTAGTATCTCCATTCATTCCTTTCAATGTGCCTGCAGAATATGTTCCTCATGTATATGGTATTTTCTTTACCACAATCGCTACTTTCTATGTAATGCTCGGAGGAATGTTGAGTATTGTATGGACAGACGTTGTGCAGTTCCTGATTATGACAGTGGCAGGTATCGTAATTGTTGTTATCGGAATGCAAATGGTAGCGCCGGACATGATTCATTCTTTCGTTCCGGCCGGCTGGGACTCTCCTTTCTTCGGATGGACGCTGGATATCGACTGGAGCAGCCGGATGAGCCTCTTGACGGAACGGATGGCGAATGAACCATATAGCCTGATTAGCATCTTCGTCATGATGGCCTTGCTCAAAGGAATATTTATGAGTATGGCAGGACCGGCGCCCAACTATGATATGCAGAAAATTCTATCTTGCAAATCCCCCAAAGAAGCGGCTATGATGAGCGGTTCCGTATCAGTCGTACTATTAATCCCCCGCTACCTGATGATTATGGGATTTGCTCTGCTGGCTATCTACTTCTTTAAAGAAGATGGCGGTCTGACACAAATGGAAGTGACACGAACGGATTTTGAAACCATCCTCCCCCATCTAATCACACGTTACGTACCTGTAGGATTAGCCGGAATCCTACTAGCCGGACTACTGGCAGCTTTCATGTCGACTTTTGCGTCCACTGTTAATGCCGCACCGGCTTATATCGTGAATGATATTTATCTGAAATATATCAATCCGAAAGCGAGTGTGAAAACACAAATACGCAGTAGCTATATTATTTCTGTCGCAGTAGTAGTTATCAGCACTGTCATAGGGTTCTTCCTGAAAGACATCAATGAAATATTCCAATGGATTGTTGGAGCACTCTTCGGAGGATACATCGCGGCCAACGTACTGAAATGGCATTGGTGGCGCTTCAATGGTGAAGGCTATTTCTGGGGAATGACCGCCGGAGTAATAGCAGCCATCGTCATGAAGTTCACTGTTCCCGACGCATGGGTACTCTATTTCTTCCCCGTACTGTTCGGAGTTTCCCTGATAGGATGCATCGCAGGAACCTATAGCGCACCTCCAACAGACGAAGAGACGCTCATCAACTTCTACACCCGTGTACGCCCATGGGGATGGTGGAAGCCGATTGAAGAAAAAGCATTGGCCCGTTACCCTCATATCCAGCCAAACCGCAACTTCAAAAGAGACGCATTCAACGTGGCAATCGGCATTGTGTGGCAATGCAGCCTTACCATTATCCCAATGTATCTCGTGGTCCGCCAGCAACTGGGGCTCTGGAGCTCTATTGCATTGCTTCTGGTTACGACCTTGATACTAAGAAAGACTTGGTACAAGCCTCTGTGTAAAGAAGAAATCAGATACAATGAAGAAATAAAACAACTAAAACAAAATAAGGAATAATTAGCTTAACACACTAAAAA
>ULQA01058021.1_pt1 | contig 20933 bp, 10 predicted proteins | sample 1954001 | NCBI WGS metagenome assembly ULQA01 (sample SAMEA4835643, study PRJEB28245) | human gut metagenome | biome: gut microbiome; material: fecal sample | place: Denmark | collected 2008 | reverse complement strand
CTGTTTAACAATCAATTACGTGACTTTTCAGGTCACACCCAAGTATTATTAATGTATGCCGAAACCCTAAACGAATTGGCCAGTGGTCCTGACGGAACTTACAACGGAGCCTCCACCCGTATTAGTACCGCTAGAAAAGCATTGGAATTGGTACATACACGTGCATTTGCAGATGCAAACAAATCTGAAGCCGAAAATTATATTGCTGCTATCAATGGAAAGGAAGACTTTTTTGAAGCAATTGTAGACGAGAATGCTTGGGAATTGGCTGGAGAAGGTTTCCGCAAATATGACCTGATTCGCTGGAATTTATTGATTGATAAAATCAAACAGTTTAAAAGCGATTATGAAAGCCAACTGTTTTCTAGTAAGAACTCATATCCGGAAAAAATTTATTTCAACTATTCCAATGACGACAAGACGAGCATAGACATCAGCAGCGTCACTTGGCATGGTATTCCTAGTGGAAAAAGTAGCAGCGATTATGATGACAACAACAATTTTTGGGGAAAGGAACGGACAGATACCAAAGGACAAGCTCAGTTGACAGTCAATTTACCTTCCATTTCCAGTGGACTAGTAGGAGATAATGTAGCAGTTATCAACCGTTACTTACTGCCAATCGCATCTACTACGATCTCCGCTTCTAACGGAATGTTACATAATTCATACGGATTTTCAGACTAATACCTAATCAATAAGTAATCATGAAAAAATTAACACATATTATAAAAACAGGAGCCTTCGCACTCCTCACTTCTCTAAGTGTTGCCGCTTGCATAGACGGTAACGACTGGGAAACCATTAGTGGTAACCGACTGTTCGGTACTACAAGCTTCTCTGTGGAACCGGCTGCAATAACAGCTGAAGCTAAATGGGACGCAACCCCCAATACCGAATATTACATCATCGAAGCAAGCAGGGAACAAATGGATGATAATATGCCAATGGGCAGTGCTTCAGGTAGTATCGTATACGGTGAAGACCAATCAATCAAAAAATCGCCTTATACCCTGACCGGTCTGTTAGGTGAAACGACCTATTATCTACGCATCAAATCCGTAGCAAGTGGAAAAGAATCCCGTTGGATATATTTGGAAGACGGAACATTCGAAACTTCGAAAGAAGAAATATTAGGTATCATTCCAAGCGAAAACATTACGGAAGAAACCATTTTAATTACTTGGGAAGCCGGTCTGGAAGTAACGCATTTCATCATCAAAGCAGGAATAGATGCTCCTATAACAAAAGAAATAACTTCGGAAGAAGTCGCTGCCGGACAGAAACTGATTGAAGGATTACTGCCGGGAACAGAATATACATTCTCCATCTATAATGGAGAAATTAAGCGTGGCGAAACTACAGCGATGACAGTAATGCCCGAAATGGTAGATTTCACAAGTGTTACGCCTACCAAAACATCTGTCAGCCTTGTTTGGGATCCCGAAGCTATCCAAACCGGTTCCACGACAGTTTCTCATTATGCATGGTGCGAAGGAGACAGAACACCAAGCGTCAGTGATCATTATACTGCATTAACAGTTGAACAAATCAGTCAAGGACAATTGAATTTTGATGGACTTGAGCCTAGCACAACTTATACAGTAGCTTTAATGAGAGGAACGTACGTTCGTGCACTGACCACCTTTACAACAGCAAAAGGCATCCCTAGTGGATATACCCTTGTTTCAGTTACTGATATCACCACATGGAATGAGGCTATTAGCAAAACCGGAAAGGTGGCTGTCCTTATACCGGAAAACACAGACCTTGATTTAACCGGAATAACTCCCGAAATTCCACAATCTATTACTTCACTATTGATATGGGGAGCTGATATAGAGGGTAATCCCACTAATACCAAACCGAGTATCAAGACTAAAGGATTCAATTTCAACGGAACATTAGGCACTGTAGAATTCTACAATTTACATTTATATTCCAATGGTTATGCTGGAAACTATATAGTCGATCAGAAAAAAGCCGATAACAATATCACTAATTTTTCTATAGAGTCATGTGTCATTGATGAAGCTCGTGGATTATTCCGTATTAGAAATACCGGAGTTTGGCAATCTATCACAATAAAAGATTGCGATTTAAACGGAATAGGAAGTTATGGACTTTTCGCATTAGAGGGAGGTACTATACAAACAATCTCCTTAAATAATTCCACCTTATATAATCCAACCAAAATTATAAAAGCCAATCAAACTACTGGTATAACCCTCAATATTGATTATTGTACAATATACGGAGCTAGCTATGTATTAATTGACGGTCAATCTGGTAGTATTAATATAAATGCAAGAAATATCCTTGTCGGAGGTTTGACCACAAACAAAGTATTCGAAAAAGGAGCAACCATCGTTACAGAAGAGAATATATTTACAACATCTGAAAGTAGCTACGAAAGCGGAAAATCATGGGGTGAAATGTTGACTATACCAGCAACCGATCTTTTTGAGAATCCCGCGAACGGTGACTTCACCGTAAAAATAGACACCTATAAAACTTACGGTGACCAACGTTGGAATAAATAACAATAAAAAGAAAACTTATGAATACAAAGTATATTTATAAAATAAGCAATTACCTATTCATTTGTATGCTGGCATTAGCTGTTTTCGCATGCAAAGACGATGATAATTCAGAAGACACGAGCGCATTGACGCTCGTATCTTCCAACATTACAGAAGGTGCCACACTGGAAAGTAACAGTGGCTATGTAGAACTGACTTTCAACAAGAAAGTTCGCCAAGCCCCCAATACATCCATCACATTCAATGATGCCGATATACGAATTATCATTCTTAATAATGTGGTGCGCTATAAATACAGCACATCAGACAATACAGACTGTACCTTTAAAATACCTTCCGGAGCATTGCTCGATTATAGCGGAAACCCGTATCAGGGACTGACTCTGAATTTCAAGATCATGGAAGAAGCGATCACCCCAAAACTGTTCGACGTTATAGTCGATCCTAATGGAAAAGGTGACTATACCAGTATTCAGGATGCCATTGATGCTGTTCCAAGCAACCGTACGGAACCTTATCTTATTTTTGTTGCGAATGGGACTTATGAAGAATTCATCAATGTTCCCAAAATCAAGCCTTTCATACATTTGATCGGACAGGACAAAGAAAAGACAATCATCGCACGTAAGTTAACCAGTGCCAGCAATGCTACCGGTGACGGCGGAGAAGAAGCATGGCAGTATTCGTGGAGAAACGAGGCTAACCAAAGCCAAAGATTCCAAGAAGCTGTAACTATGATCTATGCTACCGATTTTTATGCAGAAAATATATCTTTTGTGAATACATGGGGAACAGAAAAACTGATCGGTCCTATGGCGGAAGCAATGTACACAGCCAATGACAGAATTGCTTTCTACAATTGTAAATTCAGATCTTTCCAAGATACATGGCAAACCAAAGTACAGTCTTCATCTGAGAATGGTATCAATGCCAGACATTATGCCAGTGATTGCTGGATAGAAGGCGCCGTTGACTATTTCTATGGAAACGGAAACGTATTGATAGAAAACACGACCTTATACAATGTACGCTACGGAAGTGTTATAACTGCCGCTAATCATACTACCGGCACAAATTGGGGATATGTATTCAACAATTGCACAGTTGACGGTATCAACAAAGTAGATCCTGACAAATATGGAACAGAAAGCCTCGACTATCAACCGAGTAAAGGAACCGCTCAAACATTAGGAAGACCCTGGCAGAACAATCCTATCACTGTATTTCTAAACACCAAACTGAAATTCGACATTGATCCTGCCGGATGGAGAGATATGGGCGCCGTACCTGCTTTGTATGCTGAATACAACACGACGGACAAAAAAGGAAAGGCGGTAGATATGAGTCAGCGAAAGACTAAATACACTATCAATGGTACATCATATAATTATGAAGGTAAAACCGAATTAAGTTACTCCGAATACATTAAATATACTTACGAGAACATTGTAAACGGTTCAGACGGCTGGAATCCCAAGAAGTTTATGGAACAATTGGAAACCCCGGAAAATGTATCACTCAACGGAACGACCTTAAGTTGGGACGCCCGTTACAAAGCAATCTGTTACCTGATCTTCAAGGCAGACGGAAGTTTTGAAGGACAAACGACTGACACTTCTTTTACCGTAAGTGATGCAGATGCAACCTACACCGTAAAAGCCGCCAACAAATACGGAACTCTTAGTGAATAAACAATCAATAAAATATTAAAGTTATGCACAAGTTATTATTCGGAGCATTTCTTTCCGGTTTACTAATTTCATTCGCAGCCTGTTCGGAAGACGAAGCGAAACTCACCAACAGTTATCAGTATTTTCCCGGAAATTCAGATAAGACAGAAGAACCTAATGATGAAGAGTTAATAGACTATCCAACACCTGACCGTACCAAAATAGCAGCCTTTCCCGGAGCATTCGGGGCTGGCCGCTACACAACAGGAGGTGCGGGAGGCAAAGTCTACACAGTAACGTCACTTGCAGACAATGGTGCAGTAGGAACTCTGCGCTGGGCACTCAACCAATCTGAAACTCGCACTATTGTATTTGCAGTCAGTGGAATCATCGACCTGCAACAAAACCTGACTATACAAAAAGGAAATGTAACCATCGCCGGACAAACAGCCCCCGGTGACGGTATCTGCCTGAAAAGATATCCGGTTATTCTAGAGGCTGACAATGTTATCATACGTTTCATGCGTTTCCGTCTAGGAGACGAGCAAATCAATAACGAAGAAACCAAAGACGCGGATGCCATTTTCGGCAGGAATCAAAAGAACATCATCATAGACCACTGTTCTATGAGCTGGTGCACAGACGAATGCGCTTCTTTTTATGGTAACACTAATTTCACAATGCAGTGGTGTCTCATTGCCGAAAGTCTTGCCAACAGCATACATCCGAAAGGGGCTCACGGTTACGGTGGCATTTGGGGTGGTTCTCCCGCCACTTTCCACCACAACCTATTAGCTCACCACGTCAGTCGTACTCCCCGTCTATGCGGAAGTCGTTATAGCAACTCGCCCGACAATGAAAAGGTAGACGTACGCAATAACGTATTTTACAATTGGGGAGCAGGCAACGGAGGCTATGCCGGAGAAGGAGGAAATTACAACTTCGTCAACAATTATTATAAGCCGGGTGCTGCTACCAACACGAAGAAAATTGTCATTAACCGTATTGTCGCTCCAGGTCCCGATGATGGAACTAACAACCAGGCAAAAGGCGTATGGGGAGTATTTCATCTGAAAGGAAACTATTTTGACGATACGTCAGCCGCTCTTGACCAAAGCAACAAATCACTTATTGCAGAAGTCAACAATGACAATTGGGTAGGTTTTCAGCCAAACCAGAAAATCAGTGTCAACGGTGTGGACGAAACCATTCCTTATCCAAACAATGATGAAAATGCATTAAAATCACAAACGGAATTTGTTATTTCAAATGATGTCAGTACCTTTACACAATCAGCGCAAGAGGCTTACGCAGATGTATTAAAGTATGCCGGAGCTTCTTATAAACGTGACGCTGTAGATACGCGTATCATACAAGAGACACAGGAAGGGAGCTACACATACCCAGGAAGCAATGGAGGCAAATTCGGAATCATCGATTCACAACAGGATGTAGGCGGATGGCCTACTTACCAATCAGAAAGTGCTCCACTAGATACTGACGGTGATGGTATTCCTGACAGTTGGGAGACAGCAAACAAGCTCAATCCCAATGATACATCCGACGGCGTAAAATACCAATTGAGTGCTGAATACACAAATTTGGAGGTATACATAAACGACCTAGTCAAGAACTTATATCCGATAAAATAAAAATCATATTATGAACAAAGTATTATTAGGAACACTCTGCATATTATTCATGCTTCCCCTTGCTGCAAGTGCTGCAATAATAGGGGAAAATTGTCCTAGTCCCATCGACCGCTCCAAAGTCCCCGCCTTTCCCGGAGCCGATGGAGCCGGTAAATACACCACAGGCGGTGCCGGTGGCGCAGTCTACACCGTCACCTCCTTAGCCGACGACGGTTCAAAGGGAACACTTCGCTGGGCTATCAATCAAAAAGGTCCGCGTACCATTGTTTTCGCGGTCAGCGGGATCATTGAACTCCAGAAATCATTGAAAGTGAATAACGGAGACCTGACTATTGCCGGTCAGACAGCACCGGGCGATGGTATATGTCTGAAGAACTATACATTCTCCATCCAAGCGGACAACGTGATTGTCCGTTTTATCCGTTCGCGTATGGGAGTTGACATCAAGCAAAAAGGTGACGATGCCATGAACGGAACAAAAGCGCATCAGAATATCATCATCGACCACTGCTCCATGAGTTGGAGCACGGACGAATGCGCCACATTCTATGACAACCGTAACTTCACCCTCCAATGGTGTATCATCAGCGAAAGCCTTGCCAACTCCATCCATGAAAAAGGAGCACACGGCTACGGAGGTATATGGGGCGGTCAAGGAGCTTCTTTCCACCACAATCTGCTAGCACACCACACCAACCGCACACCGCGTCTCTGCGGAAGCCGTTATACCGGCAAGCCGGAAGAAGAAAAGGTAGACCTGTTCAATAACGTAATATACAATTACGGCAGTGACGGAGCATACGCAGGAGAAGGCGGTTCGTACAATTTCATCAACAACTACTACAAGCCGGGACCTTTCAGTGCCACCAAAGGTTCTTACAAACGCCTGTTCACCGCATACGCCGATGACGGAAAGAACAATAATAAAGCCGGAGTTCACGGAGTGTTCTATTTTGACGGCAACTATATGGATCCTACCTGTTCCAGCCTGACAGACAAACAAAAGGAAGCTCTCTACAAAGTGAACCGGGACAATGCTTACGGATTGGTTATCAAAAAGGAATTCGCACCCGAAGACGAGGTTCTCTCTTCCAAAATATTTGATATAGCCGAACGCGCCTCATTGCAACCTGCCAAGAAAGCGTACAAGGATGTTCTCGAATTTGCCGGAGCTTCTTATCGCCGCGACGCGGTAGACCAACGCATCGTGGAAGAAACAAAGAAAGGGAAGTATACTTACGAAGGTTCTCATGGCAGCACCAACGGAATGATCGACCAACCGAAAGATGTAGGCGGATGGCCAGAATATAAAACAACCACCGCACCTGCCGACACAGACGGTGACGGTATGCCTGACGAATGGGAGAAAAAGAACGGATTGAATCCGAATGATCCTGCTGACGGGGCGGTTTATGGACTTAGCAAAGAATACACCAATCTGGAAGTCTACATGAACAGCCTGGTCAATCACTTGTTTCCTCAAAAGTAAATTCCGCGATACCACAATCGGATAAAACGCAGGATTAACGTGGATTTTCGCAGATCAGACTTCAGATTAAGAGTTTATCTTTGCGAAAATCCGCGTTAATTCACGTTAATCCGCATTTAAACAAATCCTATTTTCCCTGTTTCTTATCCCTATATTCAGTCGGTGTCATCCCCACTTGCGCTTTGAAACACTTGCTGAAATATCGCGGATCATTAATACCCACCATATACGAAATCTGCGTCATATTAAACTCACCCGTCTCTATCAACTGCACGGCACGCTTCATACGCATCTCCTTTATAAACTCAATAGGCGCCAGTCCGGTCAAGGTCTTCAGTTTCTTAAAGAATACCGAACGGCTGACTGCCAGTTCACTGACCAGATCATCGACAACCAACTCTCCGTTATCCATATTCTTTTCCATCAGTTCGACCAACTTATCCATAAACTTACGATCGTTGGGAGACATCACCGGAACCTCCGACACCTGTCCGTCCACATCGTTCTTTTGTGCTTCGGAGGTACCCCCGACAACCGTTTCGGACGTTGTGGATACACCGGACAAACTACCGTTCGAGTCCGCAACCGGTATATTCAGCAAATTCTCCCGATAGAAACTCTGCAACTTCTTTCGCTGCGACAGCAAGTTCTCCACACGCGCCTGCAAATAAGTCGCACTGAAAGGCTTCGTTATGTAATCATCCGCGCCATATTCCAACCCCTCCAATTTACTCTCGATCGTAGTCTTGGCCGTCAACAAGATAATTGGTATATGGCTGGTCGTCATATCCGCCCGGAGTTCACGCGTCATCTCGATACCATCCTTCTCCGGCATCATGACATCGCTGATAATAATATCCGGTACATACTTCAACGCCTTGCTCCATCCTTCCATACCATCAGCAGCCTCCACCACCCGATAATTCGAAGCGAATATGCTACGCAAAAATACCCGCAACTCTTGATTATCCTCCACTAATAACATCAGTTCCTTAGCGTTTCCCTCTTCCGTTTCCTGTTCTTCTTCCACAGAAGAAGCGGTCCCCACCTCCTCTGCGTCCGCAACCAACCTTTCGGACTGAATGGAGGAATTGGCCAAATCCACCACCTGTCCCATTTCCATCGGAGCGCCGGTATCTTCGAGGATAAACTCAACCTCTTTATCGTAATGTCCTTTCCCTTTCAGGAAATCCACTTTAAAACAACTGCCCTCTCCCAAACGGCTGTCAACACTGATAGTAGCCTGATGCATCTCTACGAGTTCCTTCACCAGCGAGAGCCCGATACCTGTGCTCGCCTGATTGAAAAGATTCTTATCCACCAGATTCTCAAAACGGACAAACAGCGATTTCTTCTTGTTCTCGGCTATACCGATACCTTGATCCTGCACACCGATGGAAACGACTTCTTCATCCTCGCGGATAAAAATCGTAATCATCTTCCCGTTCGGCGTATATTTAAAAGCATTGGAAAGCAAGTTAAACACAATTTTTTCCAGCTTATCCGCATCCACCCAAAGATAAAGATGTTCCTTTTCCGTCTCAAACAAGAAATCAATCCGGTGCTCTTCGGCGACAGCCTCGAAGTTATCCATCACCTTACGGACGAACGGCACGACATCCACACGCTGCACCTGCATCTTCATCTTCTTGTTCTGAATCTTGCGGAAGTCCAATATCTGATTGACGAGACGAAGCATCCGACTGGTGTTCCTTTCTACCACCACCAACTGCTCCCGTGCGTCGGCCGGCAATTTATCATTCTTCAGCACCTGCTCCACCGGTCCGGCTATCAACGTAAGCGGCGTACGCAATTCGTGGGAAATATTCGTAAAGAAGCGCAACTTAATATCCGAGATCTGCTGCTCTACCGACACCTCATGCTTCAACCGATAAATCGTGAACAGGATATAAACAGCCACGAGGATAATAATCAAAACAAAAAGTACATACATCACATACGCCACAGGGGTCTCCCAAAACGAAGGAAGAATCACTATATCCAACGCACGTTCGTTCTCCACCCACACCCCGTCGCTGTTGGTAGAACGGACACGGAGCACATATTTCCCTTTCGGAAGGTTCGTATAAGTCACACTCCGCTGCTTGTCGGCAAACGTCCACTGCTTTTCAAAACCATCCAGAATATATGAATACTGCACATTCTGCGGATTGGTGTAGTCCAATGCCGCAAAATGAATGGAAAAGATGTTCTCGTCATGCGAAAGCACCAACCGGTCTGTATCATCAATATCCACTTTCAGCAACGAGCCGTCTCTGGGTACGACGTTCTCATTGGCTACCGTCAACTTGGAGAATACGATAGACGGAACATAGCTGCTTTTGTGGATAGAATCCGGATTGAAAATAAAGACACCGCCACTGGCACCGAAAAGCATACTCCCTTTGGCAGTCAGCGTAGAGGCCGCCTCACTGAAACGCACCGGAAAAGTAATGCTGCGTTCATCAAAACTCTCGAAGCGTTCTTCCGACGGACTGAACTTGCAAAGCCCGTTCTCAGTACTGATCCATAGATTCCGTTTATGGTCCTCGCGGATGGAAAGCAAAATATCCGAAGAAAGCCCATCCTGCACCGAATAGGACTCGAATTTAGCATGACCGTCTTTGTCGATAGATACCAGCTTGTTGAGACCGCCGCCGAATGTTCCCAGATAAAGTTCCTTATTTTGAGTAGGGATAATCCAATGCACGTCATTGTTGCTCAAACTTTGCGTGTCGTTCGGCACACGGGAGAAATGATGGAACTCCACCTCTTCCGGTTTTTCAAAGTTCTCGTCGAAAGCGATAGCCCCCGTAGTAGTTCCCACCCACAGACGACCGTTATTGTCGGAAGTAATAAAGCGAGCCTTATAGCAAGGGTCGATAGGATAACCTTTCAGATTATTACGATGATTGATAAACAAAGTCTTCCGGTCCTTGTCCTCCGTGATATAATTGATACCTCCGCCAAAAGTAGCTACCCAAATACGCCCGTGATGGTCTTCGTACACACAATACACGTTATTATCACTCAAACTGTACATATCATCCTCCTGATGAAGATAGCGGGTCAGCCTGTAGGACATACCGTCCGGAGAGGTGGACTCGGCACGGATCAGTCCGTCACCTTTCGTCGCAATCCAGATGATACCTTTTGAATCCTGAATGACGAAATAAGCGGTTCCCCTCATCGGAGTACCGGTGGTAGAGACAGTACCGTTCTCCGTCAGATAACCTTTGTACGTTCTGCGGACATCATACAGGCGGAGCATACCGTCTTTCACTCCTACCCACAGGTTACCCAACTTATCTTCGCACAAAGCACGCACCTCGTTATGCAGAGATTCATGCTCGTGCAATACAGGAATCATCATCGAAAAGGGAACATTGCGATACGTCACCTTTTCCAATCCTTTGGAGTGCGTACAAAGCCATAGATTGCCTTGTTTATCAGAAAAAGCCGAATGAATCTTATTGGAGAAACGCCAGTCGTGACTGCCCAATTCATTATAGAAAGGAACCAGACGCCCTTTTTGCCGGTCGAAGAAAGAGAAACCGCCACCGTATGGATGCACCCAAAGGAAACCGTTCACGTCCTCAAAAATGTGGAAAGCCGGACGCGAACGTTCGGGATTACTGTATTCAATCAGAATCTGTTCACGGGTGACTACTCCTGTTGCCGGGTTGAAATGAGCCACGACACCCGGTTCTTCCTGTTCAAACCAGACTTCAGAAGAACGGTCTACGTAGGCCGAAAGAATCGGACGGTCGGGCAACGCTTTGCAAGTCAGAGAAGAATAATGTACGGCAGCTTTCGTCTTCAGATGATAGGTAAAGAAACCATCCGAGTCCGTTGTGACCACCGTCTGCTCCGGAGCTACTTCGTGAATGGAGGTGATGCGGCTCTTCGTAGGCAGTTCAAACAATGTAAAGTCGCCACCTTCTTTCCGATAAGACCAGATGCGTCCATGATCGGAAGCGAAACGGATGTGTCCGTCATTCTCCTGCGCCGCATAAAAAGCCTGGTTCATGCCACCGTTCTTTCCTTTTGTCTCCGTAAAGTAGGAAACAGGTTCCCGCGTGCCCGGACGAATCAAGCCCAATCCGTTATCCGTCAACAGCCAATCGTTTCCCGCTTTATCCTGATAGACTTTAAAAACATGGAAAGAAGGGAACAATTCCGACTTGCCGGAGTAAATATCCCATGTCAGGCGGTTATTTTCTTCGGGATGGGTCAGGATACGGATCGCTCCGTCATTGTCGGTCAGCAACCAGACAGTCCCGTTCGGCATTACTTCAATGGTATGTACATTGAACGTACTTCCCTCTTCTCCCGCAGCGGGCACTTGCTCGAAAGTCTCCGTTCTGGGATCGAAGCGATGGACACGGTTGTCGTATGTCAGCAGCCAGAGGAAACCATAACAATCTTCATACATATGGTCTACCCTGTTATTGGTCAGACTGATGTAATCTCCCTGACGTGCCTTATAGGTCTTGAAAGTGTAGCCGTCAAAACGGTTGATACCATCCCAAGTAGCAAACCACAAATTGTCTTTATGGTCCTGAAGGATGTTCATGACTGTGTTCTGCGACAATCCGTCCTCTGTAGAATAGTGGGTAAAGAAGCAATGTTGCTGTGTATGTGCCGTGAATACGACAGCCAACAATAGAATTACGGAAATTAAGGTTTTCTTTATCATATATCACTCGATTCTGTGCCGTAAAGATAGAAAAATACTTGCATTCTGGCGCTATCTTCAACAGCTATTTTGCAGAATCGGGAGATATAATCAACGTTTCACATCCAACAACCGGTTTCCGTCCCTCACCGGATTCCAACCATCGTCTCCTGCCAGCACTGTTACCGGCTCATAACCTTTCAGATTTTTCAACTGACGGGAGAATGCCGCACGTGCTTGCGGATTGGCCCCTGCGCCCTTACTGCCATATTCGGCATAAAAGACTGTCTTTTCGTTTTCCTTCTTACCCCAATTATTCCAGCCGACAGGAAGAATATGTTTACCCAGTTCGCAGCGAATAAATACAGCCTGTGCATAAGGTCGCCAGGGACGTGACAAATAGACCTTTGTAGCTTCCGCATCAGCCGTCAGCCGACAGTCGTAGAAAACGTAACCGTACTTCTTTCCTTTATCGGTAGAAGGAGCAGTGACGTAGCCATCCCCCTTGCTGTGAATGCGGCAACGATTGAAGACAGCCGTAGACCAGCCGAAAATAAAATCGACCGTGCCTTCGATGTAGCAGTCCTCATAATATTGGCGGCTTTGCTTGCCGTATGTATAGAGTGTATCCTGGAAGCCGAGAAAACTACAGTTCTTAAAATAGGCACGGTCGGCAGAAACAAAACAGGCAACTGCTTGCCCCACGGGACCTGCAGAGTTCTCGAAGGTGATATTCTCGGCATAAAAATCAGGAGCATAGATGTAACAGCTGGACGAACCGGAAGTTCCCATGTTCTCACCGAATACGTTCTTCTTGTTTGCGAAATCGTCATTGGTCAGTATCGTACCATCTTCGCCAATCAGGGAGATATTAATCTTACTTTCGGGGATGATTATCTTTTCTTTGTAAGTGCCTTTGCGGACAAGGATTGTGGTACGTACATTTTTGCGAAAGTCGGGGACAGCATTAACGGCTTCCTGCACAGTGAAGAAATCACCACTGCCGTCTTGAGCCACCACATAATCATAATGACGGATACATTTCGCCAATTCCGGAATCTCTTTGCCGATGGCTTTCACCGCCAATCCCGCTACGGTTCTTGCCCCATAGATATTCAAATGAGTATTGTCCTCACGTCCCTTCGGAAAGGCCGGAACCCGATTGGGTTCTACAAACATGAACAGCTTTTTCGACTCTACGGGACCAAGTCCCTGCACCAAGTCGTGCGTGATTTTATTCAAGTCGATGAAGGTCACTCCCAACTCTTTGGCAACATTGCGGGGAGAATCCAGATAGGCCCCATGAGTATCGAACAGAACGGTTCCTTCTTTGGGCTGCTCTTTGGATGCACCGGGTATCCGTCGGATGTCTTTCGCAATAGAAGCGTCTTTCGGCTGAACAAAGTTACGACGGACGATGGAATTGAATAGTACGGGGATACCGCCTTTCGCACGGGTTTCGTTGACAAACCGACGGAGATTATCGTCGAAAGTAGTTCCCGGATCGGTATGACGGGTAGAATCCGTTTTTTCATCATTATGCCCGAACTGAATAAAGACATAATCTCCTTTCTTCACTTTAGAAATCACTTTTTCCCAACGTCCTTCAGAAATAAAGCTTTTAGAACTGCGCCCGTTGACGGCATGATTGTCTATCCGTACATCTTCGGAAAAGAAACCGGGAAGCACCATTCCCCATCCCCTTTCGGGATTTCCCCCATCCATCTTTTTATTTGCCATCGTCGAATCACCGATCATAAAGATAGTGACAACAGGTTTATCCGCACGGAATGCAGACAAAAGGATAAAAGCCGCCGCCAGCAGCCATATCATTTTATTTCCTTGTATTTTCATACTTATCTTACTTTAATTATACTACTCTCCTACATACAAAAAAACGTTTTCCTCTATCACCTATCACCGTGAAGCCAAGTGCTTATCACCGTAAAGCTAAGTGTTTGCCGGTACAAAGCAAAGAGTTTCAAGCAGCCGAACAGAAAGTTTCAAGCGCTTGAAACTAAAGTTTCTCACTGATGAAACTAGAGTTTCTTACCGGTGAAACTACAGTTTCACACCGATGAAACCGAAGTTTCATGCCGTGAAACAAAAAGTTCGCTGTGGCGAAACAAGTGGAAACAAGTCGGCAAAGGACCGTTTACCCCATTTCTCTTACTTGTAAGGGTACCAATTGCTATTTTCTTTGAAAATATTCTCCGGTGTATACCTCAAGGCTTCCTTCTTTGTAAGCTGTTTGCCCCATGCCACGCGTCCCGATGTATCCGCACCGTCTCCTGTGTTTCCAAATTCCGCATAACGGGCTGTTCTCTCATTCTCCGGATTCTTCCAATTATGCCAACCTTCGGGACGGATATGTCCGCCAAACTCACAATTAATAAAAGCCGTAGCGGCATATGGACGCCAAGGACGGCCTAAATAGACCTTTTTCACTCCGGGAGCAGCCGTCAGCTTGCAGTTTTTAAAGACATAGCCGAATTCTTCATTTTGAGGAGTCGAAGCAGCAGTGATATACGAATCACGTTTGCTATGCAGCTCGCAATACTCAAAAAGTGCAGTGGAAGGACCGAAGATAAAATCAGTAGTACCTTCTATATAGCAGTTGGTAAACAGCAAACGGCTACCCTCCGAGCCTGTATAAATGGTATCTTGATTTCCAAGAAAGCGGCAGCCGACAAACATCAGCCGGTCTCCTTCGGTATGGAGGGCAACTGCCTGCCCCAAAGGAGCGGCATTATTCTCAATCGTCAAGTCCTTGAAAGTGATATCACTGCCTTCCACTTTCACGGTGTAGGTACGGAATGTTCCCATCTTATTGATATTGGCATGATCATCATACGTAATAATCGTCTTTTCGGAATCTTCACCTACCAGTTGCACGTTCTTCACCCACGAAGGAATCACTAGCTTTTCTTTATATACCCCTTTCTTTATATAGATAGTCACCGTATAATCCATAAAGGCGCGTACCGCCTCCACAGCGTCCTGGATATTACGATACTTACCCGTTCCATCACGTGACACAACCAACGTGTCTTGCTTTTGCTGTTGCTCATAGGACAAAAGACGTTCATATTCCAAACTCGCCATTATGAACGGACCTACCGCCTTCGGGTCATTATTGCGAATCGTTTCATTGATATAATAGTCATAATCGCCTGAACGGTATACTTTTCCTCCCAATCCTGCCACCGCGCAAGCCTTCGTGACAGTTACCACTCCATTCTTGTCCACTTCGATAAAATTATTCAGGAAACCTTTATAGCCTTTCAGCGCCACATTCAAATATGATTTATCAATATATCCCAGCCGTACCGCCTTGAACAAGGAATAAATAAACATAGCAGAGCAGGAAGATTCCACATAATTCCCCTTATCCCCGCTTCTGTCCATCACCTGATACCATCCTCCGGTCTTCGGGTCTTGAAGTTTCCTCACTTGTACGGCAACATTATTCAAAATATCCAGCAGAGAATCTCTTCCGGCTTCATGCTTCGGAATAAACTCCAGCGCATCAACCAAAGCCATCGCATACCACCCCATCGCACGTCCCCAAGTGTGCTTGGACTGCCCCGTGACGGGATCCGCCCAACGTTCGGTGCGGCTCACGTCCGTCGCATGGCGGTAAAGTCCATTCTTTGGATCGTATGTGTGGCGGGCACAGGTTACAAACTGATTGATTACATCCGCATAAGCCTGCGGAAGATTATTGCGGAACGCATATTCCGCATAGAAAGGAGCTCCCATATAAATGCCGTCCAACCACATCTGATGCGGGTAAATCTTTTTGTGCCAGAAGCCGCCATCCGCATTGCGAGGCTGCCCTTCAAACTGGCTGTAAAGCAAGTCGAGCGCTTTCTTATACTTAGGATTCTTCGTCTGCTCATAAATACGGAAAAGGATTTTACCGGAGTTGATGCGGTCGAGACTGTAATCGGTCAGCTTATAAGCGGTAATCGTCCCGTCTTCATTTACCATTGTGTCCGCGTAAGCGATGGCGTAATCACGAATCTTCTCATCGCCATACGCATCATATACATCAAGCATAGCCCCCAATTCAAGTCCGTGACAATAGTCCCACTTCAACTTCGGCTGGAAATCGAGCTGCCAGGATTCGGGGCAACGGATCATTTCCGATTCAGTCATCCTCACCGACCAGGGCAATTTACTGTCTAATTTGCTGTCTACCTGCTGAGCCGACAAGACTAAAGGAACGGTTGTTATGAATAAAAACAATATAAAAAAATCAGAAAAGAGAGTTCGTCTCATGGATTGCTATTTTAAGGATTAAACATTCAGGTCTTTTCACGGTACGAAAGTAGCGCTTTTCCTCCAAATCCTATAGGATTTTTTAGTCAACTAGGTGTATTTTTTGTTTTTCGTGCACGGAAACGACTAATTTTGTGCACGTAAACGTCAAAAATGTCCATTTTTGATGCAATATCTGATAAATTAAGAGTTTCGTTTTGGAAGAAAGCGGAAAAGGTCGTACTTTTGGCACGGTTTACAACTAATACCCTCTGGGGAAACACAGTAATATATCATTAAAACAGAGAAAAAAGAACAGAATGGAAGAAGTATTCAAGTACATTATCGGTCTTGGAGCGGCAGTAATGATGCCGGTCATTTTCACAGTCTTAGGAGTATGTATCGGTATTAAACTACCGAAAGCGCTGAAAAGCGGTTTATTAGTAGGTGTCGGTTTCGTCGGTTTGTCGGTAGTCACAGCGTTGCTTACCAGCAGTCTGGGTCCTGCACTGAGTAAAATGGTAGAAATCTACGGATTGGAATTGGGTATTTTCGACATGGGTTGGCCTTCTGCGGCAGCAGTAGCCTATAATACATCTGTCGGTGCTTTTATTATTCCGGTTTGTTTGGGGGTCAACTTGCTGATGCTGCTTACCAAAACGACACGCACTGTCAACATTGACCTTTGGAACTACTGGCATTTCGCTTTTATCGGAGCGATCGTTTATTTTGCTTCCGACAGTATTCTTTGGGGATTCTTCGCCGCTATCATCTGCTACATCATCACGCTTGTAATGGCGGATATGACTGCTCCCGCTTTCCAGAAGTTTTATGACAAAATGGACGGTATCTCTATTCCTCAGCCGTTCTGCCAAAGTTTTGTTCCATTCGCTATTGTTATCAATAAATTACTTGATATGATTCCGGGATTCGATAAGTTGAATATCGATTCGGAAGGTATGAAAAAGAAATTCGGACTGATGGGCGAACCGTTGTTCCTGGGTATCGTAATCGGTTGCGGTATCGGAGCGCTGGGTTGCGCAAGCTGGCAAGAAGTAGTGGACAGCATTCCCGGCATTTTAGGATTGGGTATCAAGATGGGAGCCGTAATGGAATTGATTCCGCGTATCACCAGCCTCTTTATCGAAGGTTTGAAACCAATCTCCGACGCTACCCGCGAGTTGATTGCCAAGAAATATAAGAACAGCACCGGTTTAAGCATTGGTATGAGTCCCGCTTTGGTGATCGGACATCCTACTACACTGGTGGTATCTCTGCTTTTGATTCCTGTCACTATCTTCCTGGCTGTTATCCTTCCGGGCAACCGTTTCTTACCGCTAGCTTCTCTGGCAGGTATGTTCTACTTGTTCCCGATGATTCTGCCTATCACAAAAGGCAATGTGGTGAAATCATTCATCATCGGTCTAGTAGCCTTGATAGTAGGTCTGTACTTCGTTACAGAACTGGCAGGATTCTTCACACTGGCTGCCAAAGACGTATATGCAGCTACGGGTGACCCGACAGTAAATATTCCCGCAGGCTTTGAAGGCGGCGCGCTCGACTTCGCTTCCAGTCTCTTCTGCTGGGGTATCTTCCACCTGACTTACAGCCTGAAGATTGTCGGCCCGGCTATCCTTGTGATACTTGCGCTCGGAATGGCTGTTTACAACCGTATCCGCATGACTAGAAAAGATGCGAAAGAAGCATTAGAGAACAAATAATCAATGACATAATAATAATCCAATAAAAATTCGAAATATGAAAAGAGTAGCAATTGCAATGATGTTGGGTATCGCAGCCATGTCTGCTTCAGCCCAAGTAAATTACAAGATGCAAGTGGCTTGCAATCCGCAAGACGTGAAAACGTATGATACAAACCGCCTGCGTAGTAGCTTCCTGATGGAAAAAGTAATGGTTCCGAACGAAATCAACGTTACATATTCCATGTATGACCGTTTTATCTTCGGTGGAGCAGTTCCTGCAACTAAAGAGCTGGTATTGGAAACTATCGACCCGCTGAAAGCTAAATTCTTTTTGGAACGCCGCGAACTGGGTGTTATCAACATTGGCGGTGAAGGTATCGTAACCGTAGACGGTAAAGAATACACATTGAAATTCAAAGATGCTTTGTACATAGGTAGAGGCAAACAGAAAGTGACTTTCAAGAGTAAAGATTCAAGCAATCCTGCTAAGTTCTACATCAACTCGGCTACTGCTCACAAGGAATACAAGACTCAGTTGATTACAATCGACGGACGCAAAGGTTCTCTGAAAGCGAACTCTTTCCCTGCCGGAAAGATGGAAGAGAGCAACGACCGCGTTATCAATCAGCTGATTGTCAACAACGTGCTTGAAGAAGGTCCTTGCCAATTGCAGATGGGACTGACAGAATTGAAACCGGGCAGCGTATGGAACACAATGCCTGCACATACTCACAGCCGTCGTATCGAAGCATATTTCTACTTCAACGTACCGGCAGACAATGCAATCTGCCACTTCATGGGCGAACCGCAGGAAGAACGTATCGTCTGGATGCAGAACGAACAGGCTATCATGTCACCGGAATGGTCTATCCACGCCGCTGCCGGAACCAGCAACTATATGTTTATCTGGGGTATGGCGGGTGAAAATCTGGACTATGGAGACATGGACAAGATTAAATATACAGAAATGCGCTAATCGTTGCGCAGCTCTGAATTACATATCAGTAAGAGAATGTGTTAATACGCAGATTAACGCAAATTATCGCAGATTGTTTTAATTATATATAGGTTAACCAACGGCCTATAAAATTACTTCTGTGATAATCTGCGTTAATTTGCGTTTTATTATTCGTTATGACGCCCCCTTTGAAACAAATTACATACATAATGTAACGGATAATACATGAATTCGACCAATTTTTACAAATGAAATCCAGTCGAAATACCGACCTTTGTCAGCGAATCAAAATCTATTTAAATCCATTATCATGAATGCATTTCAAAAAACAGGCGAAAAGATGACAAACTACAGATGGACCATCTGTGCTATGCTATTCTTTGCTACTACAGTCAATTATCTCGACCGACAGGTTCTTTCATTGACCTGGGACGAATTTATCAAACCGGAATTTCATTGGAATGAGGTACACTATGGTACGATCACTTCCGTATTTTCTATTGTCTATGCCATTTGCATGTTGTTTGCCGGACGCTTTGTCGACTGGATGGGAACCAAGAAAGGGTATCTCTGGGCAATCGGCGTATGGTCGGCAGGTGCTTGTATGCACGCACTTTGCGGAATCGTGACCGAGCAATACGTAGGTATGCACAGCGCAGCCGAACTGATGGCCGCTACCGGAGACGTTGTTGTCGTGCTGGCTACCGTAAGTATGTACTGTTTCCTGGCTGCACGCTGTATCCTTGCACTTGGTGAGGCCGGTAACTTCCCTGCAGCTATCAAAGTAACAGCCGAATATTTCTCGAAGAAAGACCGCGCTTATGCAACTTCCATTTTTAATGCCGGTGCTTCTATCGGTGCTCTGATCGCTCCCGTATCTATCCCATTGCTCGCCAAGGCTTGGGGATGGGAAATGGCTTTTATCGTTATCGGTGCTCTCGGCTTTATCTGGATGGGAATGTGGGTATTCATGTATACTTCTCCCGACAAGAGCAAGCACGTCAATAAAGCCGAATTGGACTATATCGAACAAGATAAGTTTGAGGAAGGTGAGATCCCCGCAAATGCAGAAGTAAAGGAAGAAAAGAAAATGAGCTTCCTCCAATGCTTCACATACAAGCAGACATGGGCTTTTGCCGCCGGTAAGTTTATGACCGACGGTGTGTGGTGGTTCTTCCTGTTCTGGACTCCATCTTATCTGAACACCCAATTTGATATTAAGACATCCGATGGATTGGGTATGGCATTGATTTTCACGTTGTATGCTGTGACCATGTTGTCTATCTACGGTGGTAAACTTCCGACTATCTTTATTAATAAGACAGGTATGAACCCGTATGCTGCCCGTATGAAAGCGATGTTAATTTTCGCATTCTTCCCATTGGTAGTATTGTTGGCACAGCCGTTAGGAACACTTTCTCCGTGGTTCCCGGTTATTTTAATCGGTATCGGTGGAGCGGCTCACCAATCATGGTCGGCCAATATCTTCTCTACGGTAGGCGATATGTTCCCAAAAACCGCAATTGCAAGTATTACAGGTATCGGCGGTATGGCCGGTGGCGTAGGTTCTATGCTTATGCAATACGGTGCAGGCGTATTATTTGTGCATGCTGACGAAACCCACATGACATTCATGGGATTTGAAGGCAAACCTGCCGGATATTTCATCATGTTCTGTATCTGTGCAGTATCTTACCTGCTCGGATGGTTGATTATGAAAGCATTAGTTCCGAAATACAAACCTATCGTATTGGATTAATTCATCCACATACGTTAGATAACAAACAAGAGGGGGAACTCATCACGAGTTCCCCCTCTCTCTTGTATTAACAATAAATTTCTTTGAAAAAGAAAAAAATAAAAAAGCCTCTTCTCACGAAGAAGGCTTTTTAGGTTTACTTATTCTGCACCATCTTCCTGCAATATTTTCAATTGCAACACTTGAGATGAAGTGTCATTGCATTCTCATAATGAAGA
>ULQA01057412.1_pt1 | contig 21130 bp, 30 predicted proteins | sample 1954001 | NCBI WGS metagenome assembly ULQA01 (sample SAMEA4835643, study PRJEB28245) | human gut metagenome | biome: gut microbiome; material: fecal sample | place: Denmark | collected 2008 | reverse complement strand
TTGCCCCATCAAATAATTTTTATTTATATAATCGCAGACAGCTTTTGCGTCAGCAGCAATATTTGGCAGTATTAATCTGAGATACGTTTTCTTTGAATTATTAACATTAGTTAAACTCTGGGATACATCCGCGAACCCCGCCTCAATTCTATCTTCCAGATCATTCATGTTTGCAGCATTAAAAGCATCACCCTCCTGCAAGATTGTTCCTTCATCCCTTGCAACTGTCACAAGATTTGTACTGCCATCTTCCATCGTAATCAGTCTGCGGTTAATATACTCTGCAATTCGATTTTTCCATGTTTTCTTTGTAAATCCCATAATATGTCCTCTCTTCCTATAATAATAGTCCGGTATCATCTCCGGCATATACCTCTGATCCACAGTAATAATTGAAGTTGTTAAGTAAAATGCCATACACATCATCTAATATTTTCTCTATATCATTCATCTTCTGGTATGTATTGACTGGCATACTCGGTGTCTGCGGCGTGTCTCCATGAATCATGTACGCATTTCTGATAACCTCTGTGTTATTTATGACTGACATTAAAAATGTCTCATTTGGATGTTCTGGAACGTCTGCAACCGTAAGATTAAGTTCCAGAACATCTGATAATAACTTTGTGTTATTCTGGATTCTCTGCATATCTGATCGATTCAGTGCGCCTTTCATCCCGGCAAGCCATTCTGTTTTTTCGTCTACATTGAAATTATCCCATCCTTTCTGTAACAACTCCAACATGCGATCCACATCACTCTGTGACCGGTCCGTCACTGTCTGCATCCACACCAGCATAAGCAACCACCTCACTTTTCAGACGCTCATTTTCTTCTTTTAAAGCTTTGTTTTCCTTTGTGAGCTTCAGATTTTCTTTTCTAAGCTCGTCATAATAAGGATTAATTGGATTGTAATTCATCAGATCAGCACATCTCCTCCCGTATATAATTCAGTTCCGGCAAACACATCCTCGGTAACGACAATTGAGTATCCCCTGCATGTTGCAGTTGCGATAAATCCACCTGTCAAATCAAGCGTCTGGCTCTCAATCAATGTTGTCGATGTCTTTCCACCAATCGAATTTATATTTGCCCAATTTCCTACCTGCTCTAAGTCAACCAGGTACTTCATTCCAACCTTTTTTCTCAAGGCATGATAACCTAAAAGATAAGCGGCGATGTCGGGTAATATATCAGCATTATAAATAGTACATCCACTGTATTTCTTTATATTTTCTGTTTCCCCGGCTTCGATTTTATCCACACGTTTCTCATAAGAAAAAGTCGTGTTTGCATATTTAATACCTGTAATATGGCACTGTCCGGCATCCGGCATATTAATGATGAGATAATTTGTTTTTACTTCTTTCAGCGTGCCGGCACTTGCCGTGATAGACGATGGAAGATATGGACTTGAGAATGTGATCTTGGTATCTCCGGTCGGCAATGTTTTCTTATAAATGTCTGAGGTTTTTTCTTCCAATGCATAGTTTTTCATCTCAATATTCACACCAGAGATATATTTTTCAAGAGATACTTTCGTATTTCCATTAAATTTGCGATCCGTCCCGACAGTGGATTTCACATATCTGTCTGGCTTATAAACCTTGATGGTATCGCTCCGGCTGTCATCTGCAACCGCTCCACACGCAAAGCATACCTGTTGCAATGCCTTACGGCACGTCTGGATGGCTAAATAGCCACTTAAAAGTATGTTGCCGACTTCTTCATCAATCGTATATTTTTTGATACCGGCAGTGGCAAATATTGCATTCAGTATCACTTCTGCACGGACATTGTTATATACCTGTCCGTCATAAAATGTATACTTATCTAATAACCCAACTACATCAATCAACTTAAATTTTGCAATATTCTTTGAAAAAGAAAAATCGTCGATAAAGAATGCTCCCATAGGAATCATGTTTCCGTTATTAAACTCTGACAATGTGACTTCCTGCGTTTTCTGCACACTCTTCCATGCTCCGTTTTCGTTTTCTGCGTCAAAGTCATTATTCATATCAACAATTGAAATATCCGCTTCGTTGATAGACAAGGATGCAGAGGTCACATCAATGTCTTCCTGCATCTTGGCTGTCTGGATCATATCCTTATCCAATACGATATATTTTCCGTATAAAATGTACTGAAGCTTAATATATCTCTGTGGAAAGCTTGTTCTTACAAATTCAATCTCGATTTTTCCGTAATTCTGCACCTGATTATTGCAAACATAAATAAGGCTGTCCGGGTAAAATGTCTCTGTGATTAATTTTGTACCGGCGATTGTATACCATGTGATTTTCAGCTCTGCTGGTGGCTCATCTTCAAAATAAAGTGTGATCGCTGCGGATGTATGTTGCTCATTAAATGTGATTGTAAGTTTAGGATTCGTTTCAAAACTACAGTCATTCTTTGATAGACTGTCATTCCAGAACGCAATATCCTGCGGATTGTCCTGCAGCACACTTTTACTTCCATCAAGTATAAATTGGTTCAGTTCAAAAGTTCCATAATCGGACTGCTTTGTCTGATCTGCAAATAACTCTATTGAACCTATGCCCTGGTTATCATCTGTCGTGACCGAAGCATCCGCAAGTGCGGTAACATCTATAAATTTCATTTCTGCCCTGCAATATGTTCTCATAAATGCCCCCTTACGGTGTCCTTGATGGTTTCTTGCTCGTCATTTTCCAAGACAATCCTTTATACTGCGCTCCGTTGTCCAGTACCTTTTCCACTTCATCTTTAATAGAGGAAAAATACCCATAAAAATCAAACTGCTTACTAGCATCCGGTAGTAATACATGATGGAATCTGTTATCGCAATCCGTGATATGATCTATCAGCCTGTCATACATTTCTGCATCATCGATCGTTCCAATTGAGATTGTATAATTCTTATAAAGTCCGATGCTCTCGATTTTAATGTCGCCGTCCTCTGTCCTCTCTGCATACTTTTCCAGAAAGTCCAGTGTCCTCTGGATAGACACCAGAGGGATATTATATGTAATTCCATCAATGATAAGTCCTTGCGTGTACTTATGTTTCATCTTATCCCTCCGCTATCCCAAGTCTTATTTCTTCATCCTGCAAATATGGCAGATTGATTCTTGCGAACTCTTTACCATCCACCGAAAGTACTACTGTCTTAGCACCGCTATAGTCCGGCATTTTGCTTGCAAGCTTTGATGCGAGGTCGTCCATCCAGCCAGTGTTATTTTCAAGCGGCAGGACAGCTTCTCTTCCGGCTTCTCCGATTTCTGCAAGTGTCCTTCCGGTTGTTACGCCACCGTTGGCAAGACGAGGCAGATTTACAGTAGGAATTGTCGGAATACTTGGATGCCATGATCCGCCACCCAAAAAATCAGGTAAATCAAATCCAATGCTGTTAAAGCCAGAAATTAATGAATTGATACCATTAATAACACGGTTTACCATATTTTCAAACATCTGGATAACACTGTTCACAAAATCTTTTACCGATTTTTCTGTCTGGCGTAATGCTTTGTCTGTGTCTTTCGTAAGTAATGCATGAATTGCGGCGAATACAAGTTTTACCCCTGCCAGCAAAAAATTGATCAGATCTAAAATAAAATCGACGCTGTCTTTTATATTCTGGCTCAGGGTTTTAATAATCGGCAGAATTACCGGAAGCACATTTTCAATAATCCATGCAATAATCGGCTGTAAAATATTTGTCCATAAATCGTTCAGTATGTCTATCACGATTCCCATTATTTCGAAAATATTATCAAACACAGGCTTTAAATGATTTGCATAGGTATCCTCAAACATTAACGCCAGATTCTGTAAAATAGGCTGCACATAAGTGTTCCAAAATTCAAGAAATTTTTCTATTAATTCTGACATTCCATTTTTTACATTTTCGATAAACGGATGAATATGTTCATCGTACAATTCTGTGATTTTATCGGTCACATGCTGCACGCCGTCTGATATAGTCGTTGTCAAATCCGCAATCACACCAAGAAGTCCATCCAAAGCATCTTTTAAAGCATCCTGATTTTCTACAAAAGGTGTCACGATGCAATCGATAATATCTTTTCCAAATTTTGCCGCATTCTCCGTAACCATCATGAATGCATCCGAAAAAATCTGAATCAGGTTTGCTGTGATCTGCTGTCCGTTTTCATCCCCAAATACAGAAAATACATTTGCGAATGCATCTGCCCCTTGTGATGCCAACACTGAAATATCAGATGCTATATCAAACATGTCGATAATATAATTTTTTATATTTTCAGAATTACTTTCAAGATAAATAGATATCCCACCAAGAAGATTTTCTGCTATGGTAGCACCTATGCTCACTACAGATGCCGAAATGCTTCCAAGTGACCTTGAAAAAGTCATAGCAAAATTATCAGCAGATGCAGAAACTTCACTATCTGAAAAAATATTTAAAAATGAATTCTTTATGCTTTCTATACTGGATTTAATATTATCAAATTGTAAAGGAATATCTAAATTGCTCCAGGTTTCATCCCATCCATTTTTTATAGAATTTTTTAATTTTTTTAAATAATCTATAAATGGCTGGATTTTATCTGATAATTCTTTTCCAGTAGGAACTTCTTCATATAAATCAGATCCGCCACTACCAGATCCACCACTACCGCTTCCAGAATCATTTTTCTGCAATACATTCAAGTCATCAAAAGCCGCCAATGCTCCAGCTGCTTTTTTGGCAGAACCGGCTGTTTTATCAAGAGATGCCGCATAGTCTACCTGCTGCTTCTTTGCCTTTGTCCAAGTGCTTTTTCCGCTTATAGCCGCAATAAATCTATTCATGGCATTAATGGCATTTGTAAGCCATGTGCATAAAGTTACGATTGCTGGTGTCAATGCAGATATGATAGGCGCTGTCAATGCTCCAATAGAATTTTTCAATGTAGCCGTAGCACTTGCCATTTCAGACATTTTTCCGTTAAATTCAGAAGAATACTTCGCCATGTTCTGTATACCTTCTGTAAATGCCTTGGATATGGTCTGAGATACTTTCATAACCGCACCGAATATTGCAAAACTAACTACGGTCTGCTTTATTCGTTTCGCCATGTCAGATATTAAGCCAGAGGATTTTTTTGCTGATTTTCCTACTTTTTCAATGTCTTTCGCACCAGCACCAATAGTTTTCTCATTAGCAGCTGTTTCTCTCATCTTCTGATTAAGGACTTCCTGTTTGCTCTGTACATCAAGAAGCTTTTCAGATACTTTGCTATATTCCTCTGTAGTTGTAGGATCTATAAAAGCAGTTCCTAAAGATTCCATTTCTTCAAGCTCGCCTTTTGCATATTTAATTGAGTTTGTTAATTTCTCAACGTCGTATTGCATTCTTTTAAAGGTTGTGCTTTCACTGCTTCCACCTGTTTCTAAGAATTTATCCATTCTGTCAGTAAGTTTACCAAGAGAAGCAGTATCTTTTTCTATCTGCATCTGCACAGCCTTATATTCCTCTGTCGGAATCTTCTGACTTGCCAGATCTTTCAGTGTCTTGGAAAACTTATCAGCTTCTCTTGCAAGCTTCTGAAACTGTGATTCCATCTGCATGAGCTTACTTGATGCTTCTCCATTTTCAATCAACGTTTTTATTCTGATTTCACCATCATATTCAGCCATGCTAAAAACCTCATTTCTTAAACTGCTTCAATGCTTCCTGTTCTGTTTCTTTCTGCTTTCTTATTTCTTCCATCATACGATCATAATCATCTATCTTTTCTTTTTCTTCGCTGGTATACTCTTTTTCTGGCTGTTCCAAAGCATATTTATTCTGTGCGTTTCTGATTGCATCTTTTTCTTTGGAACTCATGTTCTTTTCAATCTTCTTCTGTCGGATCTCAATTACCTCCATGAGAGAAGATAATCTTCTTGGCATATTCCAGATCAAGCCATTAAATTTCCACCAGTGCATATCTGCTACGGACAAATCAATACCGTATATCTGCAAAAAATCTGCATATATTCTCCATTGATCTACATCATAGTCAATAAAACGCTTTGTATTTTTGCTACTGCCGGTATTGTCGTGATACCATCCGTTTAAATACCAAGAAATACATTCATTTAACTCATGGTGCTGTGGATGGTCTCTAAGTTCTCCGTATTCATCAGAGAACATAAGATAAAGAATAGAAGTTGTTTTCTCGTACTCATTCATTTCTTTGTCATATTGCAAAATATAAATCTGCATACCTATGCGGAAATCGGTATTTACTTTGTATCCGTTCCATTCAGTAGGCAAATTGTCAAGCATGACATTGTTCATTATTTTGCCCCACGTCTTTTAATATTGTATCTGTTCTGCACCTGTTCAAAACGTTTATTGAAAAGCTTATTCATAACAGGGATAACCTGCTCTACAAACTCCACGATTGCAAGTTCATCCGGGACAATATCTCCGTAAATCTGTTTCATGGCATCTTCGCCAAACAACCCATCTATACTTTCCGTAATCAGATTAAGATATTTCACACGAATGCTGTTCAGTTCTAATGCTGCATCCACATTCATATCATCCACATTCATATCGTCTTTGTGGTTATTTCTCCATTCGGCGGCTTCTTTTTCACAGTTCTGAGATATATTATTTAATTTATCAATTACACCTGCAAACTTCTTAGCTGTGTCTGCATTCGCTGTATCTACTGTTATAACTGTAATAAGATCTCCGTCTTCGTCTTTTATTGCAATTTTTTTTATGCCACTGCTTAATTTAATTTCTTCCATTTTTAACATCCTTTCCTAATGTGGGACACCAAGGAAAGGTAGGCATCCCACATATGCTAATTTTTAATTAACACCTATGCAATTGGGTAATCTTCATCCAAAGCCAAAGCACTTACTTTAGGTGCCCATGTGAACGATCCATCACCAGCAATAGTGATTGTTCCAAGTTCTACATCTCCATTTCCATTAATCTGGACTGTAGACTTTAAAATATCACCACCTGCTCCACCAGTGCTTGATGCACATACAGTTACTGGGACACGGATACAATCTCCGGATCCGCTTGTAATATCAGCTTTAAAGAAGCGATAATAATATGTCTCGCACTGATCTCCTGTTGGAAGTTTTTTAAAAACATCATTAAACACTGTCTGCATTTCATCTGACAAATGTTCTCTTTCTGGAGACATTGAAAATGCATACCCTTTTACAGAGTTGCTTGCATTTTTCATGTTTACGTACTGTGTGCTTTCTGTGTTAGGTCCCCAGTCTTCAGAAAGCTCTGTGAAACCATCACCCATTTCAGCAAGCTTTTCACTTTTTCCACCCATAAGGCTTCCAATATCCAAAAGTGAGACCATGTTAGTTCTGTCTTTTGCCATGAGTATTCCTCCTATTTTTTATAAAAATATTTAAGCTGCATATTAATTACTAATTCTGTTGTTTTTCCATCTGCTGTACCGCAAAATACATCCGATGTGCGGTTGATTTGTTCTGCATCAAAATTTTTATCTTTTAATGTAAATTCTCCACTTTCAAGGAACTTTGCAATATTTTCAAGCAGATTGCTTGCTGCAATATTATCCTTGTTTGTTGTTGGATTGCTTTTGTATACGATCTGGAACGTCATTTGTCCGACATAAGAACCGCTGACATATTTTTTCAAATAAACAGGATCCTGCGCCGGAAAAACTCCAATAGACTGAGTATCTTTTATGCTGTTCCATAAGATTGTTGAATTTGATGGTTTGAAACCGGGCGGAAAATTTGGATAACTATTTATCATATCAAGTATAGCTCTTTGCGCCGTTTCTGCATCTGATACAAGCATTATTTTTGGCTTTTCATCCAAATCATTTACCTCCAATCTCAAACCTTGGTATAAGGCTGTAAACACCGATAGTATTCACTTTGTAGCAATTCCCTTTTTCATTTACCATGTACTGGAAGAATTTACCCGGATAATCGTCTGAATTAATTAATCCAACAGGCAGTTCCCTATCAATGAGAAGTTCATCTTTCTTTGCAATCACTACGAAGTCAAAATCATTACTTCTTAAGGTGAAATGCTTTAGCTTTTCTTCTTCGCTCATGTTCTCCCAGTCTGGTGGATTAGCATAATTCAATGTGCCATCATTCGGGATTTTTACAAGAAAACTATCTGCATCTTTCATTCCAGACTTACTTATGTTCTCTGCCTGTGTAAGCTCAATTCTTACATTTTCAAATAGAGTACCGAAATAATATTCAGTTTCTAAAGTGTCGTTGTAATGCCTGTTATATAAAACCACGGCATCTTTATATCCGATTCCCATAAGCTAAACTCCCATGTACAAAAGGTTTTCATTCCTTGAATCAACCATTCCTGTTAGGTAATTTGATGCAATATCGTAGCACTTTCTATTAAGTGCCATTTCTGATTTTGCAAGCTCTACAAATGTAGAAGAAGATGCTCCGGCATCATAAGATACTGATTCACTTCCAGAAGTCATGCTCTTAATCATTTTCCCTTTTACAGTTCCGTCCGTATTTGCAATAACACCAAAGTTATTAACTGCCGCGGAGTATTCAGATACATTCTTTAGCAATTCAGCTATTTCGCAGGTGCAATCTTTGATATTATCCCACCATGCATCTTCTGACTCTGGCTGAGAATAAAACAAAATCCTGTTTGATGTGATCGCATTGATTCTTCTTTCCGCTTTTCTTTCATATGGAGCAAAGTCTTTTTCGTTTTTGAACAAACTTCCACCATATTTAGTTTGGTAATATTCAAAATCTACATATGACATTGCTCCACACTCCTTATTGCTGTGATAAGATTTCGCTGATAATATCAGCTTTCTTTGTTGCGGTCAGTGAATACCCTTTACTCTCTGCCAGTGCCTTAATTTCTGCAACTGTAAGAGAGTTTAAGTATTCTTCCGTGAGTTTCCCACTAGCATTTACCGCCTGTGTAGTGGGAACTATTCCCCCGGTGTGATTGAAACGTTAGCTACTGCATCAATGAACTCTGCAAAAAGTACAAATCCTAACAGTGCATAAGTTACGCTGGTTGCACGATCGTAATCGCCTTTTACCTTAAATCCGATAAGATTTGTTTCTCCGCTGACAGTGTAAGAAAGACCGGCTTTCTCAAAATCTGCGTCAGATGGATCTACATAATAAGCAACGATGTTGTTCACAGGTGTTGCCAGAACTTTTCCTGCTGGGATTTCGTTGTCAGAGCAAAGGAACATAATGTCTGCTCCGAGGAATCCCTTGACATAGGTAAGTCCGAAGGCTGTCTGCAAAGTAATGTTTGAATCTCCAAGATAATCATAGAAATCCATGATATTTGCAAACACTGCAACTCCTGTAGCAGTTCTGTGCATTGACTTGAACTTATTCTTGACAGATCCAATAGCTTTAGCTACCGCCATCTGGAATGTTTTTGCAGTGTTTGTAAGTGTACCAGTTTTCAGATAGTTGTAGAATTTTGTTGTAATTCCATCCTGCAGGTCTGTCTGGAACTCTTCATCTGTCATTTCACAAGCCACTTCATATCCATGATCCTTGATAGCTTCGATAGAAACTTCTTTTGCATATTTTTCAAGAGTAATCTCTGAATAAGGTTTCTCTTTTACCTCGTAATGTGTTCTTGGAATCACATCACCTTCTGCTACAGTTCCGCTCGCTAACGTTCCTTCTGCATATTTGCTTTTAAGAACAACTCCCGGCAGTTTTCTAATTGCTCTTGAAATTCCAAGAATTTCTCTTAAAGCTTCCCAGTTTCTTTCAAAAGATGTAACAAAATCAATTTCCCTTGCCGTTACATCAATGTCTCCTGTTGTAATCAGTCCTGCGTTTGCTGCAAAGAACTGCAAATTTGTGTTCATCGTTATTCTGTTTTTGTTCATATAAAACTCCTTTACTGTTGGAATAAAGAAATGTTTTCGGCAATTGCTTTCTGACGTTCTGATCTATCTTTGATAGATAAAATGCTCTCTCTTGTTGCATGCTTATCACCACCGGGATCATTTTCATTCGGCTTTGTAAAACGCGCCGGCGGAGTCTGCTTATTTACAAATGCATTTGCATCTGTCTTTTTAGCTTCCTCAATAAGATCACTGAACCCTATCAGCTTTCCATTTCTCACGCTTACGCCTTTGGAAATGTCTTCCATAATGGCTTTCTTTGCAGATTCAGAAGTAAACTCGATTTCCGCAAATGCTTCTTTCAAAAGTTCATTCTTCTCATGCTCTGCGATTTTGGCTTCGTAATCTTTTTTGGAATCCTCTGCCTGTCTCTTCCAGTCATCACGCTCTTTTAAAATGTCTTCCGGACTTTTTCCATCCAACCCTTCAAGCATTTTCTCTGCTGATTCTGCCCGGTTTTTCCACTGTTCGGATTCTGATGAAGCTTTTTTAACTTTGTCTTCCATTTCTTCTTTGGAATACAGCTCTTCACCCATACTCTTTTTAAGAGATTCTTTCTGTTCGTCTGAAACTTCAATTCCGAGTTTCTTTAATTCGTTTGCTACGTTTACCATGTTTCTACCTCTTTCTTTCCAAGTTGTTACTCCGGTCAGTCCGGCACGAATGAGTTGCTATTTACTCCATAGCTGGCAATTGGGAATGAAGGAATCGAACCCTCGACAACCCGGATATAAGCCGTGTCTTCTTCCACTGAATTAATTCCCAAAAATAAAAAAGCACGCCCAAAATAGGACGTGCCATGCATCATCCCATAACTATTCTAGGTTAGCGAACAGAATCCATTTTTCTGTCCGGTACTTTTAATATTCTTTTCAATATATATTTTAACCTATTTCAAACAACTTTTTGTACCATTTTAAAAAGGGCAGATTGCTCCACCCCTTTTTGCTATTTCCCACCAAAATACCTTCTAAGTACTTCTTTTTCTTCTTCCACAATGCAATCCTTTTTTAATCTGTTGCACTGGTCGTATATATACTTTCCGTACTCTTCTAATTTGGCTATCATTGCATTTTTGTTTTCCAATGTAGGATTTTTAATGTATTCTTTTTTAAGCCCTATATAGTCCTCATACTGCTTTATAACATCCATTTTCAATTACCCCATTTAAAATATCATCTGCTATGCCAACGACTTCTTTTCCATAAAGAGACAGAAAATCCGCTACGATTTCCTCTACATCTATTGGAATTTGGCAGTCATATGAAAATGAAGCGCAGTGTACCAACTCATGAGATAGAACTCGCTCTAACAGACTTCCGCTTAATGAATTTGACAAATAAACCTTTCGTGTGTTCCAATCTGTAACACCAAGTGTAATTGTTCCATCTGAACGCATCAAGCATTCACTATTAGGATTTACATATAAAATATTCCATTCAACATCATTGATTTTAAACACTGCGCTCACCTCTTAGATTTTCTGTAACATCATCTGTAATTCATTTCTCCACATCTGCTTTTCTTCCGGGGCTGCATCTGATGTCATTTCAGTAATATCCATCTGCATATCTCGCAAATAATCTTTTCTTGCTTTTGCACGCTCTTTTTTATCTTCCTCTGAATTGCCATGATGGTTTTCTCTGGTCTCCATATAAGTACGTCTGGAAATACCGGCTTTTCCCTCTCTGGAATCTCTCGGATATGATCTATCTCCCATCATTCCGGTATCTGTATACATCCTTTTCAGGTCTTTCTTATCCATGTCTCTCATGTGCTCTGTATCTTCGTAATCATCCGGGTACATGTGATAATATGGTGGCTCATCATATCCTCTTCGTTTTCCTCTGCCCTTAGGTGCAAATCTTCCATCAGCATAACGATACCGGTCGTAATATCTTTTATCATCCCCATACTCTAAAAGCTTCTCCATGATATCTGCTTCGTCCGCTTCGTTCATTGCCTTAGTAATTGTGGCATGATACTCTGCTTCTGACAAATCCTTTATCATGTCGATCACTTCTCCCATTTCTTCTGTATTGACATTCTCAATCCCTTTTTCAATCTCACATAAGGATTTTTCAGCAAGGCATTCAAGCATTTTATGAATTCTTTCAATATGCATATACTAAGCCTCCCTTACTACAATTAAATTACTGTTCTGAACCTCGATAGTCTGTCCAGATGTATTCTGAACCGCTATTGTGCTGCAGCATCCACAAGGAACATCTACATAAACCTGTGCAGATACATTGAATAAGTTTTCTACTGCCGCAGGTGTCACGATCATTCTTGTAGACTGTAATGGCTCTCCGTCAATTGCGATTGCAAGAGAAATAGCTTCCACCGTTCCACCGGTTGGGATCTGGATATTTCCACTATAAGATACAAGAAATCTTGCTTTGCACTGGTTTGTGATTCCTCTTAATTTAACTACTCCGCTTCCCTGTCTGTGAACGATACATTTTGTTCCGCAAACCGGTGTCTCAGTAAATGCGACATCTTCTCCCTGCAGGACAGTCTGTAAAGCATTGGCTGTAAATTCTGACATAATATTTTCCTCTCTTTCAAAAATATAAGGGCAAACATTAAAGTCTGCCCTTTGTGTTTAAGTAATACTGCTATGCAGACATAATCTTGTCGATTAAGATACTTTAATTATTCAGTTGTCTAACATCCGCATCCAGTATTGCAACCACATCCATACGGAATGTATGTGTTAGGGTTTGGCACCTGGTATGCCGGAATTGGTGATGGATTAACAGCGTTGATAATATGATTTGTCTGTGCTGTCATAGCGGTAGTCAAAAGTGCGTTCTGTCTATCCTGTGATGCTGCAAGTCTCAAATCATTATTTTCTGCCTGCAACGTTGCGATCTTATCCTGGCATAAGTAGTCAAGTATCGCTCTTGTTCCGGCATTCTGGCTGTCGATAATATCTCTCGTGTTGTTGTTCATGGTGTTCTGTAATGCGCAAGTGTTCTGCGCCATATTGAAGTTTACACCCTGAATAGCTTCACGAGTTTCGCAGCAACAATTTGCAAGCTGAGACTGAATAGCATTTGCATTCTGCATTCCTGCTACTGTGTCCGCATTAATTGCCTGCTGAATGCTGTTAAATCCTGTCAGCATTCCGTTGTTTACTGCATAAAAGCCATCACAAAGACCATTTGTAATGCCATCAAGCTTACTTATGACTGCTGAATTGTCAAATCCTCTCTGGATATCAGCCTGTGTAGCCGCAGTTGCGGTATAACCGCCACCACCATTACCACCGAATCCATAACCGCCCCATCCACCGAATAAGGCAAAAAGGATAATGAGAACCCACCAACCACCATCGCCCCATGCACCATCATTACGGTTTCCACCAGTAACGGCGGCAATGTCCGCTAAACTTGGAGATGAATTAAACATATGTGTTCCTCCTAATAAAATTTATTTATACATAATCTTGCAAGAATAGTATCAATGTTTAAACTGGCTCATGATTTCTTCCGGGTTTAGACCTTTTTCTTTGCACAAATTTCTGGCAAGCTGTTCCAGCCCTTTACTGTCTCCACGGTTCATCATGTCGAATGTATTTTTCATGATCGGATTATTTGAAAATTGAGAGTTGCTCATCATTTGACTTAATATCATCTTAGGGTTTCCACCGCACTGGATCATCTGCATTAAATTCATTCAGAATCGCTCTCTTTCTTTGCTCTGGTAGTCCTTTGGGACTGAGTTATTTTAGCTTCTATCTGGTCTAATCGCTCCATTATCGGGGCAAACAATGTTGCCGTGTCTTCTTTCTGTAATTCGTTCTGCTTTCCGTCTAGCTGCGGTTTATATGTAACTGTCTGAATAAGCCCATTAGCACTCCACGATTTTATATAAACTTCTGATCCATCTGCTTTCGGGAAAATGGCAAATGGTGCATTCATGGGAACGTCATTCGCTGTGACTTCCTCAACAGAATTAACCATTCTTCCACAAAGTCCAGCTTGTTGCGGAATGATCTGTTGTGGGAATTGCTGTTGAATCTGTTGTGGTTGTTGATATTGAGGATAAGAATACTGGTTATATCTCTGATACTCGTACATAATAAACCTCTCTTTCTATCTTCATTTTATTATTAACAACGCAATTGAACCACCCCAGTAAAACCCCATTAAAAGGACGCAAAAAAGACACCCTTAACGGATGCCTTTAATGAGGAGAAAGTTATGTAAAATGTTGTCCAGTTACCCTAAGAATTTTATGTTGCATTTTTACGTTGATACGTCCTGCTGTCTTCGTTGAAACATGCATAATTTCTGCACATTCTTCAAGAGACTTTTCTTTCTTCCGTAAATCAAAGAGCGTTTCTTCTGTCGGTGTGAAATCACACAATTCTTTTATATGCTCTTTTTCTTCTTTGGTAAAGCACGTAACAATGTTTTTCATTTGCTTTACCTCATTTGGGGGAGTTTCCGGCTATGACGGTGAGTTGTTATCTCGCTTGAATTCCACTGCATTAATTAAAGAAAGGTGGATAACCAAGTATGTATGGTTAACACATTATTATATTAACACATTATTATAATAACATATTATTCCATTTTCGTTGTACCATTTTTTTCGATTTTATTTTTATAAGCCGTTGCTCGTCCATTTGCAACCGCAGACTGTTTTCTATTAAATCCAGAAACCTTCGTTCTATCGCCTTGTAATTGAAGATCATTATTCTTACAGAATGATTGAAGTTTTTTATTCTGCATTCGCAGTTTATATGCAAGTTTATCATATTGAGGTTGCAAGATCTCTTTTACATCTATTTCGGCAATCATATCAAGTTCTTGTTTCTTGGCCATAATTTCACGCTTTGTTTTTCGAATTTCTCTTTCAAGTGATCTCTGCTTCTGCTGCAAATCATAAAGTTTTTGGCTTTCATCTGCATTTATATTCACATTTCCGTTTTCATCAAGGTACTTATTTACCATGTCTTTTCGCCACGGGCCATGTGAATGTCTGCAATTGTATCCGTGAAGTCCTAATAGATTCACAACAGTTCCCGTTCCGGTTTTAGGGTCTATGGTATAACCTGTGCTTTCAAGAAGATTCGGAAATCCTGGTTCGCTCCCGATTATTTTATATGCTTTTCCTTGCCAGTGATCGTGAGATGGAATCCCTGTTGGATCCTTTTTATCATATCTTGCCCCCGGATGCGCTGATACCAGAACATACTCTATTTTATATTGCGCAATATAAATGTTCGTCACTTGTGCCGCAGTCTGATTCATCGATGTGACTATGCAACACCTCACTGCCGCTTCAAGAGAACGCTTCGTTCCAGCAGGGTATTCTACCATAACACCAGATTCTGCATATCTATCCAGAACTTCACAGACTGCACTGCTGTAAGATTGCATTCCAGATGCAACTCTATAATCAACCTCATTTAGCATATTGAGCAAGTCTTTCTGTGTCTGGTTAATGGTTGTTTTTGTCAAATTATCAAGTTCACCGGATGTCTTTATTAACTCTGCATTCATTGCCAGAATTGCCATATTATTTTTTAGAGGAGATATAATATCTGATGCTGATATCTGCGTCAAGACTTCCTTATCATCTGAGAATGATGTCATAACACTATCCCTTAATAATCTGCGAACCTCATTTCTTGATTTTCCAGACATTTCAGATATTCTTTTTACAATCTCTGTGTTATGCAGTCCCATCTGTTGGAGTTTCCACAATTCTCGGTCGGAAGTTCCTGACAATTCACCGGATTTTATCAATCGTGTTGCAATGTCTGATATAATCCAATTTTCAAGATCCTGATACATCTCAACCAGTTTATCAGTTTTTCCGTAAAAGTAATCCGGTTTAAGCATTATCCTTTCCCAACCTCTCTTTTAACAAGATCAATCCACTGCTTACCGTGATTTTCTTTTGCAGTTTCAAACCATTGTTTACCTGTTCCAGGTGTGTGATATTTTAATTCTGTGCCTGTCGGATACTTCTTTTCTCCACGGTTTGCCCATGATCTACCGTCCTCAGTTAAATAAAGCTCGCCTACATACTGATAATGCGCATAGGGTGTATCTACTGTAATTAATCCGGGTTCTTTTATCTGCGTCTTGTTTCTCAAATCGCCCTGCTGCATAGGTGTGTATTTTCTCATGTCATTTACAACCTGTTCATCAAGAACATTCTGCGCATTTCTCAAATTTTCATCTATTCTTTTAGTGTCAAGCTTAATATTAAAGCTTCCAATGACTTTATTATATTTTATATTAACGCATCCCTCTCTATCACTTCTCTAAATAAAACTTAATCGTCTCTATCACAGTCTTTTTCTGCAACTTTACCTGAACCATCTCCGGCGGTTCAGGTTCCGGGATAATATATCCACCTTTTAAAATACCATTTATAGAAAGTTTCGGTATCCCTTGAATTATTTTACTCCTCTCCAAATAGACCACCGCTGTTCCTTTCCGCATCTTCCTTCGCTCTCTCTGCAAACATGGCATCTACTTCATCATCATTGAATCCCTCGTATTCCTTAAGGTATTTACGCTTAGAATAAATACCTTGAATCATTAAATTATATGCTCTTGATCTGTCCTGTTCGAAGCTCGCAAGCAAATCTTTAAAATAAAATATATCTTCGTCCGGTACATCATCATCCAGTGCATCCACATAGCCTGCCGGGATTCCGTAAAGGTCGCAGAATACATTGATTGCATAAATGAGATTTTTCAACGCTGTTTTTATGCTTTTCCGAATATCGTTAATCGTCTCTACAGTCTCATTATCGTCACTTTCAACCTGTGTTGCTGTCAATTTTCCAGACTTTCTATCAAGGATAAACTGCCCCTGTGAGAATCCGCATTTTGTCGAGATCATAGATAGAACGCTGTTAATGTCTGTGATTCTGTCAGAAGTAAGCATGGTCGGGACGTGTTCATCGATCGTACTTTTTGAATCAAGCCCCAATTTCAAGCCTTTAACGAACCGAGGAAGCTCCACTGTTGAGACACGTGTACCACCTTTTCCCTGTTTTGTCAGCGCATTCTCATCAATGAAAGTAATGTGCTGTGAATCCTCAACCTCATTTCCCTTTTTACTCCATGCGATATCGAGATCTCTGAGCTCCATAATTGCATTCGAGAAAATCGAGACACCTTCTGGCGACGAGTAATCGATTGTGTTATTGAATGGAGTTTTTAAATAAGCAAAAAGTGGCTTTTCTATATTCGCAATATGAACGACTTCTTCAATAGAAGACCACTCTGGAACGTCATGCAGCTCTATCTTTTTTCCAAGTGAGTTACTGCTGTTTGACTTGAAAGCTCTGTTCTGGATCTCGTACACGTTCATCTCTTCGCCCTCTTTATTTTTTGAGGTCGTGAAATGATGGTATTCAAGCCGGTAGTAGTACACTTTATCTTTTAAAAGTCGATTAATAAAAATGCATCCTCTTATATCTCCGTTGCTGGTCTTTTCTGTAATCGCAAAGTCCCACGGCATAATATAATCTATCATGTTGTCTGGGTTCATTGAGCCGTTCGGCTTTAAGATAATTCCGCCAACTCCGAGCATATCTTCTACTTTGTCCCGGATAGAAGTGTCAACCATTGCCCTGATGCACTTATTAATAAAATCCGCTCTCTCTGAACCTGTTATGCTAACTGATAAATCCATGCAAGATTTCTTTGCTGTGTACTGGCAGAGAAATTTTGCAAAATTGATTGTACGGATGTCATTGTTTTTCGGATCCACCCAGAAAGGGCTTCCCTTAATTATGTCGTTCCATCTCTGCTGTGAGTTTTCAATCTCCGGAGAAGTGATAAACTCGACATTAAATTCTTTCTCAGCATCTGTTCTAAAAAACTTCATGATCGTCTCCCTTATTTTTTCAAAAAAATTCATTTTTTAATCCTCATAATCGTCGCTGTCTTCTTCTTCCTCATCATCATAAAGACCGTCATTTCTTCGGCTGGTCATGATAATCCTGTTTAATGCATAAATGTTTGCCATGATCGTATCTTCTTCTAAGGTCGGGTATGCATCCGAAAATGAACCATCTGGAAGCTGCTCATGTTCTGCTTTTACAAACTCTTTTTCTGTATTCGGGCATCGCTCTGGATCAATCACGATCTTATTACATCGCTGAAGCCACTCCCAGCAGTAATCTCTGCCTTTTCCGCTTCCCCATCTTTTCTTTGCCCCAATCGCATTGAATCCCCAGTCCTGCATCTCTGCTATTCCGTCCGGTCTGGCTGAATCGCATATAATTTCTACATTCATAAACTTCTTTATCTTTCTGGCAAAGGTAGAGTTTTTACATTTTTTAGAATACACTTCGCCGAAAATGTAAAGTGTGTCCGTTTCGTAATCATAATAATTCTGGCTGAATACCTGTGGGTGTGTATATCCGAAGTCTAAGCCGTGGTTTACTGTATCGAATGTCATTAACTCATCATCCGATATTTTTCTGATTTCTAAATTGTCAAAGATGCCTCCGCCTGTTCCAGTGACTTCTCCGAGATAATTATTTTTATAATATAATGGCTTATGAATCCTGAACCACTCCGCACGTTCGAAGAATCGTTTTCCTAACCATTTCACTGGGACGTTATAATAATAACTGTGGCAGATCCGTGCCTGTGGCTTATTTCTGCATTCTTCGGTATACTCATTCATAAAATTGTTTTTTGACTTCGGAGGGTTGAAGATTTTTATGTCGAGTGCTGGCGTATCTGCTCGCAGAAATGTATCCTCGATGTTATCCATCTGCTCAACTCCTGCCATCTCATCGCACTCCTCGTGGATCAGCATCTTAACGTAGCCAAATGGAACATTAAATGACTTCAAGCTGATAGGCTTATCTGCTCCGGCAAACATGACCATTTGCCCGGTTGGTTTATAAACCGCACACATTGGGGATTGTTTAAAATCCCAGTTATCCAGATCCTGATATCTTATTACTGTTTTCATAAACTGATTATACACCGAGCTTCTTAAGTCGACTTTAAATCTTCTGGTGTATACGACATGCGCCTGTGGATCTTGTCTGATCGTCTCATATGCAAGATTTCCCCAAAAATTGGACTTAATAGAACCACGACCGCCCTTAGAAATTATCTCATGCACATCTATCTCTCCGGCAAAGGCTTCATGTACTGTCCTGTAAATCTCCACAAAGTCGGATGTGATGTCTGTGATCGGGATAGTCCAGAGTGCTGCCTTTTCTCTCTTCTCTTTTTCTTCTGCTTCAAGCTTATGCTTTTCTGCAATCGCCAAAGCTTTCTCCAGTCCATCCATAGCCTTAAGCTGATCCGAGAAATCCGGGGAGAATCCGAGACCGTCCACAACTTCGCCCTTTGCGATTTTACTTCTGCGCTCCTGGATCTCTGCTAGTGACATGATATCACGGTGCTGTTCTTTCTCGATTTGCTCCATTTTTTCCGCTATATATTGCGAAATGACAGCTTTTGACAGCTGTTTTTGAGCACTTCGATTTGCTCCATTTTTACTATATCCTGCGCTTATGTATGCCTGTGTGGCATTACCGCCATTCTTTATATATTCATCTGCAAAAATTTTCTGTTTCGGTGTGAGTTCTCCCTTCATCCGCTCACCGCCTTATAAATATCAATCAAACAGAAAATAATATCTGTGATAGATGCCGTTTTGAGAATCTCATAATCTTCTGTTTTCCATTCTTGTTTGTTTTTCTTAAAGGTGTACACCGGTGTGAGGATTCTGTAAATTGTGATCATGCGCTTCTGGTCTGCACTGTAAAATTGATTTTGATTTATTTTTACAATCAGTCCGCACTGTACAATCGCAGTTTGAAGCTTTTTCACTTTTCCTTTTAAATTTGCCAAGGCGCACACCTCCCATCATTTTACTTATAATTTTATTATAAGATATTTTTTAACTGTTTTTGTTCCATTTTTAGGCATAAAAAAAAGCGGCTATATTTCAAGCCGTTTTTTCTCGTTTCTTCGTTTTTCTCTTTCTCGTTTTCTTTTCAGCCTCTCCTCTTCTGACATTTTCTGTTTTCTCGGTTTTCTCTTTTTTCTCTCCGGAAATCCTTCTCGCGCCTTATTTTCTTCGCTCCATTCTAATAAGTACCATCCTTTATACTGAGCACTCCCACTTTTATGTTTTCCGAGCAAATATCTTTTAATGTCTCTTATTCCACTTGAAAAAAGATCCGGTTTAATTGGGCTTATGATATCCTCATTGTCAATTGCCCATTTTTTTAAATTGTTAATTCTGTAAACATCACCTCCTGGCGACTGGATCACCCAGCTTTTCGCATTTGCATTTGTGTCTTTTCTGCCTGTGTTCGGCGATTCTTCATATCCGGCATGTGCTTTTTTTAAAACTTCTTTATTCTGCTCACTCATTCCGTAAAAATGCCGAAGCTTCGCGGAACACTCTCTACTGCATGTTCTTTCTGTTCCTGATGGCGCAGAGTAAAATTCTTTTCCGCAAATTACACATTTTCTCATGTTTCTTTGTGCTTCTGCTCGGCATTTTACCGAGCAGTATAATTTATTTCGTCCTTTTTCTTTTCCGCAAACTGCGCATTTCCCTGACATTTTTTAATCCTCTAAATCAAACTCGTCTGTCACATCGACAATTTTATAAGACTTCTCATAGTCGATCATGTCCAGATCCTGATCTGGAATCACTTCAAAATAAACCTTATAAACTTTATCGTCATGAACCATGTACTGGTAAAACTCATCACCATCCCAGCACTCTGCATTTCCGACAATTCTTATTTTATCATAATTTTCAATATCGCCGTTTTCAGATTCTACTGTTAATTTCTGTAATGGGAATTTTCTCAATTCTCCATAATTTTCCTCTAACCATTTGTTAAAAAGCTCTGTTCTACTCATTTTTTTATCTCCTTTTTTAATTAATGCTCTAGGTTTTTACTGGTCAATTTCCGGTAAAAATTCTCCGGTGTGCAATTCTTCCGCAACGATCCTGTACGCTTTTCGGATTGTGCTGGCTCTATTTACCAGATACTCCAAACCCTGCACGTCTTTTTCTTTCCAGTCTCCCATGTACTCGGCTTTCACTTCGTCATCAAGATTAATAAAATCCATGATGTCTGTGTCATGTCTGTTTTCAATTTCCTTCATGAGTTCATCCAACTTCTTATAACATTTTCTTAATTCTTCCATAGTTTTATTCACCTCTAAGCTCTTTCTCTTAATTCTTTAACTGTATATCTTTTATGCCAC
>ULQA01043998.1_pt1 | contig 21368 bp, 24 predicted proteins | sample 1954001 | NCBI WGS metagenome assembly ULQA01 (sample SAMEA4835643, study PRJEB28245) | human gut metagenome | biome: gut microbiome; material: fecal sample | place: Denmark | collected 2008 | reverse complement strand
CAGACCACGTATGTGGCCGCCGCTGGCCTGCGCGCCGATGGCCTGCCTCATGTGGAGCTTATCGCGCGTCGTGACGGCATGCTGTGGGTGCCGCACTTTCTTGACCTATTGCGTGAGAGCTGGCCGTCGATTTGCGAGATCGCCGTGCAGTCGAAGGGCTGTCCGGCCGTCGATTTCATCGACCCCTTGACCGAAAAAGGCTGGAACGTCCACCTTATCGAGGGTTTCCGCCTTGGCGCGTGCTGCGGCCGCTTCCTCGACCGCGTGCGCGATGGCAAGCTCCGGCACCTGCCGCAGCCCGCCATCGAACAGCAGGTGAGCGTGGCCGTGATAAGGCGTCTCGGTGAGGTCGAGGTGTGGGATCGCGCTAAGAGTGCTTTGCAGATCAGCGGCCTTATCGCCGAATCGGAAGCATTGTACGCCTTGGAGACCATGCAGGCTGTGGATGCTGAGCCGGTGAAGGCTTCCGCCTATTCGGGGCATGGATTGATGATTCTTTGACTTTTTTGAAGCGATTGGAGGTGCCTTATGGGCCTTTGGAGCGCCTTGAGGAACGTTTTCCAGCCGCGCTACAGCATTTCCTTTGAGTTGTCCGACCAGATGGCCATGATTCAGGGCCAGACTGAGGCCGAGCTTTTCAAGACGCAGCCGCATTTGCGTACCGTGATTACTTTTCTGGCGCGGAATGTCGCTCAGGTCGGATTGAAGGAATTCGAGCGTGTCAGCGACACCGACAGGCAGCGTGTGACCGATGATGTGCTGATAAATCTGCTGAAGCAGCCGAACGGCACGATGACCGGCTATGAATTGCTTAGGCAGCTTGTGGCTGACTTGGCGCTTTACGATAACGCTTACTGGGTTGTCATGCAGACGCCTGATCGGGACGTGGACAGGTTCGGCAGTTGGCAGATTCAGCCGATTCCGCCATGCTGGGTGCAGGCGAAGCTTGATGGCAGCGTTTTCCAGCCCGCCTACTATCGCGTTTACCCGAATCTGGGCACGTCATATTACGATGTGCCTGCTGATGACATACTCGTTTTCCATGGATGGAACCCTGATGACCCGACACAGGGCGTGACTCCGGTGCGTGCCTTGAAGGACATCATCAACGAGCAGATTCAGGCATGGTCGTATCGCACTCAGGTGTGGAAGCGCGGCGGCCGTATCGGCAGCGTGCTGGTGCGTCCGAAGGATGCGCCGGAATGGAATGACGCCGATCGCGAGCGTTTCAAGCGCGGGTGGAAGGAATTCACCGACAAGGGTGCTCAGGCCGGTGCCACGCCACTGCTTGAGGATGGCATGGAATTGAAGCGTTTGGGCTTCAATGCTCGTGATGAGGAATTCAGCGAGGTCACGAAGCTGTCGCTGTCCACCGTCGCAAGCGTCTACCACGTCAGTCCGGTCATGGTCGGCATCCTGGACAACGCGAATTTCTCGAACACCAAGGAATTCCGCAAGATGCTGTACTCCGAGACGCTGGGGCCGACCATGCGCATGATCGAGGACAGGATAAACACGTTCCTCGCTCCGAAGGTAGGTGCGCCGGACGCGAATTACATCGAATTCGACATCCGCAGCAAGCTTTCCGGCGATTTCGAGGAGCAGGCCAGTGTGATGAGCACTTCGGTCGGCGCTCCGTGGATTACGCCGAACGAGGCGCGCGCCAGCCAGAATCTGCCGCGCGTCGAGGGCGGTGACGAACTGGTGGTGCCGCTCAATGTCACCAAGGGCGGCCAGTCAAGCCCGCAGGATGGCGGGGACCCGTCACGTCCAGCCGATGGGTCGGCCATCGAATCGGATGATGACGAGAAAACAGCGGCCATCGTCGGCATGTGGCGTGACCGATTGGAAAAGAGCGTCAGATCACGGTTTGGCGCCGGCATGGGAGTCGATGACATCAAATGGCTCAAATGGCAGAACGAACTGCAGGCCGACCTGAACATCAAAGCCGGCCTGGGGCAGTTCGATGCCGGTGTGAGGGCATTGCAGGAGACGGAGGACATGCGAACGCATTTCAAGGAGGTGCATGATGCACTTTAAGGATTTCGAGTGCCGATTCAAGGCCGATGGCGAGGACTCGGCACTCAAGGATGGCGAATTCATCGCCTACCCTTCCACTTTCACCCGCGAACCAGACTGCTACGGTGACGTGGTGGCAAAGGGCGCATTCGACAAGACCATCAAGGAATGGCAGGACAGCGGCAACACGCTGCCCGTGTTGTATGGGCATCGTATGGATGACCCCGATTACAACATCGGCGGCGTCGATTCGATGGGCGAGGACGATCACGGCTGGTGGATCAAAGGCCATTTCGACATGGACTCGCCGAAGGCCGCGCAGGTCTACCACCTGATCAAGGAAAAGCGTCTCAGTCAATTGTCCTTCGCGTTCGACGTGATGGACGAGGGCGAGGTGGAGCTCGATGACGGCACCAAAGCCAACGAATTGCGTGAGCTGAGGGTGTATGAGGCGTCCTTCGTGCCTGTCGGCGCGAATCAGGATACGGGCATCGTGGACGTGAAGGACGCGCTGCGCCGGTTGAAGACCGGATGCACCCTCTCACAGAAGAATCTTGGCATTCTCTCGCAGATCGCCGATGACCTGACCGGTCAGGCGAAGAAACTCAAGGATTTCGTGGCTGAGAACACCACTCAGTCCGACAACAACAATGACAATGACCAGAGTGACGATGCGAAGGCATCGGATGCCGGTGCAGCCAAGAACGAGGAGCCCGATGGGGCCAAGTACGAGGAGCCGGACGGTTTTTCCGAAGCGGAAGCGTTGCAACTCGCAATCAAGATTGCCCAAGTTGGGCGGAAAGGGGAGTGACCGTAATGGCATCTCTCAAGGAAAAGCGAGCCGCGCTTGTCAAGCAGCTCGAAGAAAAGCAGGGTCTGCTGGCCGCTGGCAAGGCTGATGGCGATACCATCGCATTTGTGAAGAGCGCGCTGGCCGAGGTCGAGGGCATCGACCGTCAGCTGGACGGCATGAAGCAGTCCGATGATCTGCTCGCGCAGATCGGCCAGCTCAACGCCAAGACCGGCGTGCAGCATGTTGGTGGCTCCGACGCCATCCACGCCAAGAGTATCGGTGATTATTACGTCAAGTCCATGCAGAATGCTGGCCTTGACGTGAAGTCTGCCATCGCACGCAACTTCGAGGTCGAATACAAGGCAGCGGATGATACTCACGTGGAAGGCGCGCCGTCCGAAGGCTATGCCCCGTATCTGACGCAGATCGACACTCAGCCTGCTCGACCGTATCAGCGTCCGCTGGTCGTGGCCGACCTCTTCGCTTCCGGTGCCGTCAGCGGCAACCTGATCGAATACCCGGAATTCAGCGAGCTTGAAGGCAACGCCTCCACCGTCGCCGAAACCGGAGTAGCCCCGCAGGTCCATTGGAAGGAACCTGTGTGGAAGCAGGACAAGATCAGCACCGTCGCCAGCTTCTTCGCCATCAGCGACAACATGATGGACGATCTCAACTGGATTGTGTCGGAAATCAACAACAACGCGCAGTATGACCTGAAGCTGGCGGAGGAAAACCAACTCCTGTCCGGTGATGGCACTGGTAATAATCTGAAGGGTCTTTTCAATCGTGAGATTCAGACGATGGGCCAGGATGAGCTGTCGGACGCCGACCGTCTGTCCAAGGCCAAGCTGTACATCACGCTGAAAACCAATTATCAGGCTGACGCATTCGTCCTTAATCCGGTCGATTTCTGGAAGCTGACCATCGCCAAGAACGCGGAAGGCTCTTACCTCAACCTGACTAACGGTTCCACTTTGTGGAATGTCCCCGCAATCGCTACCGCCGCCATTGCCGAGGGCACCGCGCTGGTCGGTGCCTTCAAGAGCGCCGAGCTTTTGCGCAAGGGTGGTCTGGTCGTGAAGATGACCGACTCGAATGCCGATGATTTCCTGCACTTCAAGCAGACCTGCCGCATTAGCGAGCGTGTCGGCCTGCAAGTCAAGTATCCGAAGGCCTTTGTGAAGGTCACTCTCGGTAAGGCGGCCTGATCATGACGCAGAAGTATGTGCGCTTCGTCACCCCGAAAGAGGCGAACATCGACAAGACGCAGGATGTGGCGGAGCTTGTGGCGCTTGATGCCAAGGGCAAGCCGGTCACTATCGGCGGTGCCGCCTCTCTTCCGGTGGCGAAGAATGTGTCCAAGGCCGCAGGCGATGCGCCGACCAAGCAGGAATTCGATGCTCTTGTCGATTCTCTGGTGGCCGCTGGCCTGATGGCAGCCAAGTAAGTGATTGGGGGTGCGGCATGACTGCCGTGATTGGTGATCTGATTCCAAGCGCCGACTCTTTCCAAGTCGATGCCGGTTTCAAGATGCATGCCGCTCAGACTGCGATTCGCCGGTATTGCGGCTGGCATGTCGCGCCTTCCGTCACTCGTACGATTCGCTTGGATGGTCACGGCGGTGATTCGCTGCTCTTGCCATCCAAGCATGTGACCGCGCTTTCGAGTCTCAAGCTTGATGGCGTGGAACACGTGCAGGATGCGCGGTACAGCGAGGCCGGGAGCCTTGTGCTGGTCAATGGCGCCACCTTTCCCGATCTGCCGGGGAGTGTGGAAGCGACCATTACCGATGGTTGGGATTTGGAGGATGTGCCGGAAGTGCAGATGATTCTGCTGGACATCGCGTCTCGTGTGATGCAGGTTCCCGGCACGGTGTCAGCTCAATCCACGAATGGCAGCAGCGTCACCTATCGCTCCGGCTCCGATGGTGGTGTGCCTAATGTGGCGCTTTTCGAGTCCGAGAAGCGCACGCTGCAGCCCTACCGCTTGACGTGGGGGGTGAAGCCGTGACTTCCGCATTGGATTATCTCGGCGGTGGTACGTCCTTCAACATGTCTGGCGCGACCAAGTGGCGGCGTTTGCGTGCGAAGAAGGTCATGGACCGGTATTCGGGCGAGTTGACTGGTGAGGATTGGGACCACCCGGACGTGCTGGAATTCAATGGCTCGCTTTCCAGCTCCAGCAGCATGAGGTCTCCTGACGCCTTGCGTGAGGAGACCACGAGCACGGCTTACCTCACCTCGACCGACCCGTCACTCGATATCATGCCCGGCGACCGCATCAGGGCCATGCCGGATGACGGCAGGTGTTGGGAGGTATCCGGCTATCCGAGTCGTGACGTGAATGCTTTCACGGGCTGGCGGCCGACGATTGAGATTCCACTATCCGAGTACAGGGGGTGATGGTCTTGGGTGTGATGGTCAAATTCAACGATCGCTATTTCGATGAGCTGATGAATTCGGCTGGCGTCAAGGCCATGACCCGCAGGGCGGCCGAAAAGACCTTGGAATATGCGAAGGCTCACGCTCCAGTGGACACCGGCGCATACCGTGACGGCCTCCAGATCGAGGAGGTCAAGCATGCGCACCGCACCACCTGCATGGTGGTCGGCACCGATCCGAAAACCCTGCTCGTGGAATCGCGGACCGGCAACCTCCGCAAGGCGCTCAAGGCTGGCAAGTCATGACGGCAGTGCTACCACCAGACCTCGAAGCATGGCTGTGCGCTTACCTCCGTGGCAAGCTGAAGCCCTCCTACGGCAAGATTCTCGTGCACATTCGAGAGCCGGACGATTACGACGGCTCCTATCCTCTCGTGGTCGTGCGTGACGATGGCGGCAGCCAGTCCAATCGCGTACTTTTCGACCGCAGCATTGGTATCACCGTGCGTTATGGCAGTCGCACTCTTCCAGGTGATTGTCGTGATCTGGCGGCGAAAATCTACGGCCTGCTCACCGACCCTGAGATTTGCTCGCTTGATGGTTCGCCGATCGCGGCAGTCGAGGAGGACGGGTGCAATGGTCCGTATTTCGTGGCCGAGGACGCGAACATCGCCAGATGCTATCTGACTGTCGAATTCTCCGCTATTGGAATTCCAATAATTCAATAATTCTTAATTTTTAGGCGTTGAAACGTTTGTTTCAGCGCCTTTTTGTTTGAAAGGACAAAATATGGCAGCTGATTCAGCAGGCAATGACCTGAGCGCCGCGAAGATCGTGGTTACAAGCGCATACCGTTTCGCCCCCTATGACGCGACTCAGAAGCTGACCGCCGATCTCATCGCGCCGACCGTGGCCGACGTGAAGACCGGCTTGGATAAGATTTTCAGCAAGGGCGGCTTCGTCGGCCTTATCACCGAGGATGGTGCCCCGCAGGACAGCCGTGACGCCGATGATGCGATCAAATTCCACCAGCCAGGCTATTCGATCAACGGCAAGGCGTCGCTGACCGAGCAGTTCACCGTGGCCGAGGATAACGACATCACACGCAAGATGACGATCGGCACGCCGGACTCCAGTGGCGTGTATCACGTGACCGATGTGATTCAGGATGGCAAGTGGTTCTGCTACAAGGAGACCGTTTTTAAAAACGGCACGCACCGCCGTCGTCTTGGTGTCGTGAATCTGACCGGCAACGAGCAGGGGCAGGAGACTGCCGGCAAGAACACCGGTGACGCTTGGACCATCGAATGGATTCAGGACGACGCCTGCGATTCCGGCGCCTCGAAGTACCTGCAGTCCTTCGTGACGCCGAAGGCTTCGTCCGATTCTCATGCAACCGATCATCAGGCTGATGATTCCGAGTCTCAGCCGGTCACCGACTGACATTGACTCTTCCCTGCACATGTTTCTTTCTTCCTTTCTTCGCATGTGCTGGGATTCTTCCTCTTCATCCAACAAAGTAAAGGAATTTTTCGTAGTCGTTTGAAAGAAGGAAGAAATGACCAAGAATGTGATGCCCTCCGCCGCCGATTTCGAAGCCTGGACTCAGGAGGACGAGGAGAAGGCGCTTGAAGCGTCGGCCAAGCGGATGAAGGTGAAGCACCTCATCAAGGACGGCAGCGTATGGTTCCTCGCACCGCACGGCCACATTTACAAACTACCTCTCGCACTGTCGATTGATGATTTCGCACGTCTGTCGAATCTGCAGTCCGACACCGAGCAGATTCAGGCGCTCAAGGACATGCTGACGGCTTTCGCCGGTGAGGATGCGGCGCGGCAGTTGGCGAAGGAGCCGGTCATGGTGCCCATGAACATCCTCGCCGATTACGGCGAAATCATTTCCAAGATGCAGGGCGCTGATTTGGGAAAATCGTCGGCTTCTGCCAGCTCCTCCAAGGAGAAGACGGCAGTCGAATAAGAGCCGATTTCGCGGCGCGTGGATGGAGTCTGCAGGCCGATTTGGGCGGCAGGCTCCGTTTCGCGGACGCGATCGCCTTGTGGGAGAACCTTTCGGCCGATCCGAACACTTACACCGGTATGACTGCGGTGCATATGGTGCTGCCGATGGATGCGACGGCTATCATCACCGCGATTCAGGCGGGCGGCACGTCGATTCTTGGCGATCTCGCGCCGGAAAAGGTTGGGAAGAAGCATGTCGAGGTGACCGATGAGGAGCGTCGTGAGGCTTTGGAGTCGATGAGCAGCATCTTCGGCTTCAAAAAAACAAGTGAATAGAGGAGGCTGTCATGGCTGGCGGTAGCGAGCTTTGTTCCGCGCATGTGAGCATTTTCCCGCAGATGAAGGGCTTCCGCCAGAATGTGGCCAAGGAGACCGGCAAGGCCGTCTCCGACATGAAAAACTCCTTCACGAAGGGCTTCAATGGCGCGCAGCAGGGCAAGCAGATCGGCAGCGCCTTCAAAAGCGGTTTCAACAGTGGTGCGGCCGAGCTGAATTCCGAAGCCCTGAAGTCCTTTAAAAAGGACGTGGCGCAAGCCTCGCAAAAGAATACGGACGCCTTGCTGAAATTCAAGGCGGTTGGCGTGCAGGTGCAGGCCGCTCAGGAAAAGCTGAACGCGGCCACACAGAAATATGGCGCGGACAGCACGCAGGCTCAGGCTGCGGCCATCAAACTCGAACAAGCTCAAATCAAACAGAAGACGGCGGCTGACAATCTCAAGGCGGCGTCCGACAATCTCAAGACGGCTCAGGGACGTCTCAAGGATCTTGAGACGCAGTTGGCGGCCGAATCCGACAAGTCCAAGAATACGTTCAGCCGTCTGGCGTCCGGCTTCACCTCAACGGCCCAGCAGATTGTCGGCAAGATTCCAGGCGTGAACGCGGCGGTGCAGAAGATCAGTTCGACGGCTGGCGAGGTCACGTCCAACATCAAAAGCAAGTTTTCGGCTGCTTGGAATGCTTTGCCGGAGGGTGCGCGTAATGCGGCCGCGAAGGCCGGTAATGCGTTGCATTCGGGTTTGAGCAAGGCTTCCGGTTTCGCTTCGAAGGCCGTGAGCGGTATCGGCAAGGCGGCTAAGGGCATGGCCACCGTCGTGTCCGGCGCCGCTGCCGCCGCTGGCGGATATCTGGCGAATTTCGGCAAGCAGGCCGTGGATGCGGCCCTCAAGGCCGGTGAGGTGACCGCGAAATTCCAGCAGGTCGCCAAAAACAATAATTGGACCGAGGAAGAGCAGAAGTCGCTGCTCAGCCTGAATAAGACGCTTGGACAGACCGGCGTTATATCCGGTGGCACCTTGAAGGCCGCTCAGGCACAGCTCGGCACTTTCGCACTGACCGCCGATCAGGTCAAGACCTTGACGCCCGCCTTGGCCGACATGATCGCCAATAACAAGGGTTATAACGCGACCGCTCAGGATGGCGTGCAGATCGCTAACCTGCTCGGCAAGGTCATGACCGGCAGCGCAACCGCCTTGAGTAAATATGGCGTGACCATGACGGACGCGCAGAAAAAAGTCCTTCAGGAGGGTAGCGCGTCCGAGAAGGCCGCGATGGCCGCGAAGGTCCTGGAAGCGAATTTCGGCGGCATCAACAAGGCCCTGGCGGACACGCCGCAGGGCAAGATGACCATCCTCCAGCATGAGATCGCTGGATTGAAGACTTCGGTCGGCAATGATCTCATCGCTGCTTTCGGTGGTGTCGGCGGCGCGGTCATCAAGATGGTGCAGGCCGTCGAACCGCTCATCACCGCGTTTTTCGACAAGGTGGCCGCACTGGCCGAGAAGATCGGCCCGCCGCTTGAAAAAGTGTTCGGCGCTGTCGCTGACAAGATCAGCAAAATCAATTTCAGCGGCTTCACGGGCCAATTGTCTGGATTGTCCAGCCCTATCGCAGCCGTGACTGGTCTGCTTGGCGCGGCTGGTCTTGGCGGCGCTTTGAGCGGATTGAGTGGCGTGCCGGTGATTGGCGGATTGCTGTCGAAGTTCGGCGGCGTCCTGTCTGGTCTTGGTGGCCCTATCACGCTTGTGATTGGCGCTTTGGCCGGATTGATTGCCACGAGCCCGCAGCTCCGCAGCGAATTCGGCACGATGCTGCAGAATGCCTTCGTCAGCTTGCAGCAGGCTTTTCAGCTTTTGCAGCCGTCGATTCAGGCGCTCATGACAGCTTTGAGTCAGCTTGCTGCGGCGGTGATGCCGGTCATCACCAATCTCGTCGGCCAGATAATTCCATTGCTGACGCCAATCATTTCCACGCTTGTTGGTGCTTTGGTACCGGCCATTCAGGGCATTCTGACCGTGGTGACCACCGTCATTCAGGCGATAACTCCGGCCATCCAAGGTGTGCAGCCGGTTGTCGCGGCAGTGGTCGCGGCCATCACGGCTGTGATTCAGGCGCTCATGCCGGTCATCTCGCAGATTAGCAGTCTCATCACTGACGTGGTGACTGCCATCACGCCGGTGATTCAGGGCCTTGAGCCTTTGGTCACGACTGTGGTGCAGGCGATTACCAGCGTGATTCAGGCGCTGGTGCCGGTGATTCAAGCTCTCGCACCATTGGTGTCCACCATCATTTCCGCGATCGTCGGCTTCATCAGCTCGACACTGCTGCCGACCATTCAAGCGATGCTGCCATTCATCCAAGGCATCATCAATGGCATCACGATGGTGGTCAAGGGCATCGTCAATGTCATCCAAGGCGTCATCAATCTGGTGACCGGCCTGATTCATGGCAATTGGAGTCAGGCGTGGAATGGCTTTAGTCAAATTGTGTATGGTGTTGTGCAAAGCGTGCTCGGCTTTTTGGGTGGCATTGGCAGTGCGATTATCGGCATCTTCGCTGGTGCTGGCACGTGGCTGTGGAATGCCGGCGCGTCGATCATCAATGGTCTGCTCAATGGTCTGAGGGCGGCTTTCGGCAAAGTTAAGAGCTTTGTGAGTGGCATCGGCGATTGGATCGTCAAACATAAAGGCCCTTTGAGCTACGACAAGGTGATGCTCAAGCCTGCTGGTCTGGCCATCATGCAGGGCTTTGACAAGAGCCTCAAGGCTGGCTGGAAGGACGTGCAGAAGACCGTCAATGGCATGAACGCGCAGATCAATGGCGGTTTCGAGGTGGATGCGTCGAAGTCCGGCAGGGCGAATGTCAGCAATGGCGGTGCCGGTGCCACGTATGTCACGCAGACGTTCAATTATCCGGCGATCGCGCCCACGTCGATTTCGACGCAGCAGAAATTGCAGACGGCGGCAATGCCGCAATGGTGACACAAGTGAAAAAAGGGTGGTAGTCGATGATTCTCACGGATTATCTCATCGAAGGTCAGAATCTGACCGGGGACAATGCGAGCCTGATAGTCGGCACCACCCATTTCACGAGCATCAGCCCGCGCATTAATTCCGTGACCGTGAATGGTCGGAATGGTGTGATGCTTCCTGCTGGTCCGGTGGCTTTCGATGCGCCAGAAATCACGCTGAAATTCATCACCAATGGCCCTGACTCCGACGTGCTGATGCATCGCTTCTATAGGCTCTGCCGTTTGGCTTCCAAGCTGACGCGCGTGGAGCGTGACACGGTGTCCGGTTGGACTCGGCGCATGACTGCAAGCGCAGTGTGCACGTCCTGTCAGCCGGACGGTGACGAGATTCCGTGGGATGACCACCGCGCGGCCACTGCAGTATTTCAACTGCCGGATGTTTTTTGGCAGGGGGAGCAGTGGCAGGAGCGCACCTTGGACGCGACTGGCGGGCGCCTCATGGCCGGTAGTGTCGCCAAGCCCAGCGACAAGGGGTATTGGACGCGTTGGGCTGGATTGCCGAACGCCTCGCCCTCGCAGCTTTTCGACACCATCCCCGAGGGCTGGCTTTCCAATGCGCCAATCGGCACGCTGGTATTGCGCTTCGGTGCCGCAACCGCCGTCACGATCAGTGACCCGATAAGTGGCACGAATCTAATGTGGGGCGGCAAACGCGACGCCTCACGACCTTACCTTTTCGTCGATGCAACCAATCGCAAGGCGTGGACGGCGGCCAACGCCGACGCATGGTCCGGTGGTACGGATGCGTCGAATGGCATCGACTGGACCACGGAGCCACTGCAAGTGTGGCCCGCGATCGATTCTGGCGATTATCGCCTCGCAATCAAACAGACCGGCAGCGCCGACAAGGTGACCTGCCGGTTTTTGCAATCCTGGGAGTAGTTAATCATGGGCAAGTCTTTGCATGCTCGTCTGGTGGCCTATCGGCCTTTCGGTGACCGACTTGGTGTGCTGGCGGAGCCGGTGAGCTTCAGCGCCTCGATGCTCCACAATGATGACGGCGCGCTTTCCCTCGAATACTCGCTGCTGTCCGGTGACGCTCAGGCTTTCGACCGAGAGCTGACGGACGGCCTCGAAGTGGCAGTGGAGGTGTCGGACGGCAGCGGCTATCGTGAGCCGGACAATGCGCGATTCGTCATCACGGGCCGCTCCGGCAAGACGGATGACCGCACCAAGACCATCACTTATTCCGGTCAGTCTATAAGCTGGCTCCTGTCCAAGGCCGAAAACAACGATTCGTCGCACCTCATCACTGACGGGGACAACAAGGGCAAGCGCCCCTTCTACAGCTCCAATCCGGGCACGATTCTCAAGACCCTGCTTGACGAAAACCGGGCGCGTGGTGGCGTGGCCACTGGTCTGACCTTGGGCTTCGGCACCGCCAAGGACGCAGGCGGCGCGGCATGGGCGAAAAAGTACACGCTCTATTATTCTCTTGGCACGGATCTGCAGACCATCCTGAGTGCTCTCGTCAATGGTGGCGGCTGCGACTGGCGCACGTCCGGCAGGACGCTCAAGCTGTGGAATGCCGACAGCACCGCCTTGAGCCGCGACCTGAGCAAGAGTATTGTGCTGCAGCTTGCGCGTGACATCAGCGAAGCACCCTTCGAGGAGTCCATCGCTGACCTCGCGTCCACCATCCTCGTCGAGGGAGACAATAACCTGCTCTTCCGCATGGATAATCCGGCCGCGCCGACTCCGTGGGGCAAGTGGGAAAGCTACAGCAGCCAGGGCGGCGTGTCAGATAAGGACACCGCCCAGGCATTCATGCAGAGCACTTTGGATGACGCGGCGCGAGTGCGTGGCCAGTACACGCGCGATCTGGTGACCGCGAATGTGGATAATCTGCCGCTCATTGACTATCACGCCGGTGACTGGATTACCGCCCCTACCGTGGCTCACGGCGAGAAGGTGCGCGTGCAGGAAATCGACCTGAGCATGCGCCAGAACGAGGGCCTATCCTGCTCAATCGCTCTGAATGATATTAAGTATGACGCTTCGGTGCGTCAGGCGAAGAAAATCAAGGGCATCACCGGTGGCGCGGCATTGGCCGGCAGTGAGAGCGGAACCACTGTCTCCACTGACCATGATCATCGCGTGCCGAAGGCGCCGCAGGGTCTGGTCGTGCAGACCGACGCCTACATTGGCTCGGACGGTTTCGCACACGGCTTGGCCACCGCCATGTGGTCTGCTGTGACCGAAGCCACGAATAACACGGCCATCGAAATCAGCAATTACGCCATCGAGTGGCGCAAGCATGTGGATGGTGCGCCGTGGCATTCGGCGGGCACGACGGATAAGACGCAGCTCGGCTTCGGCGGTCTTGACTGTGGCACACAAATTGAGGTGCGCGTCAGGGCTGTGCCGACGTATTCGGACAAGCTTGGCGAATGGTCGAGCATCGTCGTGGCCACCGTCGAATCCGATACGACGCCGTGCTCAGTGCCCTCCAAGCCGACAGTCTCATCCAAGCTAGGCGTGGTGACCGTCCACTGGGACGGCAAGACATCCACTGGCGCGTCGATGGAATCGGATTTCGACCATATCGAGGTGTGCGAGGGCGTCAATGCCGCTGGAATGCAGGTCATCAGCGCCAATCAGTCGGGGCAGGGCGCTTACGTCGTCACCGGCCTGACGGCTGGCTCACAGCGCTCTTATGCCTTGCGCTCCGTGGATCATGCGGGCAATAAGTCTGACTGGTCTGCGATTGCCACTGTGACCGTGGCTTCCGCCGTCTCGCCTGATGAGGTCAAGCAGATTCAAAAGGATTTGGCTGACAATCAGACGGCGTTGAAGGACAATGCGGCGAAGCTGACGCAGGCGCAGAAGGACATCCAAGCCAACAAGTCTAATCTCGACGCGGCGTCCAAGTCGCTCGCTCAGGCGCAGACCGACCTGACACAGGCCCGGAAGGATATCGCGCAGACCAAGAGCGACCTGACCACCGCGAATGGCGAGATCAGCAAGGCGAAGGAGTCGGCGGCTCAAGCGTATGCCGAAGCCCACTCAAAGAATCACACTTTCCGTGGGCCGGACGAGCCGAAGGACAATCTGATCGTCGGCGACCTGTGGCTCAAGACGCAGAAATATTGGACGAGGTGGAAAGGCGAGAAAAACAACAGCCCGAGCCTCTTGGCCGACTTCTACACCTACTGGCAGGGCGAAGCCAATAATTCTCCTTCCGCGCTCGTGCCGCTGTCGGATCGCGTGATTGAGACGCTTGTCTGGGATGGCTCCGCGTGGAACCACTTGGGCTATGCCGACGTGGAGAAGAACGCGAACGAAATCGCTCAGGCGAAATCCGACATCGCGGATAACGCCGCGAAGACCACCGATGCGAAGAAGGCTGCTGAGAATGCCGCTGCCGCCGCGAAGACGGCTCAAGGCACCGCCGACACGGCGAATGGCGCGGCCAAGACGGCTCAGGATACCGCCAATGCGGCTCAGACTGCTGCGAAGAGTGCTACCGCGACTGCCGGTCAGGCAAAGGACGCGGCCAATGCCGCTCAGACCGCTGCCGAGAGCGCGAAGAAGACCGCAGGCAATGCGGAGACGCTGGCTAACACCGCCAATGAGTCCGCCAAGTCCGCCAAGTCCGACGCGGCTTCGGCCAAGACGGACGCGGCCAACGCCAAGACCACCGCTGCCAATGCGTCGAGCGTGGCGACTCAGGCCAAGGCCACCGCCGATAGTGCGGCTCAGTCCGCCACCGATGCGGCCAATGCCGCGCAGAAGGCCAATACCGCTGCCGCTGCCGCAGCTGGCGTGGCTAACGGCAAGGCCGACGTGCTCATCCAGGGCACGGCGCCGGATGCTTCGATGCGCAAGGCTTCGACCTTGTGGATTGACACCACGAATGGCGCGAACACGCCGAAAAGGTGGAATGGCAATTTGTGGGTGGCCGTGACGGATAAGGCCGCTACCGACGCCGCGAACGCCGCCGTCAAGGCCAATACGGCTGCGAAGACCGCTCAGGATACCGCCGACAAGGCTGCGACTGCCGCAGCTAACGCAGCGTCTCAGGCCAATCAAGCCAATGCGGCCGCCAAGAAGGCGCAGACCACTGCTGATGGTAAGAATCTGATTTACCGTGGCCCCGACGAGCCGAATCATGATGGCTTGAAGCCGGGGGACATGTGGTGGAGGACCCAGAAGTATTGGACGCGCTGGAAAGGGAAGAAGAACGCAAGCCCATCAATGCTGGCCGACTTCTACACCTACTGGACGGGCGCGCCAAACGCTTCTCCGAGCGTCCTTGTGCCATTGTCCGACCGTGTGGTGGAAGTCCTGACATGGGACGGTACAAGATTCGAGCCATTCGACCTCGTGGCGAACAATATTCTCGCGGCTGGGACGGTGGCGGCGAAGCATCTCGCCGCCGACTCAGTGACCGCTGAGAAGGTCAAGGCTAATGCCATCACGGTGGACAAGCTGGCTGCCAATTCGGTCACGACTGAAAAGCTGGTGGCTGATGCGGTGACCGCCGCGAAACTCGCCGCCGACTCGGTGCAGGCGCGGAACATCGTCGCACTGGCCATCACGTCCGACAAGATTGCCGCCAATTCGGTGACCACTGGCAAGCTCAAGGTCACGGAAGACATGACCGTGGCGCTGCTCAACGTCCACAAGATTCAGGCGTCCGACATTGCGGCTAATGCCGTGACCACTGCCGCTTTGGCTGCTGGCGCGGTAAACGCCGACAATCTGGCCGCTAATTCGGTCAATGCGTCCAAGATTGTGACTGGTGCGATCACCGCCGACAAGCTCGCGGCGAATTCCGTGACGGCCGTCAAGATCGCGGCTGGCACCATCACGTCCGACAAGGTGGCGGCAGGCCAATTCAAAGGCTACGTCTTTACAGGCGCCGTCTTCCAAAGCTCCGAGGCCGAGAACACCGGCATGAAGCTCAACGGCACCGCATTGCAAATGTGGGACAGCAACCACAATCGCACCGTCTACCTGGACGGCGAGGGCAAGTCGAATGTGCTGACCGGCACTTTCCAAACCCGCACGAGCGGGCACAGAATCCGAATCAGCCCGGATTACCAGATCTACATCATCGGCGGATCTGAGACTTTCACCGGTGATGGCATCGAATTCCCGGCCTACAACGGGTCCACCGCCTACTTTTCGCATCCAGCCATCGCATCGGCCATCCAGTCGAATCAGGTCGGCTCGATGGGCGAACTGGACTTGTGGAGCGGACACGTGAGCAGGAACGATCCCGCCGCGTTCATGTCTCTCAGATCGAAGCCGCGCAAGAAAGGCGGTACCGGCAGCGGCGGCGTCACATCCAGAGTGCATGCCGTGGCGAACACGGATTACGACGAGCCGGACGAAAGCAAGAAAAGCAGCGCTTACCTCACTCTGTCCGGCGATAGCGCGAACGGTTCGGAGTGCTGGCTCGGAGCGCAAGACGCGAACGGCGAGGTCGGAGTCGGCGCGAACATCGGCACCGGATACCTGCATCTCGGCGGCTATCTCGGCGGCATCACGAACCGTTTCACGTTCCAGGGCCAGGCTGCGTGGAAGGCGTGGTATCCGAATCCCGGCCAGAGCATATCGGCCGGCGCGGCAATGCAAGTCAACTGCACGCTCAGTCCGACGAAATACGGCCGCTATTACGTCGTCGCGAACGCGGATTCGCAATGGGCGGGCATCATCGCGCATCCATGCAACACGGGCGGGCAGAGCGGCTTCCAACTGAAGCTTTACAACGCCGACCAGCCTTGCCCGGTCGACGTGTACGCCGAATACCTCGCCTATCTGGTCAAATGATTGGAGGAAATGTTGTCAGCGACTTTCGAAATGGACGATAACGGCTTGTGTATCATCCGCTGCGATCCGCCGGTGAACGGGTCGGACAGTTTCGTTTTCCAGCCTGATGTGCTCGTCTCGTGGAAGGCGCTGCTCGGATTGGCTTCGACCCGTGAGGCGATAGCGGCGATCATGCAGGGCAGGGAGGACGTGAGCCGGTATGACCCGAAGACCGGCAGGGGCGTGTGGACTGGAGCGTTCGAAGCGTTGGAATCCGCTTTAACGGATTCCGCCACCAGTGTGAGCATGCTCGCTGCCGATGGGGAAGTGTTGGACGATCCGCTGACAGCCGCACGCAATGAGACGCGTGCGGGGATGCGATTGCCGGTCATGTCTAACGAGACCGACGCGCGAATGTGCGCCGCATTGACCTCGGATGCTTCCGGCGTGGAAGCGTCCAGCGGCATCGACACGGCATGCACGCGGGATGTCGAGGGATTGGATGATTTCCTCTCGAATGAATCCAGTCAGGCGATGCTGGACGAATGCGAGGAACGCTTTTACGAATCCCTCATGCCAAGACAAAACCAACAGAATTAAGGAGATTGATTATGGCCGATGCGACCACTGAGACCACTACCGATACCGTGCCTACCGTGACGCCCGCCGAGCCGTCTGGCGTGCTTGACTTGCGTCCGCCGAAGGAGTCGGTGCGAGCGGAATTGTGCCGATTGGGATTGGAGTTTTCCAGCACTGACGGCACCGCCGAATCTTGGCGCGACTACCAGCGTGGCGTGCTCGCCACGTTCGACGATTCCGGCACGTCCGTCACTCTCACGGACGTGAAGACGAATCTCGGCCGCACCCTCACCTTGGACGAGCTTAAGGCGGTTACTCGTATCGACACGATGACCGCCGCAGACTAATCCAGCATTCCAATTTTTTCAACCCCTGCAATCCACGCGGATTGCGGGGGTTTCGTATTTAAGGAGACATTTTGACTCAGCAGATTCCAGCCGACGCGAACGACGTCATCGACACGCTCTCCGCGCAAATCGGCACTCTCAACAAGCAAAACGCAATCCTGACCAGCCAGCTTACGGCGGCCATGAAACTGATCCCGCAGGACGTGCTCGACGCAACCAAGGGGGTGGATGATGACAGTGAGGATTAACTGGTTCCCCGACCCGAACATCACGAAGACGGTTAAACCGTATGCGCCGAGCATCATAAAAGTGGATTTTCCGGTCGTGGCCCGCAGGAACTGGCTGCGCGCGACCGTGCTCACCGTTGGAGACACTTACGCGCAGTATTCGCTGCAAGGCGACCGTCTTCCACCGGCTGGAACCTACCACGTGCACTGCTGTGCCTTCGCGAAGCACGCCAACGCATTCGCCCGCGTCTACACGAAGGTCGGTGGCAAGTATACGGTGCCATTGCAAAAAGAAATAGCGGATGGCACGACGGTCGATGTCGACGGGACCATAACGGTGCCGGACGGCTGCGAGGAGATCATCGTCCGCATCACAGCAGGCAACGTGGTCGGCGCGATAGGCATGATGAGCGATATTCTCATCGAACGTGCCGACACGTACGACGCTGCCGTGGGGGGGGGCTTCCGGGCTTCTTCACCGGCGACACCATGCCACGCGACTGACGCCGCGCACCGGGACGGTGGTGCCCGATGACGGTCATGAACCTATGCACGATCCCATCCTCGACCATCACCTTGCGAGCAGACAAGTGGGTGAATATCACGACCGCTCCGAGCGTGCGTTTTATGACATATTGGATCAGTGTCGAGGTGAATGTCACGGGCGGCACTATCTCGATTTCCGGAACACAGGGCGAATTCAGCGCACGCCAACGTGTCGGCTACCTGATGGGCATCGGCGATACCAATCCGGTATCAATGAGTTATCACGTCAAGTCAGGCAGTCCGACCGTCACCGTGACCAATATACTCATCTGCACGAAGGACGAATATCAAGCGAACAAGACCCTGCTCGACAGCATCGGATATTTCGACGGGGATACGATGCCACTCGCCTAACCCCTATGGGGGTGGTGGCATGACTCCCATCGTTAATCACTGCGTCATGCCGAAAGACGGTGTGAGCGTCAAGACGACGAACACGACACCATCGGACATCACCTTCACGGGGTTGACGGCGGGCGTGAAATACCATGTGAGCGTCGTCTGTTACATGCTGTCCACGAGTGGCGACAATCCGCGCTTGCGTCTCACCACCAATGGCAGCGATAGTGGGCTGGTCACTTCGAATGGTCGCGTGGATTACGTCTTCACCGCCGCCAGCACCACTCACGGCATTCTCGTCGGTCTGAACAATTGCACGGTCAATCTGAGCAAGGGCTTGTGCGTGCCTCAAGACCAGTGGCAGCAGCTCGTCTCGTTGGGATTGCCGGGCAATTATTTCGATGGCGACACCATGCCAAAAGATTAAACGATTTCAAGGAGATGTGATGTGTTTCAAACGTTTTTAGCGGGGTTTGGTGGTGTCGGCGGCGCGTGCGCCGTCATCACGCTCGGCCTGAAAGTCTGGCCGGGAGCGCTCGAATCATTGGCTACTGGGCTGTATGCCCACGTCAATCCCGATCGCTTGCCGTATAACAGCGTGCTTTCCCAGCATTTCGCTAAGACGAGGCAGCTCGGCGAACGTTCCGAACGGTTTGACGGGCGGCTGGACGAGTTGTGCCGTGACACGATCAAAAACACGATCATCAGCCTGATCTACGGCGACCAGTCGCACGACCATTCTGAGGCCGTCCGATACGAGCTAGCTAAGCTCGAAAAACTCGACGCGCAATGCTGGATAGTCGCTGCCGCCGAAAAATACTTGGAGGACAGGCAATGAGCGGACCAGTCGCGTTGAGCGCGTATCTCATCCTGCTCGCGCTCATCCTGATCTTCAACCATTCGGCGCACATGCGCTGACATCGATTTTTCCAAAACCAAGGCCATCTCACTTCGGGATGGCCTTTTCTATTGCCCCGTGAAGGGGCGGAAGGGAGAACGTCATGGACGATACCGTCATGACACCAGAGATGACACCGCAGGGCGACAGTCTGCCGCCCGAGAGCATTCCGCTCGTGTCCGAGGAGGATGCGGCCAAGGCCGTAGAGGGATTGGAGGACTAGACATGGCAAGCATCAGCACTTTGATCAACCGCATGCGCTACTGGTGCGCCGTCGCGAACATGGGCTATTCGCAGGCGGACCGCTGGAATTTCAACGCTTCGGCGGGCAACTGCGACTGCTCCAGTCTGGTCATCCACTCTCTCAAGGAGGCTGGATTCGACACCGGCAGCGCCACCTACACCGGCAACCTGTCCGACAATCTGACCAAGCGTGGCTGGACTCGTCTGCCCGCGGACGGCAATCCGCAGGCTGGTGACATCCTGCTTAATGATGTGCATCACGTGGCCGTGTATCTGGGCGGTGGCAGGCTCGCGCAGGCAAGCATCTCGGAGCGCGGCACCGCATACGGCAGGGCGGGCGACCAGACGGGCCGCGAAACCAACATCCGCGCCTATTACAACTATCCATGGAACGCTTACCTACGTTATATGGGCGCCCAGTCTTCCGCTCAGGCTGCCGTTTCCGGTGCTATCGCGGTGGATGGCAATGTGGGTCCGGCCACTGTGCGCCGTTGGCAGCAGGTGATGGGCACTGCGGTGGATGGCATCATCAGCGGCCAGCAGGTGCCGGACGGCAGGACCTACGCGCGTCCGGCCATCGATTCGAGCGTGGTCCGCTACGGGTCTGGCGGCAGTGATCTGATCCGTGCCGTGCAGCGTCGCCTGGGCTGCGGAGTGGACGGACTGCTCGGTCCGGCCACCATCAAGGCCATCCAGCGTCATTACGGTCTGGCGCAGGATGCGAGCTTCGGCCCTGCGACCGCACGCGCCTTGCAGACGGCACTCAATCAAAACCGATTCTAAGGAGGTTTAATATGGCTCAACATGCAGCGCCCACGACTTTGGAGACCACAGTCAACAATCTGACCAACGAGCGCGAGGACGGTCAGGACAACCAGCAGCCGGACGCCTACACGCCAGTCTTTTCCAAGGGCGTGCGCACCGTGGTCTACGTTGCCGGTCTCATCGCTTCATGCGTCGGCTTGGGTTTCATGACCTTCGGCGACGCCGCGATCGGCGGCTACATTTCGACCGTGGCCGGCTTCATCGCCAGCGGTCTCGGCGTCGCCTACAATCCGCTGCGCAACGCCTGACCGTGATTAATTTTCGGACGTGAGACTCAAACTCGCGCTCGAAAATCAAACTCGCGTGGAAAAATTTAACATACTGTGGTGCTTGTGGAAATTCTTGCACCCTGTTTTTAAATCTGCCCCTTCTCCATTTTGGAGGAGGGGCTTTGCTTTTAGGACTTTCAAAATGGGCATCAGACAGCAGACGATTGACGATTATGGGTCGTTCGTGGATAAATTCAAGCCGAAGAAGACCACGGATGACTGCTACACCCCCCCCGCAGTGTATGAGGCGATAAAAGACTGGGCTTGCCGGGAATACGGTATAGACCCTGATAAGGTGGTGCGCCCGTTCTATCCGGGCAGGGACTACGAGCGGTTCGACTATTCCGATGGCAAGGTGGTGGTGGACAATCCACCTTTCTCGATTCTGTCAAAGATATGCAAGTTCTACCGTGACAACCATGTTCCGTTCTTCCTGTTCGCGCCGTATCTCACGATCTTCTCCAGCGCGTCGCGCAACGGAGCGCACATGATCGTCACGGATTCGACCATCGAATACGCGAACGGCGCGCAGGTCGACACGTCGTTCGTGACGAGTTTCGGTGATGACCTGATCCGCACCGCGCCGGATCTGGCCAACGCGATAGACGAGACCGTTAAGCGCGTCAGGAAAGAGCAGCGCAGGCATCCGCCGAAATACGCGTATCCGAGTGAGCTGCTTACCGTGAGCAGGCTCGGGAAGATCGGCAGGCAGGTCGAGTTCCGCGTCAAGGCTTCGGACGTTGCGTTCACGAGGGCTCTCGACTCGCAGAAGGCCGTGAAGAAGGCCGTCTACGGCGGCGGCTATCTCCTGAGCGAAGCT
>ULQA01035063.1_pt1 | contig 22487 bp, 20 predicted proteins | sample 1954001 | NCBI WGS metagenome assembly ULQA01 (sample SAMEA4835643, study PRJEB28245) | human gut metagenome | biome: gut microbiome; material: fecal sample | place: Denmark | collected 2008 | reverse complement strand
TATAGAAGAAAATATATAGGTATAAATATATAGAAGAAAATGTATGGAATAGTAATGAAAGTATTGCTTTGACAGAAACTTCTGATTATAATATAATCTCTTATTGAAATACTACCATATTGGTAGGTTTAGTAATTAATAATTCAGAATGGAGATAAAGATGTTAAATCAGTTTTCAAGAACACAATTATTGCTAGGTGAAAGTGCAATGCAGGAACTAGCTAATAAGAGAGTTGCTGTATTTGGAATAGGCGGAGTAGGCGGTTATGCCTGTGAAGCACTTGTAAGAAGTGGCATAGGTGCATTTGACCTTATAGATGATGATAAAGTATGTCTTACTAATCTAAACAGACAGATTATAGCAACAAGAAAAACTGTTGGAAAGTATAAGACAGAGGTTATGAAAGAGAGAATGTTGGAGATTAATCCAAATGTTGATGTAAGAATTCATAATTGTTTCTTTCTTCCAGAAAATGCTGATGAATTTCCATTTGATGAGTATGACTATATAATTGATGCGGTAGATACTGTTACAGCTAAGATTTCAATTATTATGAAAGCAAATGAACTTGGAATTCCTGTTATAAGCAGTATGGGTGCTGGTAACAAGCTGGACCCGACAGCATTCAGGGTTGCAGATATATATAAGACAAGGGTGTGTCCTCTTGCGAAGGTTATGCGCCGTGAACTTAAGAAACGTGGCGTTAAGAAGCTTAAGGTTGTATATTCAGAAGAACAGCCAACAAGGCCAATCGAGGATATGTCGATAAGCTGTCGTACTAACTGCATATGCCCACCAGGAGCAGAACACAAATGTACAGAAAGACGTGATATTCCGGGAAGCGTGGCATTTGTGCCATCTGTTGTAGGGCTTATAATTGCTGGAGAGGTGATTAAGGATATCGCAGGGGTTAATGCAAAGTAGGACTTATAGGATAAAATATTTTGATAGAAACAGCAAAGTAATTAAAGTGATTACAATATTTAATAAATAAACTAAAAGAACCTGAATGATAATGATATCAAGTGGCAATTGATATGATTATCATTCAGGTTCTTTTTGGGAGAGTGATAACTACAAATTTAAGGGAGTAGGTAGTTATCTGTTTATGAAAAAGTTTATTGAAAGCAATGTCATATGTCTTTCAACAATGATTATATTAGAGGGAAAATGTGAACGTGATATGTAAAAGATGTGAGTAAAATGTGAATTATAAAAACAAAATATAAACTAATGCAATAAGACTGATTATATATTATAATAACGTATGTTTCATTAAAGAATATTTCATCAAAGAAGATTTTAGCATATTACGCTTAGTTAATATGAAAAATATATATTATATTAAAGTATAGTATAAAATAATACATTTTATTCGTATATACAATAAATAATTATCTATAAATAGCATAAAAGAGAGAAAAAGTGAGGGAAAGCGTGGAAAGGGAGAATATTTATAAAGGCAGTACATTTAATATGAAATGTCAGTATTGTGGGGCAGTGCTTAATCTGACCGATGAGGTGTGTCCGCATTGTGGCAGGGAGAATAGGGCAGGGGGAGCCTATAAAAAAGATTATGACAAATATCAGTCAAAAGTTAATACGGCGGAAAAATCAATAAGCGCACAGCAGCTGTATACAGTAAAAGTGCTTGTGCGTGGAGTGGCTATAGCGGTGCTTCTTGCAATGTTTATTGGTCTGGTGGTGTATATGCTTACACACGACTGGTATTTTATTAAGCAGAAAAATGCTGTTAGTGAATATGATACGGTGACAGCCACGTTAGACAGATATTGGGAGAATGAAGATTACTATGATTTCTTTAATTATAGTGACAGCATTAATATATCAGGCTGGTCAGATGGTCCGTATCTTGATTATCACCCACAGATAGAGGCTGCACAGATATACATATTTGTGAATAATTATATAAGTGAATATCTTGCCGCGGATAATATATTTTATAAGAATAAGGCACTGACAGATATTTGTGGTCTGCTGGATGAATTTTATGATTTGGATAACCTTCATTATATATATGGAAAGCTTGCGGTTGGAGATACGTCTGATGAGAAGGTAGAACAGATTTATAAGAATATGGATGCAATATTAAAGACATATTTTTATGTGAGTGATGAACAGGTGCAGGCTATAAGGACGGCGGATAGTACGCAAATCCAACTTATTATAGAAGAAAGTGTGAAAAATAAGTATGAATAATAAAATGAATGTGATATGTCCTTCGTGTGGCGCAGAATTTAATAAAAATCTCAGCCAGTGTCCATATTGTGGCAATTCCAATTATTATGGACAGGAAAAATCATATATGAAAGGACTGGCAGGACTTAGGCAAAGGCTGGCAGAACTTGCTGATATTAATAAAAAAATAATTGTAGAAGAGGCTGTAAAAGTGCTTGTCCTTGTACTGGCGGTTGTAATCATACTGGTGGCAGCTATATTTTCTGTAAAAGCAATTGACAGACACAACGAAAGCATTGCCGTTAATAATATAAGAAAAGAGATAATAGATGGAAGATAAGTATTATACAGAAAGTCATAAAAAAGCCATAGACAGGTATGATAAAGATTTCAATAATACAGAAAAGAATGTACATAATAAGGCGGACAGTAATTCAAAGAAAGCTTACGCATTTGCAATACCCGCAGTTGTTATTGCACTGCTTCTTATAGCATTTATTGGTATTGCATTAACTGGCTCTGTAAAAAAGGCTGTAAAGAAATCAGCAATAACGAATAATTATACAGAAATAAGTAATAAAATATATTCATATCTTGATAGCAGTAGTTATAAGGAATTATCGGATTATAGTGATGAGATAGATGCTCTTGATAATAAAGCATTTGATAAAGAATATTCTGTTCTTATGGGTGTAAGATATTATGTGTGGTCAGTGGGATTTATGAATACTAACGATAGTGATAATTATAATCTTACACAGTCAGATGTGTCTAATCTGGCATATTATCTTTCGCAGTTTTACTACTATACACAGTTATCGGCATATAAAGATAAAGAAGTAACTATGACATCAGACAATGAAAAGTATCTTAACAAAATGCGGGAAGATATGGGAGTACTGCTTAAGAAATATTATCACATTACAGATGAGGATTTAGAGGCTATTGATACATTTTCAAGCGCACGAATTGAGCAGTGCCTTATACAAAGAGGATAGATGTGAAAATGGATTTTTTATACGCAGGATTTATGTTTGTATACATTTGACACAAAGCCGATATGCGCAAAATGTGCGCAGGAATGAGGATTATTATGAAGAAAAGCAGATTAATTATTATGATGAGAACAGGACATATAATACACGCTGGTTTATGAACCTGTATAAGAATGATGAATATGGCAGGGCAGTAGATTATGCCAGCAGGGATAAGATTGTGATAGATAATATTCAGGACAATGAACTGGATGAAAGCATAGCGGTTGCAGAGTATTATAATGCGGAATTTTATAAAAATGTATATAAGACAATGGGAAATACGCAGAAGCTAAAGCAGATGGAGGAGCAGTCTGATATGGCATTAAAGAGAATGGGAAGCCTGTCAATATTAAAGCAGAAGATAGATAGTATAGTCAACGTACCTGACAGGCAGACTAAATAATAAAGTAATAGAATAATAAGGCAATAAAGTAACAATATAATGAGATATTGAAGATTATTATTGATAAATCAATGTATAATTATTAAAATAACAGATAGAAGTAATAAAGCATATATGCTGAATTAATAAACTAACCACGAGGTGCAAAAGGAGAACGATGGCAGATAATATAATAGAATTAAGACATATTAGTAAAGTATATAGTGATAATGGATTTAAGGCTGTTGACGATTTTAATCTTGAGGTAAAAAGAGGAGAGTTTGTCACTTTTCTTGGACCATCCGGATGTGGTAAGACTACTACATTAAGAATGATAGCAGGATTTGAGATGCCAACAAGCGGAGAGATACTTCTTAATGGAGAAGATATATCACAGCTTCCAGCTAACAAAAGACCAATTAATACGGTGTTCCAGCGATATGCTTTATTTCCACATATGAATATATATGACAATATAGCATTTGGACTTAAACTCAAAAAGCTGCCAAAAGAGGAGATTAGAAAGAAAGTAAAGAGAGTTCTTGATATAGTTGACCTTGAGGGGTTTGAGAATAGAAAGATATCTACCTTATCAGGTGGACAGCAGCAAAGAATTGCAATTGCAAGAGCCTTGGTTAATGAGCCGGAAATTCTCATGCTTGATGAGCCGTTAGGTGCACTTGATTTGAAAATGCGTCAGGAAATGCAGATTGAATTGAAGCATATGCACGATGAACTTGGAATTACTTTTATATATGTAACACACGATCAGGAAGAAGCACTTACAATGTCTGATAAGATTGTTGTTCTTTCAGAAGGCAGGATACAGCAGATTGGTACGCCTGAGGATATATATAATGAGCCGCAGAATGCATTTGTAGCTGACTTTATCGGTGAAAGTAACATTTTCAAAGGTATTATGACAGGACATATGAAAGTAAGATTTTGCGGCGGTGAATTCATAGGAATGGACGATGTTGCAGAGGGTACACTTGTCGATGTTGTTGTTAGACCGGAAGATGTAATTATAACTAAGCCAGAGGACGGAATTGTTGAGGGTGAAGTTGTGTCGGTTATATTCAAAGGTATGCACTATGAGGTTACTGTTGAATCGGGCAAGTATGAGATGGTTATAAGAACGACCAAATGTTATTCTGTCGGTGAAAGAATTGGTATGAAGCTTGAGCCGGACGGAATTCATATTATGCTTGCTGAGGATCATACAACAAGCTTTGTTACTAATATTAATAGTGATTATACACTTGATTTTAATGGCAAGGTTATTAATTGCGATTTAACAAAGGTTATTCCTAAATCAAGTATGAAGGACAATGTTTTAGTTGATGAGAATAACGAGGCTGTTGATACAGATAAGTTAAAGGTTATGGTTTCAATCCAGCCATATGATATAAGAATGAGCGATAATGTGGATGAAGGTCTTGTATCTGGACATATTATCAACCTTATCTATAAGGGTGACCATTACAGCTATGTTATAAGAACAGAGTATGGACACGACCTTATTGTAGATGATGAGTATCTGTGGAATATGGACGATGCTGTAGGACTTATTATGCCAGAGGATAAAATGAAGTTTCAATTGAAAAAGTAGGTAAAGGGAAAGGAATTAATAAAGATGAATAATGTATTATCGCGTAAGCAGCTTGGAATTCCTTATGGAATATTTCTTTTATTATTTGTTGCAGCCCCTTTGCTTGTATTGATATATTATGCATTTACCAATGGACAGGGACAGTTTACAGTAAGTAATCTCTGTAATTTCTTTACAGATCCTAACACACTTGGAACATTGTGTTACAGTTTTGCACTGGCATTTGTTGTAACTATAGTGTGTCTTTTAATAGCGTATCCGGTTGCATACATACTTGCACAGAGCGAGATTAAAAGAAAAGCAGTTATTCTTATGCTTTTTGTGCTTCCAATGTGGATTAACTTTACACTTAGAATTACAGCACTTAAGGAAGTTCTTTCATTAATAGAAGGTAATCTTGCATTTTATCCTTTTATTAATACAGTTATTGGAATGACTTACGATTTTCTTCCATTTATGATACTTCCGTTGTATACAACATTATCGAAAATGGATAACAGCATTATAGAAGCGGCAAATGATCTGGGGGCTAATAATTTTCAGACATTTATAAGGATTATATTGCCATTATCTGTACCGGGAATTATAAGTGGAATATCAATGGTGTTCCTGCCAGCGATGACTAATTATGTAGTGCTTGATATGCTTTATAACAGTACATATATTATGGGTAGTCTTATAGGAAGCTATTTTAGTGCATACGACTGGAACAATGGTTCAATGATAGCACTTATACTTCTTATAATTATATGTATAATCAGTCTTATATCAGCAGACAGCGATAATGAAGGTTCAGGACGCAGGCTGTAGATATATGTGATGGGAAAGAGGACAGGTATGTTTAAAAAATGTGTTAAATATGCAATTATCGGTCTTGTACTTATATTTATGTATGTTCCGATTCTTATATTAGCAGTATATAGTTTTACAGATTCACCTAATATTGGAGCTATTCATTCATTTTCGTTCCATAATTATGTGACATTATTTACAACACCAGAGCTTATAGATATGATTATAGGTTCAATTGCACTTGCAATTGGAAGTGCGGTGCTTGCTACAATACTTGGAACAACAGGTGCAATTGGAGCATTTTATTCTAAGAAAAATGTTAATGGTACAATGTCAGTTCTTAATCAGATACCAGTTGTTAATGCCGATGTTGTGACAGGTTTTTCATTATGTATTCTTCTGGTTGTTGTATTCGGGATAAGCAAGAATACTTATATTCCACTTATAATAGGACATACAGTGCTTAGTGCACCATTTGTATATCTTGCGGTTGTTCCCAAGTTAAAACAGATGGACCCAAGTCTTTATGAGGCTGCACTTGACCTTGGAGCGACACCGGGATATACGTTAATTCATATTATTATACCTCAGATTGCATCAGGTATTGTTTCAGGATTCGTTATGGCAGTTACTTTATCACTTGATGATTATTTTGTGGCAACTTATACGAAACCGGCAACATTTGATACAATAAGTACATATGTTGTTAATGCAACAAAGGGTTCGCAGACTAATATTAAGACTGCATTATGGGCATTATCGACAATTATATTCCTGATTGTAGTTATAGTTGAAGTTGTTATGAATTTTGCACCTATAAAGAATGAAGCCCAGAAGGAGAAACATTAATGAATAAAAATGTGATTATAGATATTACATCTTATATCAGACATTTGACTAAAAAGGTTATAAAAGTTTCGCTTGCTATGATTTTGGTTGTTGAAATGCTGTCTGGAAGTATAACAGGAGTGTGGAAAGGATTTAATTCTACTAAAACAGAGGCGGCAGATAACGATACAATTACACTTAGAATATGTAACTGGGAAGAGTATATAGATGAAGGCGGCTGGAACGCTGATGAAACAATAGACCTTGAGAGCACAGATATCAGGGGCGATAATTCTATGGTTGATGATTTTGTTCAATGGTATTATAAGACATATGGCAAGAAGGTTAATGTCGAATATAGCTGTCTTGGAACTAATGAAGAACTTTACAATATGCTTACATTAGGTGATGAGTACGATTTAATATGTCCTTCAGAATATATGTTTATGAAGCTTATGACTGAGGGCTGGCTTGAACCATTTTCTGATGAATTCTACGACACAGGAATCAAAGAGAATTATTATGCAAAAGGTGTTTCACCATTTATAAAGCAGACTTTTGATAATAATACAATCAATGGTGAACCTTGGAGTAAATATGCTGCTGGATATATGTGGGGTGTTACAGGTATTATATATAATCCAGAAGATGTTACAAAACAAGAGGCATCGACATGGAAGATTATTAATAATGATAAGTTCAGACGTATGATTACTGTTAAGGATAATGTAAGAGATACTATGTTTGCGGCAATTGGTGCAATCAAGTCTGATAAGTTAAGGTCACAGGATTTTATCAGGCAGGCAGATTATACTGATAAGCTGGCAGAGGAGATGAATGACACATCAAAGGATACAGTTGATGAAGTATTAGAATATCTTCAGCAGGTTAAAGATAATGTATATTCATTTGAAACTGACAGTGGTAAGATTGATGCTATTACAGGTAAGATCAGTGCTGGCTATCAGTGGTCAGGTGATGCTGTATACATAATGCAGCAGGCAGAAGCTAATGATGTCGAGCTTAATTTTGCTATTCCAGAAGAATGTACTAATATGTATTTTGATGGCTGGGCGATGTTAAAATCAGGAATTAATGGCAATTCAGAAAAGAAGAAGGCAGCAGAAGCATTTGTTAATTTCGTATCTATGCCAGAAAATGCAGTAAGAAATATGTACTATATTGGCTATACATCAGTTATATCAGGTGGTCAGAGTCCTGTTATATATGATTATTTAAAATGGAATTATGGTCTTGAGTCACTTATGGAAGAGGATGATACAATAAGTGAGGCTGATGCAATAGATTATTCTTTAGGATATTTCTTCTCAGGAGTATCTAATGATTCAAGATATATATTAAGAACATCTAAGGCGCAGACAGAAGGAATGTTGTCAGCACAGTATCCAACGGAAGAAGTAATGCATAGAAGTGCTATTATGCAGTATTTTGATAATGACGAAACAGCGAGAATTAATCAGATGTGGATAAATGTAAGATGTTTTAATATTCATAATGTACCAGTCTGGGTATGGATTGCCGCAGCCGTTGCTATCGTAGGAGTTATAGCACTAAGAATTGCGGATGTCATAAGACATAAGAAAATATAAAGGTATAGGATATTCTTAGAGAGAATATTATTATAAAAACAGAGAATAGAAAGTTGTATATTGGAGGAGAAGCTCCGGTTATACTTTCTATTCTCTGTTTTGATTTTATTATTACGCAACATCTTAAAAAATATTGTGTGGTGTGACAGGGTAGTTATAATTTTAAGAAAAATGCACTATATCCCGGTAATTCCAATCCATTATTTAACTGTATTTCTCTATCGGTTATAAGGTCATATGCTTTGTCACAGCCCATATTAAATGAGGCAGAATAATTGTAGTCAGCGGCATTTATTGCAACAAGTACACGCTCACCCCGCCACTCTCTTAAGAATACGCATTGTTCATTAGTGAGGACTATAGATGAGAAGTTACCATATTGTAATGCTGGTGATGTCTTTTTAGCATTGGCAAGCTTTGCAATCCAGTCAGATAATTCATTAAAGACAGGTATGTCAAAACAGGTTCTTAAGGCAGGGTCACCATCTTCTTTACGTCCAGTTGCACCCCATTCACTTCCGTAATATACACAAGGTATTCCTGGCATACCAAAAGCAAGAGCATATATTAAAGGAAGGTGACGGATGTTATTCAGTATGCTTGCAACTCTTGTGACATCGTGATTATCAACAAAAGATAGTAAATGCTTACCTTTGTAAAGTGTCCAGTTCTCAGGTCCGAACTGTCTTAAAAGTGAATGGTTAATTTCAAACATATTCATTGAATTAAAGCTTGAATAAAGACCTTTGTAGCACTCATAATTAGTAACTGAATGAAGCATTTCGTCGTTCATAATCTGGTTATAATCGCCGTGCAGTGTTTCTCCTAACAGGAAAAAGTCTGGTTTTAAGCTGTCACAGAAGCTTCTTAATCTTTTAAGAAAATCGTGATTGAGGCAGTAAGCAACATCAAGTCTTAAGCCGTCAATATCAAATTCCGTAACCCAGCCTTTGATAGCATTAAAAATATGCTGTATAACATCTTCATTATACAGGTTAAGCTTTACAAGGTCATAACAGCCTTCCCAGCCCTCATACCAGAGCCCGTCATTATAATTAGAATTACCATTAAAATCTATTCTTGCAAACCAGTTGATATAAGGGGAACTTTCCCTGTTCTTTAACACATCCTGAAAAGCCCAGAAACCTCTGCCAACATGATTAAATACGCCGTCAAGAACAACCTTTATTCCTTCATTATGAAGATTATAGCACACGTTGGCAAAATCTTTATTAGTACCAAGCCTTGTGTCTATCTTTGTATAATCTCTTGTATTATATCCGTGAGTGTCAGATTCAAACACAGGAGAAAAATATATAGCATCAGCACCTAATCTTTTAATATGTGGTATCCAGTCATTAACCTTTAAAATGCGGTGGTTAAGCACACCATCATTCTCAAAGGGTGCTCCTGAAAACCCAAGAGGATATATTTGATAAAAAACACTTTCGTAAGCCCACATAGCAGCCTCCATTTATATATTTATATATATATTAATCGGCATTTTCTTCTTTATCAACAACCTTAATAATATTCTTTTTCCACATTATTCTGGATGAAATTATAGCAACTTACAATACAAAAGAATAATCGTTTATACATTGTCAGTTATATATTTTTTTGATATAATAATTATAATTTTATTATGGTAGAGTGTAAAAGTTAAATCATTACTGATATGCTTAGATTATGTATTGAAAATATGCATAGCAGTCAGGATGGATTAAACATAACAGCCAACGGATAATACAGCATACTGAACGGAGAAAAGCCTATGAAGAAAAATAAGTGGTATACAATAAGCGTGTTTATAATAATATGTGTATTGCTGAATCTGGCAGGAAAGTGTATTGCTGGGTATTTCAGGCTTCCATTATGGCTTGATTCACTAGGTACAGTTGCGGCCACTTATGTATGCGGACCGGTATGCGGTGTTATCGTTGGAGTTACTCTCAATATTCTTTATTCTATAATATATTCGTGGACATATGCCTGTTATGCCATAGTAAGTGTTTCTATAGCAGTTGTTGCTGGAATTTGCATAAGTAAGGATTATATGAAAACACTGCTTGGTGCACTGACATCAAGCTTTTATATTGCACTTGTTTCGTGTTCTATTTCCGTGATTTTTAATTATATGTTTTTTAATGGTTATACCAATAATATATGGGGTGATGGAGTTATTGAGTCGCTTTTAGGAATAGGATTTAATGATTTATTAAGTCACGTTGCAGGACAATTTTATATTGATTTTCCTGATAAGATCATAACTGTGCTTGCACTCTATATATTTGTAAGGTATGACAAGGGAAAGAACAGATTTGATAAAAGGATAATGACAGCCTGTATATATATCGGGATAGCTGCTATGGCAGCAGTACAGCTTATAGAAGTTAATACACCTAAGTGCGTGTATGCAGCTTTTGATAACAGTAGGAATAACCAGAATAATATAGAAGAAACACCGGATTATAATACTTATCTGCAGACAGTTTACGGAAGAGAAAACGGAATACCAGGCGGCTGTGCCAATGATATAGCACAGACTAATGATGGAATACTATGGATAGGAACCTATGGTGGTTTATACAGGTATAATGGTACAGAGTTTAAATGGGTGGATGAATATGCCTCTGTTAAGACTGTAAACTGTCTGTATAAAGATGAAGAGGGCAGATTATGGATAGGAACCAATGATGGCGGCGTATCGATAATGATTGATGAAACAATCATAAATGTTGTATCAGAAAAGGAGGGATTATCAGCTGATTCCGTAAAGTGTATAACACAGGGTTCTGATGGTGATTACTATATTGGTACGACAGGTGCTATGTCAATAGTTTCTCTTGCAGATGGATTAACAGTTAAAAGCTATATAGATGATATAAAATATGCTGTAAGTGCAGACTCTGATAAGAATGGTAACATAGCAGTTGTCAGCGATAATGGACAGCTAAGTATTGTAAAAAATGCAGCAGTTATTTCAGAATATAGTGCATCAGATGGTGGAAGATATACAACGTGTTCATTCGATGATGCCGGTATGCTTTATGTGGGAACATCAAAAGGAAATATAGATAAATATGAATATGATTTATATAATAACGCTTATGTACTTAAGGAAAGTGTAAGCTGTAATGAGCTTAATAATATTAAAGGAATATATTTTGTAGATAACACATTAACCGAAAATGCCACACTTTTTGTATGTGCAGATAATGGTATAGGATATTATGACAGCCAGAATCGATTTATAAACATTGATACAGGCAGCTTTAATAATTCAATAGATCATATGACAGCAGATTATCAGGGAAATCTCTGGTTTACATCATCAAGACTTGGGCTGTTAAGATTAAGCAGATCAGCGTTTACACAGCTTAATTATGAACATACCGATGAAAAGCTGGTTGTAAACACTGTGACAATGTGGAATGGAAATTATTATATAGGTACAGATAGTGGAATTGCCGTTTCATACGCAGCTGCAGGTAGTATTTTGGCTAATGGTGATTATATTCAAAAGCAGGACAGCTCTGTGAATGAGCTTGTGAATAAACTTGTAAAAGAGCTTGATAACGTAAGAATAAGGTGCATAACAACGGACAGTAAAAATAATATGTGGATATGCACAACAGGCAAAGGAATATATGAGGTTACATATAGTGGTGAAATTATAAGATATGATGAGAATAACGGACTAAGTGGAAACAGATACAGGACTATAACAGAGTTAAGTGATAATACAATGCTTGCAGCAGGTGATACAGGACTTAGTTATATTGTAGATGAAGCTGTCATTGGCAATATAGGTTATTCTATGAAAAACAGTAAGGTTTTATGTACACTTGAAACAGATATACAAGATTATGGAAGAGTTATACTTGCAGGAACAGATGGCAATGGAATAGAAGTTATTAGTGATGGAAGAGTAATAGATAATTATGATAAGGATGATGGTCTTAGCTCAGCGGTTATATTAAGAATGGTAAAGGATGCTTCTGGCGAGGGTGTATTCATAGTAACAAGTAACAGTCTGTGTTATATGGATAAGACAGGCATTATAAGAATATTGGATAATTTTCCTTACTATAATAATTACAATGTAGTTAATGGGAACAATGATAATCTTTTTGTGCTGGGCTCAGCCGGAATATATGTTGTTGATAAGAGTGCCTTACTTTCTGGAAAAGAACTTGATTATAAGCTGCTTAATGGGGATTGCGGACTTGAAAATGCATTAACACCAAATGCATGGGATTATATTGATGTGAATAATAATCTGTACATGTCAACAGATGATGGTGTAATGATAGTCAATCTCAATGATTATAGTGCCAGAATAAGATCATATCGTATACAGATGAAGTCCGTAAAGGTAGATGGAGAAAGTCTCAGGGTAAAAAGAGGGGAAGAGCTTTATATTGACAGCAAAGCACAGATGATAGAGATGTTCCCAGAGATTATAAACTATTCTGTTAATACACCTTATGTAAGCATATATCTGGAAGGGTATGATGCCGAACCGAGGATAATATTGCAAAGTGATCTAACTAATATAATATATATGAACATACCTGTAGGCACATATACATTTCATTTGTCAGTTCTTGATGAAAATGGCAGGGTGCCAATATCTGAAAACACATATACAATTATTAAGGAAGCAAAGATATATGACTATTGGTGGTTTAAGGTGTATATGGTCGGAATATTTGCACTTACAGTTGCATATCTTACGTGGATAATATTCCATACACAGATTAAAAGAACCCTTGATTTTCAGAAGAAAGAGCTCGAATTCGTAAAGAAACAGCTTGAGATGGGAAATGAAACAGTTCTTACTATTGCAAGGACTGTTGATGCAAAGGATGTTAATACAAGCCAACATTCACTAAGAGTATCTGAGTATTCAGTTATGATAGCAAAGGAGCTTGGATATAGTGATGAAGAATGTGAAAACCTTAGAAAAGCGGCACTGCTTCACGATATAGGAAAGATAGGTATTCCAGACAGAATACTTAACAAACCTGAAAGACTTACAGATGAAGAATATGCCATTATGAAATCACATGTTGAAAAAGGAGCGGAAATACTTAAAAGCTTTACCCTTGTTAACCATGTTGAGGAAGGAGCACTTTATCATCATGAGAGATATGATGGAAAAGGATATATGCATGGTCTTAAGGGGGAAGAGATACCGCTTAATGCAAGAATTATCGGAATAGCAGATACATTTGATGCCATGACAGCTAACAGAGTGTATAGAAAGAAGCTTAATAAGGACTATGTTTTAGGGGAAATACGAAGAGGCAGCGGCACACAGTTTGACCCAAAGCTTGTGGATATTATGCTTAGACTTATTGATAGTGGCAGGATAGACATTGATAATCTGTATAAGGATGGTGAAGCAGATGAAGATAAGTAATATTAAGAAAATATCCGGCAGGGTATTGTCTTATATAGTAAGCAGGGAGAGTATCATAACTCTTATAACATGTGTTGCAGTAAGCATCATCATAGGTGCCTGTATGGTTTATTCAAGAAAAGATGAAGATAAGAGCATCAAGGTAGGGATAATATATGTAGGTGATGCAAGTACTGCATATACAGACAATTTCATAGAGGCACTTGCAGATATTAAGGAAGAGTATGGCGATAAGGTTGAAGTTATGCATATGTATAATGTTGCCGAGGGAACAGAAAGAGAATATCTTGAAAGACTTGTAAATGCAGGCTGCAATCTGATATTTTCTACAAGCTATAACTATGGTGAAACAACTAAGGAGCTGGCTGGAAAGTATCCAGATGTACAGTTTTGTATGGCAACCGGCTCTAACGCTAACGAGGAGCCATACTATGCTAATTATCATACATTTATGGGTGCTATATATGAAGGAAGATATGTAGCAGGAGTTGCGGCAGGCATAAAACTGAAGGAGCTTATATCAGAAGGGATAATAACAGAAAATGAGGCTAAGATAGGATATGTTGCAGCGTATCCTAATGCGGAGGTTATATCAGGATATACAGCTTTTTTGCTTGGAGCAAGATCAGTTGTGGGGAATACTACCATGACGGTAAAGTACACATATAAGTGGAATGATTATCGTACTGAAAAGAAGTATGCAAGAGAACTCATAAATGAGAAGTGTGTTATTATATCACAGCATTCAGATACAGCAGGACCAGCGACTGCCTGTGAGGAAACATCCTCAGATGTACCTGTTTTTAATGTGAGCTATAACCAGAGTATGTTTGATGTAGCACCAACTACATATCTTACGGGGTGTAAGATTAACTGGAAGCCATATATGAAGGCTGCCGTTGATGCAGTTCTTAATGGAAAGGTGGTAGAAAAGAACATCAGAGGTAATATACATGGTAATGATGTGGGAGCCGGCTTTGATGAAGGCTGGGTTTCAATGCTTGAGTTTAATGATATTGTTGTGGCAGATGGCACTAAGGAAATGGTAGCAGATGTTATCGAGCAGTTTAAGAAGGATAGGCTTACTGTGTTTAAAGGTGACTACATAGGCGTAAATACTGACAATCCAAATGATATCATAGACCTTAGTGAAGGCTTTGTGGAAAATAAAGACAGCTCAGCACCATCGTTTAACTATATATTAAAGGACATTATTACGATAGAGTAAAAATACATTATTACGCATTATTACAATAGTACATTATTACGACATTATTACAATAGAGTAAAAACACTTGACTGTACAGCTTTTTATATGATAGAATATGCAGGCTTTAAATGGTTTTATTGGAAACGAAACATCCTCCTGGATGATAACGAACAACACATTGAGTTAAGTTATCATTAAGGAGGATTTTTTTTATGCCAAAAAACAAATTTCAGGACGTAGTATTCACAATTATTATGGCAGCTATTATGGTGTACGGGATGGTTGTTTATAATATAGCTCTTAACACAGGAACAGTTGATGGAACAACTTTTATTGCAGCATTACACGAGTTACCAATAATGGTGCCAGTTGCTTTCATTCTTGAGTTCTTTATAGTTGGAAGGCTGGCAAGGCTGCTGGCATTTACTGTTATGAAGCCAACAGACAGACCACAGTTTATCACATATGCAATATCTATATGCATATGCTGTATTATGTGTCCTGTTATGAGTCTTGTTGCAACAATACTTTTTAAGGAACCATCTTTTGGTATGTGGGTTAAGACATGGGCTATGAATTTCCCTATGGCAATACTTTATCAGATGTTTTACTGTGGACCATTTGTACGTCTTATCTTCAGAGCAATATTTGAAAGAAAAGACAGCAGGCAGAAAGAAGCCATAGAAGCATAATTCCTGCTGCGTTAGTACAGCATTTATTGAGATATTTAGTCTGGTGATATTATCCAAGGTATGAGAAAAGCATAACTACTATGCCTAGTATAACAAGTATGACTCCTGTTGCACGGTTAAGTGTTTCAGGAGTAGCTTTGTTTGCAAAGATAGCTGCTATTCTTGCCCATATAAGTGTAAATACGATACATAATAGCCACACAGTTATATCAGGTATTCCACCAATCGCAAAGTGTGATACAGCGCCGGTGAGTGCTGTAAAAGTCATAATAAATACACTTGTTCCGACAGCAGTTTTCAGCTCATATCCAAGAACAGAGGTAAGTATAAGCAGCATCATCATACCACCGCCGGCACCGATGAAGCCACATATAAAGCCGATTAATACGCCGCATACAACTGATTGTATGGCACGTTTCTTAGCAGACACACCCTCCATGGCTTCCTTTGTAGTCATAACAGGTCTTATGATGAATTTAATTCCAAGAAGAAATGTCATAAATACAGAGAAGCTGCCCATTGTAGCTGATGGAACAAGGCTTGATACATAGCTTCCTACAACAGTGAATATAAGAACACTGACCATCATAATAAGTCCGTTTTTAATGTCTAGATTCTTGTTTTTTCCATATGTATATGCTGATATGGCACTGGCAAGCACATCAGAAGAAAGTGCAATGCCGACAGCCATATAAGGATCCATTCCTAAAAATGTAATGAGCATAGGGCTGATTACAGCAGCGGCACTCATACCGGCAAATCCAGTACCAAGACCGGCACCCATACCTGCAAAAAAAGTTACAATAATAGTTAAAAATAATGATGACATAATTTATATACCTCCTTGTTTTGCGAAGCAAAATGCGACTGCCCATGCAGGAGCAGAGGTATTTACCTCCTTGTTTTGCGAAGCAAAATGCGACTGCCCATGCAGGAGCAGAGGTATTCACCTCCTTGTTTTGCGAAGTAAAATGCGACTGCCCACACAGGAGCAGAGGTATTTACCTCTTTTCTGTGCACAATTCTAATAAAAATAGTTTCGTGTCAGGTGCACACCGACCCTAGTTGTCTTCAAGTATCTTATCAAGATTAGCTTCTATCTGTTTCATACCCGAAAAAAAAGCCTCTTTAGTGGCAGTGTCCATATTATCAAAAAGATGTTCAAGAAAATCTTTCTGTAAAACCTGACCTTCTTTAATTATTTCCTCTGCCGCAGGTGTGCATATGAGCTGTGTTTTCCTTCTGTCACCTTTGGTTTCTTTTCGTATGATATAACCATCACACACAAGCCTGTCAACATTGACAGAAACAAGATTAGCTTTGATTTTTCTTACCTCCACAATATCTCTTGCAGTTGTATATTCTGGATTATTTGCAAGAAACATAAGAATATCGAAAGCTGTCTGTGGAAGATTAAACTTATGTAAAAGAGGTTTGCATACTGAGTTATATGCAAGATTGATTTTTTGTGCGAATTCAATTCCTGAGTTCATAAGAGAGCCAGCCTCCTTGTAGTTAAATATAAATTACAAAAATGAATAGTTCAAATTTGAAGTATTATAACACGTTTATATTGATAAGTAAAGAGTGTAAATGCAGTTTTAGTTTTGCACAGTTTTGCTTTATTTATTAGCTTTTTTATGTTTTTTATCTTCAATATAGTGCATTTCATAATGACGGGTGCTATACTTACAGCAAAAACATGTGCACACCTGACACAGACTCGATATGCGTAAAATACACACAGAAATGGAGACTAGTGTGAAAAATAAGATTTTTCACACGCAAGATTTGTGCTTTGCACAAACTTGAGATGCGCTGAGAAGCAGCGCAAGAATGGAGGATTATTATGAAAATATTTTTTTATGCCCTTAGGGAATATGATGAGAAGAAATATGTTGAGAAATTCGCAGAGCAGTATTCATTTGAGTATGGTTTTACATCAGATTATCCTTCAATGGATAATGTAGAACTGGCTGAAGGCTATGATGCAATATCAATAATAACCAATCCCATGTACCCGGAAATACTTAATGCATTTCATAAGAAGGGAGTTAAGTACATATCAACAAGAAGCATAGGTTATGAGCATATTGATATTAAGTATGCACATTCAATAGGTATGAGAGCAGCCCACGTAGTGTATTCACCAAATAGTGTTGCGAATTATGCGATTATGCTTATGCTTATGGCCTGTCGCAATATGCCTTGGATAATGAAAAAAGCGGATTGTCAGGACTACTCATTAAAGGGAAAAGTCGGAAAAGAATTATCAACATCAACAGTTGGAATAATAGGAACGGGTAATATAGGTAAGACGGTGGTTAAGCATTTATCTGGCTTTGGATGCCGTATATTAGCATATTCATGTTATGAGGATGAAGAAGTGAAAAAGTATGCAGAGTATGTAAGCTTTGATGAACTTCTTACGAATTCAGATATTATAACATTACACGTTCCTGGAAATGCTGAAAATACACATCTTATTGATGAGGCAGCATTTAAGAAAATGAAGGATGGAGTAATAATAGTCAATACAGCCAGAGGCCTTATAGTGGATACACAGGCACTTATAGCTGCATTAAAGAGTGGAAAGGTAGGATTTGCCGCACTTGATACTTTTGAGGGAGAGGCAGGCTTATACTATCTTAATAAGGAAACTGAAAAGCTTGATAATGACAATATGGCAGTTTTAAAGAGCTTTCCTAATGTAATACTCTCACCTCATATGGCATTCTATACAGAGCAGGCGGTGTCCGATATGGTTGAGAATTCAATAAAGGGAATACTAGGTTTGGAAAATGGTGACAATAGTCTGGAGGTTATGTAGTTTTAACAGCCGGATGTGATAAGGGTAAAAATGAATTCCTGAAATTTTGTTTTTGGCATAGTAAGCCCTCCTTATAAAAATAATAAAAAGTTTCATATAAACACAAAAATGTCGCCTATCCGTCTGACAATGGATAAGCGACATTTTATGTCATATTTATTTTATCAAGTATTGGGAATTTGACTTGCTATTTTGTGTTGGTGTATGTAGTAAAATAGTATATAATTATTAACAAGATATGAATGTGAAATGCAATTATGTTATTAGGAGGAAAATGATATGAAGTGGGGAATTCTGGCTACAGGTAATATTGCAAAAAAATTTGCATCAACTATAAATCAGATGAGTAAGGAAAATGAACAGCTTGCAGCAGTAGGCTCACGGCACATGGATAGTGCAAAAGCTTTTGCCAGGGAGTATGATATTCCACGATATTATGATTCTTATGAAGCATTGGTAAATGATCCTGATGTTGAGGCTGTTTATGTAGCAACACCGAATAGTCTGCATTATGAGAATTGCAGACTTTGTCTTGAGCATGGTAAGCATGTACTTTGTGAAAAGCCATTTACAATAAATGAGAAACAGGCACAGGAGCTGTACAGGCTGGCAAAGGATAAGCATCTTTTTATTATGGAGGGATTATGGATATGGTTTCTGCCATTGTATAATCGTCTGCGTAATATCCTGCTTCAGGGAACAATAGGAGAAATTAAACATATTTCCTGTCAGTATGGATTTGTTGCAACGGGTGCCAGAAAAGAGCGTAAATTTAACTCTGCACTTGGTGGAGGTGCTCTGTTGGATATAGGAATTTACAATCTGGGATTTTTGCGTATTGTTACAGGGTGTGATCCGCAGAATGTAGAAACCACAAAAGTACATATTAATGAGAATGGAACAGATGATTACAGTTGTCTCAAACTGACATATAATGATGGATGTATTGCAGAATCAGTCCAGACAATAGGAGAGGAATTAAAACGTAATGCCAGAATTGAGGGAACAAAGGGAAGTATATTTTTGCCGGATTTCCAACACGCAAAGACCTTGATACTTGAGGTGGATGGTAAAGAACCTGAAACAATCGAGTACCCGGTTGATATAAATGGATTTGAATATGAGATTCGTGAAGCAGGCAGATGCATAGCATCAGGAAATAGTGCCAGTGCTATTTATACACCGGAAGATAGTATTGCACTTACAAGGCTGATGTATGATATCCGTATGAGCTGGAATATGATATTTGATGGTGAGATACAGGCATAAAAACCGACTAAATAGCTTATTTTAAATAAATTGGCATTGCATAATAATAAAGAATATACTTTATAAAGTTGTGTAATGCGAATTAGCGAAACAAATTAAATTTAATAAGCATTTTAAAGAATGGGGGAAGCATTGCTATTCATTAATATATAATGAATAAGCGGGGCATAAAAACCATGGCAATTGCTAAAATGGGAAAACTTGTTGAAGTTGATATAAGAAAGCTCTGGGAGCATGAGCAGTATGATTTTTCTAAATGGCTTTCAGATAAAGAAAATCTGGAACTACTTAATGATGCCATTGGGCTTTCATTAACAGAGGTTGAGACAGAAGTATATGTCGGTGCTTACAGATGTGACTTGGTGGGAAAAGATGAGGTTACTGGTGAAAAGGTTATTATTGAAAACCAGCTGGAAGCTTCAAACCATGACCATTTGGGGAAAATTATTACATATGCGTCAGGACTTGATGCCAATGTAATTGTATGGATTGTAAAGGAAGCGAGAGAAGAACACAGAAGTGCTGTAGAATGGCTTAATAATAATACATCTACAAATATTAACTTCTTTCTTATTGAGGTTCATGCATACAAAATTGGCGATTCTAATCCGGCTCCTATGTTTGAGGTAGTCGAAAAGCCTAACGGCTTTATTAAAAATGCCAAAAATCAGTCGGGTTCTTCGGATCTTAATAAATCGCAGTCTGAAAGACTTGAATTCTGGACGCAGTTTAATGATGTTATAGTGGAGCGGGGAAAGCCATTTAAGATTAGAAAGGCTTCTACGGATCACTGGTATGATATTGCCATTGGAACTAGTGTTGGACATGTTGCTCTTAATCTGGTAAATAAAGAAGGCTGTGTTGTTGTTGAATTGTACATAAATGATGATAAGGAATTATATGATTCTCTGGAATCGCAAAAGGAAGAAATAGAAGCAAAGCTTAATCTTCCATTGGAGTGGCGCAGACTGGATGATAAGAAGGCTTCAAGAATAATGCATAAGATTTATGGACTTAATTTTGATGATCATTCAAATTATGGTGAATTAATGAATGAGATGATAGACAAGGCGGTTAAGTTTATAAGTGTATTTAAAAAATATATGAAATAAAAAAGAAAATGAGTGTCAGCCGTTTGGATTTGAAAAGGATCAAATGGCTGATTTTTTATGTCAGGAGGTTTCTATTTGAATTACTGTTATTATTTTTTATGTTAATATGAAAATAGGAAGAGCAGAACTTGAAATGACATTAATTGACAAATTACGACAAAAAAGAAAAAAATATTTGTTTATGTGGTATAATATTTCAGAAGCAATAATGTATAAACTAAACGGATAGGAAACGGGGGCTATTTTTTGAGAATACTGTTTTGTAACATTGCATGGATGGATTATTATAAGGGAATTGTTCCGGGAAAAGATGAGCCAAAAAACGGAGGTTCATATGTAAAGGATACGAAAGATGCACATGAAAAGTATAATTTTAAGCCGGAACTCTTAAAACTAAAGGGATTCCCGGAAGGTGAGTATTGTCTTGGATTTGTGGAGACGAAAAGTACCAGCGCCGGGAAAAGGAACCAGCTAAATATTGAAAAGATAGAGGGCTGCAGTGATCTTAAAAATGATACAGAAGTTGATGATGTGCTGGTTGTGTACTGTGCATTATATCCGGACTCTTTTGATAAGGAAACATATGTTGTAGGCTGGTATAAACATGCGACAGTTTACAGACGATACGAAAAGCTGGAGTTTGATACTGAAGCTTCAGATAATGAAAGGTCAGATAATGAGTCAGCAGCAGATGAAAAATATATCCAGTTATACAATGCAATTGCATTAAAGGAAGATTGTGTTTTGCTTCCAAGGTCGCAAAGGCGAAAGACATTCTGGAGAGTGCCAAGAAAGAAAAAGGGTGTGGCATTCGGATTTGGACAGTCAAATGTATGGTTTGCAAGAGGAGAAGATGATAATAAGTATTTATCTGATTTTCTTGACAGGCTTGAGAATCAGATTGAAACCTATGATGGTGAAAACTGGATAGACAGATATGCAGAGTAGAAAAGGAGAGATGAATGCAGCGGGATATTAATACACTGATAGAGGATATTGTTAATGAGGAAATAATTAATGCAAAGAAGAATATAATTATTAAAATTCAGGAAGCATTTTTAACTAGCGGGATATCTGATGAATTATTTAAGGTGAAAGATGTACCCTTACATGAGATAGGATTTAGTGTCAGAGTCGAGAATGCACTCAGGCGTTCCGGAATAAATTCGTTAAAATAATTGGTTCTCTGTTCCAGATGTGATTTATTGAGGGTAAGAAATTTAGGGAAAAAAGGAAGGGCAGAGCTTGAAGCACTTCTTTTGGATAAGTATGGGGTTACTTTAAGAGAAGGATTAAAAATTTAGTGCTTAAAAAGACATGATAACAGTTCTTATACTATAAAGGCAGTATATGTATGGGAAAATCGGTATTGACCGAGCTCTTTGAGCGAGGGATACTTATTGTCCGAAGGGCAAGAAGGTGTAACTGAGAATACTTAGATCAATCGAAGTTTTTAGGGCTAAAGCCAATATAAATAATACTAGA